>Ga0131853_10008825_pt1 | contig 18375 bp, 4 predicted proteins | sample TergutLab28metaG_FD_92764 | JGI IMG/M metagenome (GOLD analysis project Ga0131853, IMG submission 92764) | Labiotermes labralis P1 segment gut microbial communities from Petit-Saut dam, French Guiana - Lab288 P1 (version 2) (version 2) | ecosystem: Host-associated > Arthropoda: Insects >... | reverse complement strand
TTTATGCCTTGGAGTGAATCGATTCCTGATTTGTGTAAAGTTAATGGCAAGCAAAAATGAAAACTAGCCAGTTGATAATTATTGGCTAGTTTTTTTGATTTTAAGAACGGTTTTGACGCTTGCGATGTTTTCCGAATTTAATAGATGATGAATATACAGAAATAAGTGAGTGTCCTCCAACTCCATTGGGACAAGTTCCAATCCTCAAAAATCTACTTTTAGAATTTTATGAAATTCAACTTTCAGAATTTTTATGGTTGACTGCTTGTGTCGGGTTTAGTATAATTATAGTGTCTACGTCGGCTATAGTGCAGATGACAAATTCAAATTGAGGTAGCACAGTTTGGATATAATCATCAGTTCGAAGACTTACTATGTGTGAGGGGCAGGCTTAATAATGCAAGGTCGGGGGCTTTTGAGCGTTATGACCTTTTAGGGGAGGTTCGTTTTTTTGTAAGTGGCTTGATTAACAAGATAATGTGAATCAAAATATAACTCGAAATGGACAAGATTTTTGTTTATGCTGAACATCCGTGTTTCATTATAGTCGAACTTAAAAAACGCCCCCGTGTTCCAATAAAGTGCTTCGAGTACCTTCATTCACTTCTGCCCCTCGGAAGTCACATCCAATTACTATTAAATTTGGTGTATAAGAAGGATAATCTACTTTAACATCTGTTTTGAGGTCTATTGAAAAGATTCTATTCTCGGAACACAAAAAGTATAAAAGTGTTTCATCGTGAATGATACATCCCTCAACTAACCCATCTTCAAAAGATAGGCTTCTTATTCCTGAATACTTCCCCTCACCATATTTTAGGATGGATATTTGTTGACTCTGCAATTCAAGCGTCACAATTAAAGAGCGGTCTTCATTAGAAGCTAGTAGAGTTTCTTGCGAATCAAAAGATTCTGGATAGCAAACGTAATAAAATTCATTTTGTTGCGGTATGTATTTAGCTACGCTCGTGCTTCCGTTCTCGTCCCAAATATGCTTGTCAACGCTAAGAATGGGAATCAAATCCTCACTGCGATTCAAAAAAACTCCAGCGTCTAAACATAAATTGTTGAGACTATTGTCGTTCTCAATATCAAATGTGATGTTTGAGCCACTAACGTAATCATTCAACATTTCGATGGGAACGGTAGGCGGCTTATAGGAGGCTGATTTATAATAAATTCCTTCGGCGTTTTTTTGAAATTCGTAAATCCACGCTGCACCTAAAGATGAAATAAGGCTGTTGGTTTTCTTGCAAACAGCCATTTTAACACTTTCATCGCCAAAGAAATGAGCCACTCTTATCTCCTCGTTACTGTCTGCAACATATATGTCTGATAACTCCAATGTTTCCAAGTCAATTACTGAAACCTTTCTATCGAAAGCACATAAAAGATGCCTAGAAGATGGAGCGATCTCTATCGACCGCATTTTATGCTTGCTAACGAAATCAAAATAAGAACGTCTAGTGCCGCACGTAAACGCATCGAAGCTCCTTACGAATTCATAAGTTGCACTTTCCAAAAGTGCAACCAAAATATTACGACTTTTATCATACACGCACATTCCCGAGCTCACATCACGCTCACCGATATTTATTGTGTTTGACAATCTTCCTGTTTCGACATCAACAAAAACAACACCATCATTATCATATGTTGCGATAATTTCCGTTGCTACGCTGTTCGTAAACATCGAAATAACTCTCATCATGTGGTGTTTATATTTTAATTGGATAGTGTCTTTGGCGATATCCCATTCGTAACATATCGTGTCGTGGTCAAAAATAAGAAATTTGCTCCCACTGAAAACACCCTTGACATCGAACCCAAAGTTCTTTTGTGTAAAAATTTCCGCCTCATACTCGTCCCTCAAATGATATTTGTGGGCATTTTTCTTATGGGCTACAACAATGTAATCCTTATCTGATGCGAGGTAGTTCATAAACTCTGGAATATACTCAAGTTTTTGGCTTGTTTTGGTCATCTCTTTAGATTCTAAGTTATATTCGCCAATAAAACCACTATCAATAAAAGATATCCTGTCGCCTGTATCACTCACACAAAAAACAGGAACTCTTCTGGCTACAGGCTTGGTCAGCATTGCTGTTCTTTGGCAAGCTAGAGTGTTGAATTCATGGAGCGTCCTGCATTCGTTTGTTTGGATGTTTAACGAATCAAACCTACACGTTAATTCGACTTTTGCAAGGTTTAGTTCAAGATTGCAAATAAGCATTATGATTTCATTTTGATTTACCATAAGTGCTGTCACTATGGTATCGGCTCGGTTTGCTTGGAATTCGTATATATACTTAGGTTCACCGCTTTCATATAGGTACAAATAATTCTCGCCAGCGTCCGAATCAATGACCGAAATTATGTGCTTCCCATCAACGGAATATCTCATGGAACGAATATAGGAGTTCATAATATCATTTGTATATTCTACATGGCAATCTCCGGCAAAACTAAGTTCCTGCACAAAACACGTTTCAAATTCACCTTTTTCGCTTGAAAGGACTCCATGAGTCAAAAAAACGTGTTCTTTTGACGAAACGACAAAATGGTTAATGGCACTTTTGTTAGAATAATAATCCCAATTGGGTATCTTAACCGAGCACAAACACTTACTGGTGTCAGTCTCCCAGCATTTTGCAATGCCGTCCTCTGAAATCGTAAAAAGGGAGGTGCCCATTACCGAGTAAGCAAACTCAACAATTTCGCCACAATCCCCCTCGGCTTGAAAGGTTGCTTCTGATAAAACTGCATCCTTGAAAGAGGCTGAAAGCATATTTTCCTTGCGTCCTATAGACAAAGTTGTTCCGTGAAAGCGGCACTGGCTTAAATCTAAGCTCGAAAAATCCTCTCCAGCCAAATTCACTCTAGCCTTTTTCATTGTTTCAATGACATTGTACACTCCGTAGAGAGTGCGTTTATCGGCAAGGCGAAAAATATCTAAGACAGCCCTTAAATAGAGCTGTTCCTCGAACGTAATGGGTGGCATTTTCCACTTTCCTTTTGTATCCATAATGGGGGCATTTCTATGTTCGCATAATATTTCACCAATAAAAACTTGCTTCATCTCGCTCCAAATTTCTTCATTGACATCATGGAGCGAATCAAAGGCATATTCGACGAATTCAAAACGTTTGGACTCTTGGAACTCTCGCCTAAAATCAATAGCCATGCGCATACGCTGTATTTCATAGATGCTAGCAAAATAGTCACGGATGTGATGATGGAGAAAATAGTATCTAAAAGAGTCTCTTGATTCGCTTCGGCCACCACGGCACATAATCCCAAAAGTGTTTACAATGCAACTAAGCACCTCGCCGCTACCTTTTTTTAGCAAAGATTCTCTAATATCCCAAAGCCTTTGTTCCTCCATTTTTTCGTAATCATGGAAAGCGGTTGTTTTTTTGTCCCAAAAAGACACATGTCCATCTTTGTTTTCCAAGAACGCTTCAATTGCTTCCAAAATTTCGGGCTTGCGAGAATAGAGGCGGCCAGCCCATTCCATCATGTACCCAATATAAGGAATAACAAAATCAAGAACAAAGAGCATTTGCTGTTCGTTTAAAGAAGATGTCATCTTGGTTCGCTGGACGTTCAACCTTTCATTATATACGCTTTTTGAGTTATGAAAAAAGCGATACAAAATCTCGCCTCTTGTGGCGGGGCGGCGTTCAGCATCCTCGTCATTTGCGGTAAACAAGCACAAAAACAAGGGTATTCTCAAGCAATCCATGAGTTTGTGCGATGACATTATTGATTTAATTTCAATCTCGTCAAACTGTTTTTCTCTTAGGTATTTTTCGATGTCATATGATTGCACGCCAGCTAGCTCTATGTTTTTTGTCATTCCAGAAAAATATGCCATGTCCATTTTTCTGCTTGTTGTGATTATGCGAACATTTGGAAGACCCATCAGAGCTTTTATTTCTTCGTTTAGCAATTTCCGAATGTATGAACTTGCACCATTCTTAGTGCTAGTTTTTTCCAGACTCACCTCATTAAAACCATCCAGTAACAAGATGTAGTCAACGCTTCCGCTTTCATTGTCTTTCGCAAAATCCTCTTCTATAAGGTTTAGATTGCTAGACGATACCTCATCAAGCTCACAAACCTCCATCTGAGCGGCAATGTAACGAGTGATAAAATTGGTTTTTCTATTTCTTTGAGAATACCATTGACCAATTTGGCTAGTGCATTGATTTAGCTCAATAAAAACTGGGACAGGGACTGCTTTATCATAATCCGTTGTGTATGCAGCTTCCATTATTTTCATTAACGATGTGGTCTTTCCAATGCCCCCCTCGCCAATGACGGAAACATTATCGCCCTCATACTCATCCAGTAGCTTTTTTAGCGGTTTGATGCTGCCATCTTCGGTTTTGCCATGCTCAACAAAGTTAGCATTAACAAGTTGCCCGTGGGGTAATAGCAATGATATTATGTCTAGATTAGCGAAACGCCCTCCCGTGTGCCGTGATATGAGGTATTCTTGCTTATTGCTATTGTAGATGGAGTTCTTTAAGGTTAATGCTTTTTCTTTCAACGAAGGCTTTGGTGAAAAGGTGTTGCTACTTTTTGTCCCAGCAATCTCTTCCATGTATTCAACAAATTGATCGAATAATTTTTCGTAAAAAACGTCTAAGTCCATGTCTTCTTCAAATCCAAAGGCAACCTTCATTCTGCTTGCCACATCTGAACTAACTCTTGTGTGTAAGAAATTTATAAAACAAACAGCACTAGCCTTGCTTATAATTTTTTGAGCCACATCGACGGATACACCAGATGAGCCATTAAAATACTTTCTATATGTAGACTCATCTTGTGGCAAATATTTTTCATCTACATTCGACACCATGTTTTCAAAAACAGTTTGCGTAAAATGACCGTCCTTTTCACCGGCTTGGCAATAAACTGCAAGTGTATTTAAGAAATTGCTAACTGTCATCTTTCATGCCCTCCTTAGCTGTGTTTTCGAATGGTATCCTCGCACATCCTTCTTAATCCTCATGCGTCCCTGACTCCTTTACCCTAAAATGATAATATATGACCATACCAGCGTGCAGGTTAGAAAATAAGAAAGGAGGAGGAGATGATGACAGCACTAGTATCAAGAATCACGAAGTTCATAGCGGCAACCGGATTGTGTGTTGTTGCTCTTGGCAGTGTAGCAGTTTTCGCTGCAGAAACTGAAAGTGTGAACTGTTTGGATAATTGCGCTTACGAAAGCAACGTGACAATGTTGGAAGTTGCTCAAAATCGTGTTCGTAGCATTCTCGGTCATACTGTAGGGGAGTAGCAACCACCAAAACAAGCGTCAGATGATTATTGGACTGACGCTTGTTTTTGCAACTTCAGAGGTGATATCTCAATTTGAAATTCATTTTTAAGAAATTCCTCAATCTGACTTAATTCGTTATGACGTTCAAAGCCAGAAAAGAGATTGATGCACTTTTCCAACAAGCTCATCGCTTCTTGCTCTTTTTTCAAATGGAGAAGGTTGTAAGCTTTGTTGAATACAAGCATTGGGTGGTGATGTGAGTGCTGGTACTTCAAACATAATTTGACACCAATGTCACATATCGGCAAGCAATCTTTGTGCTTTTTCAATATCCCAAGATTTGTCGTCAAATTATAAATTACGGCAATATACAGCCTAATTTTTTCGTCACCTCCCAGCCAGCTGTTATTTACTGCGTCTTTTAAGTAAAATAGTATATCTGTCGATTCTTCAATCTTTTTCCTTTGAAAGTATACAAGAGCTATATGGTTGAGCGACCAAGCTTCATCGATTCCTACAATATGCTTATCAAGAGAATTGATACTATCTTCACAAAAGTTCGGTTTTGTTACCTTCAAAGCTTCGAAGGCATATTGATAAGCATCGTCATAATCCCCTTGATAAATGGCAAGCGTTGTTTTTTGTCGCCATAAAAAGCTACGATTATACCCTTTTTGCATAAAGCTATTGTCGCTTTCAAGCTTGCAAAACATATCCTTTGCTTCGTCGTAATTATTGGGGTCATTGTTGCGTAATAACCCTCTTAATTTTGACCTTAAATCAGCAATTCGTTCATCTTCTTTGGTTGTAATCCCTCTATGGTAAATATGGTCATAATCATAAGGGTTTCCGTCAAGTGCTAGCAATATTTTTTCAAATGAATGCCAATCGGGTTTGCTTACTCCTCTTTCAATCCTTGAAATGGTGGTGCTGGTGAGCTCGGTCGCTCTAGCTAATTCATCTTGTGTCCAGCCTTTGTTTTCGCGCATTGTTTTTATCAGCACATCGCTCCTTAAGCTCATCATATCCGCTCGCTCCTTCCAAAAAATTACAACATCTTTGATCCTTCTGCAATTTTACCATAGGTACGTGAAGAAGTCAACTTTTCATTTGAACTGGAAAGCCTACTAAATCAACATTTCGAGAACTAGACTTGACTTGTCTAGTCTTTGATTGTCGATTGTTGCGAAAGGTTTCATGTGATACAATAAAGATGAAGGATAATGTTACAAATTATAGAAATTTGTAGTTTTGAAAACTACATTCTTGGGTATTGCATTCTGAATATTTTACAGGCAGAAGGCGTCATAAAACCAAACAGCTTTAATCCTCGCATTACTCGTGGCATATAAAGCGATTCAATCGATTTGTTTTCGTTGCAGGACACTACGATGGGATATGTAACTATTATAAACAGAAGCAAGCAAAACCAAAGCTCGACTCAAAAGGTCTTCAAAAACGATGATTTACACAACCAATATTAGGTTATGTGATTTTGGCAAAGCTTTGGGTGTAACAAATCGTTGCTAGCCCAGAAATACAAAAGGCCAAAAACAATCAGCTATATATATTTCAACCAAATTGAAAAGGAGTGTTTCGTATCTATAACAAGGATATTACCAAATTCATGGGAGGTTCACCTTTTGTAAAACTTAACATTGGTGAACCATGCTGGGCTGACGTGTACGTTAAAGTCGAACACTTTAACGCTGGTGGTTCTGTAAAATCCCGCATCGCTAGAAAAATGATTGAAGATGCCGAAGCTAGGGGGATATTGAAAGGAGGAATGACGATTATTGAGCCTACTGGCGGAAATACTGGCATGGGTCAACTTGTGCGCTTTGTGGTACAATAAAACAAACAGAAAACTAGATTGAGGAGGTTACGCATATGAAGAAAAAAATAAGGATGCTACTAACCCTTGCACTTGCACTTATGATGGCACTTACTTCAGTAGTGCCCGCTTTTGCAATGACAGCGGGAGATCCGCATTCGACAGCCATTCGTCAAATGCAGGGAGATATTGAACGACAACTGCTATCTCTTTTAGGTGACCCGAATGGAATGAGTTTTGAGGACTTTATTTCTGATATCGAAGACGAAGTTTTCCGAATGTTATCCTTAAATGAATACATTGCGGTGGGCGAAGTCCCAGATGTCGTACATATTCTAACGGATGATATTTTATTTCCTTTCGAGTTGCTAGGGTTTAACGTGGCGATTAGCTTGGAAGCTGACTTTGAAAATCCTCGCTGGGAAGTTCGCTCTAACTCTTCAGTGATTTTTTCTGACAGCTTATCGACAAGCGGCGGGAGAATAGCAATTAACTTTGATGAAGTAGACGATATAATCGTAGGAAGGCTTGATTTTGTTTTTGTGCACGACGTAGATACCGAGATTTCGCTTGGTTCGACCAACGTCACAACTGGACTAACTCCTTTTCCGGGTTTTTCCATTACCCCTGACCCAACTGAAACCCACCAAGTACACGGATATCTTGATCAACAAGTTAATCTGCTTGATGTGGCGATAAGTTTCCCCGTGGGAAGTGTTGATTTTTCAGATAGAATAGAAATCTTAGGGGTCGGGTCGAGCCTTCTTGATGCTGAAGTAAACTTCATTTACAGCGAAGATAGAGCAACTGCGATTATAGAAAATGTCGCGCACCATCATATTGGCGAACATACGTTTTATCTTGTATACACGATTGATGGAGTCGATTCCTCACAGTTACTTGGGCGAACAAACTTTTCGCTTAATTTGCCTGTTGTATCTGATTTGCCTAATGTTTCATTTGAGTCAACAATTTACGCAGATACTATCCCTATCTCTGGTTTGCACTTTGAAAGTATAGACCTTTTTCAGGATAACATATTGCTGAGTACTGATGTAACGGTAGCTTTTTTAGCCGAAGTGCAAGCTACGATATCACAAGCACTCCAACCTTTTGGGACGGATTTCAACCCTGCATCGCAAGTTCGATTGCAGTGGAGGCGAAATGGCGTCAACATTCCTCACGCTTATTCAAATCTCCTTCTGACTGATTTTAATGGCATTACTGATATTTATGAGCTAGGATTACAAGAAGGTACTTACACGACTTCACATAACGTTGGTTCTCTAAACGCACAGACGACTGGTAATTACACCCTTGCCATCTATTTTGATGACCTTTTCTTTGCAGAGAGCCACGAAATGGAATTACGCGTCTTAGGGCTAGGGTCGCAAGGCTATTATGAATGGCTTGTTGGCTTGAATTTTGCCCCGACCTCAACTCTAATTCCGACAACACAAAACGTCCCTGCGACAATTAGCGGAACCGCAAACACGGATATTGTCCTTGTTGATTTTAGGAGTCTGCCGCTTACGCACTGTTTTGACAACACGACTATCACGGTTAATTCAGATGTCGAGATGGTTGTTTTTAGAGGTAGTTCCAGCCACAGGTTTAATAATTTGTTCATTGTTGTTGCTGGAGCAGAAACTCAACTCGTACTGCATGATTTTCATTTGACAACCTCAATCACAGCATCGTCACCTGTAATCCGCTTTATCCAAGGCAGCGTGGAAGACAATCGTGTGTTGCCGCAGTTACCCGCACTTATTTCTGTAGGCCAGCAAAACGACATTATTGGGGTGACAACCTCAGTAGCCTCGCAAGCCGCAGTGATTGCTAGCGGTGCACTCGGGATTTATGGTAATGCCGACATAAACATAGAAAACGAAACCGAAAGCTCAGCACCCGCCAGCACAAGTGGTCAGATTGCGTTACAAGTCGGCACAACTTTACGAATTTATCTCGAAAATGCTCAACTCACCGCAATTGGCGGTAATGGTCGCCCTGGATTAAGAGGCGACGATGGGACCACTGGTGATAGTCGTGTAGCACAACCGAGGAGCAGTAGCTCAAGTCGTGGTGCAACTGGTCAAGCGGGAGGACACGGCACAAACGGAACCTCTGGAACAAGCGGCGGACATGGAGGGCATGGTGCTGTTGTACATACTTTGATACTCGCAGGCCAGCGTGGCACCGCAATAGAGTTTATTGGTGGAAACGGTGCTCACGGTGGCGATGGCGGCGTAGGTGGAGCTGGTGGAGCTGGCGGACGAGGTGGACACGGACGTAATTCTGGTGCACTTCACGCCTCTTCAGCAGGCGGACACGGCGGAATCGGTGGCAACGGAGGTAATGGAGCTGCGGGCGGCGCAGGTGGTAATGGCGGAGACCCATTGTTTCTTAGTGGAAGCGGTGGGCAAGTGCTCGGTCTCGGTGCGCCCATGCTTGAAGTTACCGCCACAGTTGGTGTTGGTGCAAATGGTGGGCGTGGCGGAAACGCTGGCCGTGCTGGTGCTGGAGGAAATGGTGGAGATGCTGGAAACCCATCGACTCGTTGGCAAGTTGGTGGTTATGGTGGCGACCCTGGCGCACATGGAACTCCTGGGCAAGGCGGAAGTGGTGGTCGCCATGGTTCTTTGCGCCCATTCTTAGGCGCACCAAGTAGCTCTGGTAATCAGCAACACCGTGACCCAGCTCAATACTATCTGTCTCTGCAAATCCCAACAGTTTCTGCTTTTACCGCACAGGGCGGAGCAGGTGGAGATGGTGCGGCATCAACTTCAGGCGGCACAAGAGGAGCAAGCTCCTTTATTAATTCAATTGCGCTTGGCAATAGCAATCGCCGCAATATGGAAAACAATATGCCCACTAGAGTGTTTGGTAGAACAATTAGCCCCCGTCCTGCTACACCAGTTGGTTCACGTGGACTTGAAAACATCATCGGAACCAACTCTGACATATTATTGTCATTTACCCGAGCAGGGGTTCGCTTTGATTCGCCAAGTATTTCACCATCGTCTGTCGCTCCAAGAGAGTATATATTTGTAACTATAAGTGCTTCTGGATTTTTGAGCGATAACCAAACGGGCTCAGACCCATATGCACAGGTAATCCAAAATATGCGCAACTCGCTAACCGTAGCTGACACAGATGACTACAGCGAAGAGGGGCAAATGCGGTCAAGTTCTGTACATTTGATTGAACTTCGTCATAGCCGTGACGCACTGCCGATGGAAATTCTATCTGTGTCTCCTTTGCGTGGCGCTGGTAGCGACCAAGAGTATTTTACTGTTACCGTGTCTAATCCGTTAAACACAACAGGCTCACCAATCACTGACGAGAGCATTGGTGTCTTTCAAAGGGCAAATGTAAATGCGGGTTGGAGTTCGGCAGGTCGTAGAAACGAGGCTACCTATACAAATATGCCTGTTATTTGGGCAACGCCTGCTTTTGATGACGGCGTAAACATATCTGCGATTCGACTGGCATTCCATGATGCCGATTCTGGCGTGCTCCCAAATACCTATGGCGAAATTTACATCGTCTATCCAATGATGGGTGCATACACTTTTAGGGTTGAATATATTAACATACCGACTTTTGATGAATATATCAACTTTAGAGCTTTTGCTATTGTTGATGGGCAAGAGCAAATATTTGATTCGGGGCGCACTTATGCAAGCCAAGAGCGCGAGGGTCAGTTCGAGGGAACAATCAACATAGGATACCTTGATGATGCTATTCGCTTTCCTGAATATCATACCTTCATGCGCGTAGAATTTTATCCGCAGGATTACAACTGGACGGATAACCCCAACTTGCGCTATGACACAATGCTTGTAGAGACTTTCTTGGTTTCTCATAACCCGCCAGCAACAATTCGCTTTTTGCATGGCCAACACGTCCGCAATACAACAATTGGCTCACCGATAGATATTAATTTTTTCAGCCCGACACACGCAAATATCATGGTTGCAGGCGGTTATGAACTTTTGATGTGGGAATTGTCAGATGAAATCGGCTCTTGGAATCACGATGTTGACCGAGGATGGTGGTTCGAACTTCACCCTGTGCCATTTGCTCGTTTTAGTATGGACGACCTTTTGTATCTCGACGGTATGCCAACTCCTGAGCAATTCATAGCATACGGAATTGCACCAATTACTGTGCCTGCAAGTGCTATTTCTTGGCATTATCATAGAGCGGCATTCACTCTTGATACGGCTCACCTTCCAAGTATGTCGACTCAAATTGGAATCGACCTTTTGCCGCGATACATGATTCACGTCGCATTCACAGATTCATTTGGTAATCTTGAAAGTGATACTGCGTATTTGATTTTGCGACAAGAGCCGTTATCGCTAAACCTTATGCAGACAACTACATCTCGTCGCTTTACGGACGAAGTTCAAAGTGTTACTTACGCTTATTTCATAGGCGGTACGGGTGCTGAATACGAGGTAAATGTTATTCGGAATAGTGAGCCTTTTTATGCTTTCGATTTTGAAAATGGATTAATTAGTGTTTTTCCCGAAATTATGTCAGGAAGCGGACGTCTGATTGACGTTTACCAAATAAATCTATTAGCATGCGCTAGGCGTCAAGATGGTCAAGGCTATTTCACCGAACAAAACACTGCGACATTCTACGTCTACAATTCTGACGCACTTCAAATTCGAGTTGAGCAAGGTTTTGGCATCCATTTTTATGACGATGGTGCTGTTAGATTTGACAATAATCCAGATATATCTCAATTAGACAGCGATGGGATTCTTGCCCTTGACCGAATAATTGACCGTTCTGCCATAGTCGGTATCGACCTTGATTACGACTGGCAATCATCAGATACAATGTTCTGGCACTCTGACGACCATGAGTTACTTAGTTTAAATGTCAATGACGGTGGATGGTGGGTGTCACTAGAAAACTTCCCTATGTCATTACAAGGTTTTCGTCCAAACTCTGACTTTTTGGCTATCGGACATCAGCCAGGAGAGACCACTATAGGCGTTCGCCACGAAAGAACTGGCATGGTAAGTGAAATCAATTTTAGTGTTGATACACTTTTCAACAGATTATTCTTGATTTCGATTATACCTGGCGTTTCAGCTGATGTTATATACTATAGTGCCGTTGACGGGTCACGGGTGTATGCTGAAACAGATGGGTTTGGTAGGATTGCGATCTACGAAGAGCATGGCATAACAGGTTATGTTCGTTTTCGTGCTGAAGTCGGAAATGGTGCAAATAAACGCCTCTACCTCGGATCAATACACAGCTCGGAGCTAGTTTCGGGGGAAGGAAATCCGCAGTTCAGGGAGTTATACCCCATGAACAATGTTTCGCTACGCCCGGTCAGCAATCAAACGTTTTACACTTTCCTGCCAAACGGCATGCCTTATTCTGGCACCGTTTCTGTATGGGGTGGCCTCTTTGTGAACGGTGTTTATATACCTGATTCAATCTTCCCTATTCCTGACCCACTAAACCCAGGAACGGAACAGGTCGGAAATGGTGGCTCGTTTACAATTTCGATGGACACTGAGCGATTTGGTGATATTGGCATTACTGATGATTTGAAGTTTGTGTATGAAATCCACTTTGACGAGTCTGGATGGGCGCCCGAACTTATTATCATGCAAGGTTTCTTGAACAACGATAGTTCGGTGCGCCTTGGTGAAGCCATTATCAACTTGCGTCCTTACAATGCCCAAGGTTTCACGGTACTTCGCCACACGCTGATTCATCCTGATGCGATTTCAAACATCACGAATCATTCAACTTTTGTTGGTCCAAGCGAGGATTTTCCTCGTCAAACTTTAACTAGCCTACTTGTCGCACCGATTTATTTTGAGAATGTTCGCTTGACTTATAGTGATACCTTTGGCTTTGCGCCTAGAGCACAAGCGATGCGCCAACTGTATCCTAACGCTGAATTTATGAGTGGGCTATACTCCTTTTGGGAGGTGGATTTAGATATCTCGGAAGGTAATCTTCAAATCACAAGAATGAGTAGCCGCAGCTACGAGGTTGAGGTTAGAGCGAGTGCGACGCATTTGCAGCGAATCTCCCTGCCTTTCCAACTCTTTAATGCTGTTGGACTAAACGCACCTGACGAGTACCACGAGTTCAGCCTGGACATTGATGATGACCTGCCCACAGACACATCAAATTTGGGTGACGTCATTAACGCAAACTCTAACGATGCTACACCTACTGCAGCAGGCTTGTCACAAGGGATTGCTTCTGGTGATGACGTTTTCTACACAGGCATTGTTACGCCTAATCCTTTTGCAGCCCCCACGCCAACAAGTGGCGGAGGAGGGCTTGCCACTAACATCGTAAATTCACTTGTCCCTGTGAACCTCTCTACTCCTAACAACCTTCCTTTTGCAGTCAGGGTTGAAAGAGATAGGGAAAATCCATTAATTTTTGCTATATCGGGTATTTACTCTCGAGATGTTAGGCTTGATAGCGACGGTATACCTCAATTGTCGGCGACGAGGGAATGGAAGGAAGAGAAAGACAGTATCCGCAGACGACATCAAATGCGGCAAGATGACTTTCCGCTTTTTGACTCTACTTTTGGTGGATGGGGCGATACGAAAAATAGCAGTACTTTGACTGGCTTTTTTACCGCAGAGTTAGGCTATTGCCTCGCAGAAGAAAGGTGGATTTTTGAGTTTACCGAATTCGGCCTGTCTTTCTCAATGTCAAGAAGTCGGTCGTTCTATAAATCTTTCCCGACACCAGCAAAGATAATTTTTGTAACTGTTGATTTTAAAGTTGAAATTGGCTTGTCGATATCCGTGGTGTTCGAAGTCGAAGGAAGAAGGCATGACCAAACTAACCTTGTGATTATCCCTAGAGTGGATACCAAGCTCTCCCTTAGAGCTGCTTTAGAGGCTTCAATTGTCTTGGCTGCCGCTAGTATTGGCGTATTTGTCGAGGCTGGCATTGGCTTGGAGATGGCATTCAGCTTAACAGATAGTCAACGAAGTGGCTTTTGGCTTGATGCCAAAGTTGAAGGGGGCATTGACGGACAGTTTAGAATCGGTCCGCGCTGGCCGCGCTGGCTGAACATAACTTGGAGACATGTTTTCTTCAGCATGTACGCAAAAACTCAGATTGACCTAGTCAATATGACAGCAGAAGCAAGCGCTGGTGTCACCGCTCTTTGGTGGGAGCACGGTGTAAAATATCCACCATCAACAAGGGCTGTTGGTGCAACTGCTTTTGCAGTACCGTTATTTGAGAGCTTGACTAATGAGGTCTTGCTCGAAGCACCATTACGACACCTACCACCGATGCTTGGCGACAATATCGACATTGTATTGGCTGGCGATGACGAGTTTGCCATTGCTGCTTGGACTACGTTGGGCATTGACTTTGAGGGCGATTATGATGATGGCTTAGCTCAAAACTTTGATTTCGACCAAGAGCTCAGTATGGGTGATATAGCACTTTTGGCCAATATGCTCGACATCATGGTGGCCGTTTATCAAAATGGCGAGTGGACACTTACTCAGCTTACTGACAACTTTGTTGGCAACATGGAGCCGATAATCGCCATAAATAATGAGCGTGGCATAGTTGTATGGCAACAAATGGATTTGATTGCAGATGAGTTTTTTGATGAACTAGGTGTAGCAAACACACGTGTGCTTTATCGCATCTTTGATGGTGCAGAGTGGGGCGAAGCCAATGTTATGGAAGTCAATCTTGACGGGGTAATCATTGACTATACTGTCGCTCTTAACGATGATATGGATTTTGTTATTGCTCTCGATATTTTCAACGAACTCACAAATGAGCACAACATATATGTCGCCCACGCCACAAGTGTCGACAACCAAACAACTGTCCATCAATTGACATTCGACCAAGGTGTCAGCAATAACGCACAAGTTGTTCACGCCAACGGCTATTTCTACATTGCGTATTTTGCCAATGACATCAGCCTTGATGAATATGGCAACGAACTGGCAGGCGCGAGTGATATTCACATTCGCAGGCTTGACGGTAAGGGTGTGCTTGATTTAGGCTTTAGAAAGAGCATAAATAAAGCGGCATCGGCCTTTGGTCTCAATATCTCGAATAACTTTGCTATGTTTTCAAATGGTAGCGAAGTTGCACTTGCGTGGACTTCGTTTGACGAGCAGTTTGGTGACGCTGGAATCTGGGCTGTAGAACTAGTTGGCGATAGTCATTTTTCTTCACCGCGCCTGCTTGTGCCTGCGCAAGTAAATACGCGCCTAACCGTACTTGGTGGTTCGATTGAGGCGACTGGAGAGGTTTCGGTTCGCTATAACGTTATCGACCGAAGCGAGTTCATGTATTACGTTGATGAGCTCGAGGGATACTTCTTGAATCTCGAAGCTTACATGATGGCTCGCGGCTCAGACGAAACTGCTCAAGTGGTCTTTGATAACGATTTTGGTGTCAATTTGTTTATCAATCCAGACGATGTTGTTTTCGGGCGTGATTTGCCGATTTATTTCCAGGTAATAAATGTTGGTAGTGCTGCGATAAATCGGTTGACCTTGACCGTTAATGGGTCAGAGATTTACAATAGACCCGTTAACATTGCACCGGGAGAGGTTTATGCTGGCGTGGTGAGTTTTTTGCTTAACGAAGGCGTGTGCGAAATAGAATACACTATTGATGCTGGATTCGTCACAGACAACACTGCACCGCCCATAATAGGCACAATCTACATTGCCTTGACAAACGTATCGATTGGAGCCATCAACCTCACACACGCCGCTCGTGGCGCACGTGAGTTTTCGATGATTATACACAACACGAGCAACCTTGAACTTGCGAGTACAGACTACAGTGTGAGGCTAAGTTTCTATCACGACTTCTCACATGTTTTGCCGGCTAGCGTTGAACGTGTATACGGAGATATCGCCCCACGCAACCTCCCAACGAACGAGATTATCATTTCTGGCGAGGAGTTAAGACTGCTTGACGATGCAGGACTAAGTGTATTTGTTCGTTATGTGTTTGACGATGAGGATATTGACGACGCAAGTGGCGAAATTTATGCATCTGGAGTGCGTCTTTTTGTAAGAGCTGATGTCATTGACCAAAATGGCGAAGCCGCCATGCAATCTGACATTTCTGCAAACCGTGCAAGCGTGCTGCTCGAGAGCTTGTTGCGCCACCATCAGGACTCAATTAAAGTCATTTTTGAAGGTTTCGATGGCCAATCCGTCGTAGCTACAATCAAAAACCTCTCAATACAAGACAAAAGCCTTGAGGGGCATGAACTTATTGCAATCCAGCTTGCAGATGGTCGAATTACGCAAATGTTGACCATGCCCGCACCAAATATCCTTGGTGCAGAGGACTCGTTTTCACAGCATATCGCTTTTGCACAGCTCGGAGACGACGTTTTGCTCCGCTTTGAACCGCTTTCTGTTGAGGAGGACATAAGCTCCTTAGCGACACTCTCGCTATCTGGAATTCCCTTTACACTTGACAGTGATGCACAACCCAATGAAGATGGGGTCATTATCCTCCACGCCTACAACATACCTAATGTACCACGGACGCATCTGGTTGCGGTATCCACGAACCCTGATGCGAGCATTCATATTAACGGGCATTCGACCGTTGGTGTTGCTGACATTTCAAAGTTATTAACGCAAAATTTGCTATACGTCGATATCGTGGTATTGTCACCTAGCTCAGAGACGACCTACCGTCTCTATATTCACACAGATAGTGTGTCAATCCACTGGTTGGATTTTGTAGCTCAACATGGCGGATTCATCCAGAGCAGCCACGGGAGATGGGTAGAGTACGGCGAGGTTGTGCCAATTTCGACCTTTGAAAACCTATATCGCTTCGTTTTCGCAGGCTGGAGTTCGTCAGAAGGAGGCGCGTTTGGTAACATACATTCTAGAAGCACCATCTTCACTATGCCACGAAACACTACAACACTAACAGCCCGTTATCTCCTCATCCCACCAGACCAACTGTCAGCTCCTGAGATCACTATCACGGGTAATGTGCTAACATGGAATGCTGTAAATAATGCATATGGCTACGCAATTATTGTAGACGGGATAAGAGTGCAAACTGTGCCAGCTAATGTGCGTGAAATTGACCTTTTTACCCTAGACCTTGGAGCTGGAAGGCGCATGATTCAAGTGCAAGCATTGGCACATATGGGCATATCGTTTGTCGATTCGCCGTTTAGTCGTCCTTTGTACTGGCCTTTAACGATTGCAGTAAACCCAAATCCTGCCAGCATTAACCATAATAACTTAAGTGCAACCGCCACGGTTATGGGTACGCGCGTGGGTGACATCACTTTGGATATTTCAGATTTACCACAAGGGGTTACTGCGAGCGTTAACCAGGCTACTGCTATCATAACTATTGCGGGCGTTCGCCCAGAAGTTGGTCAAGCCCCCGTTGTAGGTATTTTTGATGTTATCGTTACGCGCGAAGGCGAAAGCGTGACTCTGGTTGTTGATATTGATTTGTCACCGCCTGATATATTCGTTGTACCGCATTATGTACTAATCAACAACGACAATGTTACGTCTGCAATGGTAATACGGGGTTACGCCGAAGGCTATATTGAGGTTGATGCTAGTAATTTGCCTTCTAATATTGTCGCCGTTGTCAATCAAGACACGGATACCATCATTGTGACAGCTATTCGACCTGTTAGCTTGCAGGATTTCATCTCGGGTACCTTCGAAATTTATGTAACCCGCGGAAATTCTAGAGCAGTTTTACCTGTTCATGTAAACTGGACTTGTGCGCATTTTGCCTTTGATGATATCCAGGGTGATGCGTGGTACCACGAAACAGTTAGCATCTCTGCACTTTTCGGGTTGTTCCGAGGAATTGCCCCAAGAGCCTTTGCTCCACAAATGCAAATGTCGCGGGCAATGTTTGCGATGGTTTTAGCAAACTTAGAGGGCGTGGATTTGGCTCCTTATGCTACAACCGCTGCAAGGTTTACGGATGTTTCGCCAGATGCATGGTATTTCTCTGCTGTGCAATGGGCGGCTAATGCAGGCGTAGTTGCAGGCATGGGTGACGGAACTTTCGCTCCTAATGCTGATATAACTCGCGAGCAAATGGCAGTTATGCTTTATCACTACATCGTCTTAAGTGCTATCCCGCTGTACAAAAGTTACACAATACCTTTTGGCGACTATGCGGAAAAATCCTATTGGGCTGTTACATCAGTCGAAGCAATCCAAGCAGCAGGAATCATCGC
>Ga0131853_10008823_pt1 | contig 18377 bp, 19 predicted proteins | sample TergutLab28metaG_FD_92764 | JGI IMG/M metagenome (GOLD analysis project Ga0131853, IMG submission 92764) | Labiotermes labralis P1 segment gut microbial communities from Petit-Saut dam, French Guiana - Lab288 P1 (version 2) (version 2) | ecosystem: Host-associated > Arthropoda: Insects >... | reverse complement strand
TGATAAATGACTTTTTTCACCAAGTTCCTTATTCGTGGAATCCAATATTTCTCTCATAGAGATGCTATTAAGAGTTGTGGCTCAGCATGTTGAAGTCTTATGTGCTCTGCTGAGACAACCAGTTGTGCGAACTGATGTTTTGTAGGCAAAATCATTTGATGCATTATTTGATAAGTAAGCATGATTTGCTGCAGACGTCCTTCCACTGTGAGAAGAACTTCCTTATCAATAAAGAATGCAGTTTCTCTCGAGACCTGCTGGATTCAACATCTTGCTGATGCATTAAATTCTTCTTTTCTTGTGCATAAGTAAATTGTTGTACAATCTTCACACAACAAGTCAGAGCCTGGACAAAATTTTTGTCGTGAGGATAGTTGATTTTCTTTTGGCCTTGAGATTTCTGCAGTTGCTTATGAAACTCTTGCAATATGCAGTTACTCTGATGAGTCTGTTCAACTTGGAAAATTTTTGTGAAATGTCTTCTTAAGTTTGTAGAAATGCAAGTAGCACATTCGTGATTTGGAGTTTTTCTGTGTGTCTGTTTTGATTTCTGTTCTAGGCCAGCTGGATGGCTCCTCTTAAATACAATATAATCCCTTCCACCATAGTGTGGATATTGTCAGTGTTGTTGGTTGAATCCCTTTTGAAATGATATCAGGATTATTGGATTGACATGGCACATGTCTCCATGAAGCTGATGCTGTTTATACTTGAATGAGAGTAACTCTGTTGCCTAAAATTTTCTTCCAATTGTTTGGTGGTTACTAGATTTTTGTGAGTACAATGGATAAATCAGTCCATAGTTAGGGCTCTTTTATTGTTATTCTGAGGGCGTCTATGGCTTTCTTGTACAGTTTGGACAACAATGTACCTGCACAAATTTCCAATCTTTGTATGGTTAATTATTTCAGTGGTTTCACCTTTGATATGGAACACAGAATTTCAAAAGATATTTTCTTGTTACTGTCTGTGGAGTGAATGTAGAGGCAGGTTCCAAAGGCTCGTTCACTTCTGTCACAAATCCTTGTATTTTAATTTTGACTGAAATATACCAGATATCCTTTCGTGTTATCTTCAGTTATGACAGTTTACGAATATTCTGCAGCAGCTGATTTCATTCTTGTTTCAGATGAGTTGGAAATAGTTCATCTCATTGTAATATGTCTTGCAAGCATTTTTGTAGAATTATCTTCTAGGCAATGACAGCTGAACATAGCAGTCTGAGAGGATCAAATATTGATGTTGTACTGGCTAGAACCTTTAGTTTTTTACTGGCTGTGGATTTTGTTGATGGCTCCTGTGTGATCTTATTCCTGACTTGAAAATAATCATTTGTTGGATTCAATTATAATCCAAGCTCTTGTGTTGGAACGAATTTCCTTGAAGACTGAATGTTTGGTATAGGGAAAAATGTTTCTTTCCCTCTAGGAAATTCACTGTATCTCTATGATCTTGTCCTTTATATTTCCTAATGAAATTATGGTACTGAAACTTGAGTTATGGATCTCGTTCCATTCTACGTTGAATTGCATGTAGTCATCGTTCTTCAGAGAGGCGAGAAGATTGAAGTTGCTTGGGATCCCTCTTTGTTGGGAGTCTGACAACAAATCTTCCGTTTGTTGTTTTGTGTGTGTGGTGAAATGTTGTTCACAGACACGCTGCTCTGTTGTCATGGTGGATTGCTCCACTGCTTCCACTAGCCAGAAGCATTTAAAATTGTGCTCCAGGCTGTTGTCTTCTTGAAGTAGAAATGTATGCTGAGGGTCACGCTTTGTAGTAGTGGCTGAAGTTCGACCAGTGATTGAGCAGCCAAGTGCTGTCACTTGTAGAACTGGATAATTGCCAGGACGTGTCCTTCTGTTTAATCGAAGCATCTCATCGGATAAGTAAGCTCAAATGAATAGATAAATGCCCACTGGTTGATCAAATTCTACATCAGACAAATTGATATCTTTTGGAATCTTCCAGGTACTTAAGTCCAACATGGTCGATGGTGTGTTACCATTATTATGAGACAAGATGACACAATTAATTGTTTTATGCCAGTCTTTAAGCATAGAACTTAAATGTAATGAGACACTGTGATTTTTCTCAGTGTTGATAAAAGATATGCTTTTTATTTGTGATGTGCCTGGGTTCTGGATAACCTCAAACTTTGTACATATCTGTTATGAAATGCGATTGTGAAGCACTGTCTAACAATGCTCTGCATGGATCATATTGACCAAAGTTATTCTTATCTTCCACAATGGCAGTGGCAAGACGAATGTAATTTCTTGGTTTGGCCTTGAATGAAAATTATGTTTTGACCTCTGTATTTGAGCTGCCTCTTGCATCTGCAGGTGGACCATTGGAAGTTGACCACTTGTTATTAGTTGATTGAAGTTGCCTATCTATGTGCAGCAAGGTATGATACCTATTGTGACACTGACGACACACTGCCTTCGAACATGTGTGATTCCTTGTAAATAGTTGCAAGCAGTTGAAACAAAGTCCTGATTGCTTCGCATGATTAAGGCTGTGCTAGCTTGCACATTGAAAAATTTGTCGCATCTGAAAAATCTGTGTGATTCATTAAACAAAGAGCATTTTAGCTGTGTTGCTACGTTGTATTAAGATTTACTGAACTGGTTTACATTTGACTGTGATGATCATAATGTGTTAGGAACTACCTTAAGTGATCGGGTTGTCTCTATTACCTCATGAGCTATGCATCTTGTTTCATGGAATGTGACTAAATCTGCAGTCGTTGGGGTACCTGCGCGCGAAGCGGTGATTAGCTCCCATTCTCGTTGCATTTCAGGCTGAGTGTGGCTAACATCAAATGATTCAACATTAAGTATTGTACAGGCATATTCAGTAATAATGCTTGTAAAGCATTCATGTGGCTCGACACATGATTAATTAACTGGCGCAATGATGATGATGCGTCTCCCTTCTTTACTTAGGGCATTTGACATAAATGCTTGGCATGCATCATGGCAATTAATCATTTGTTATTGTAAGGTTGAGTCACTTCTTGCCAGGCAACGAAGAAATTTTAATCTTAATTCGTAAATTACCTCTAATAACTTTGGCTTCATTCTTAGAGTGTAGTGGTAATACTAAACAGTAAAAAATGTTGTATTATTGACAACTAATGCCTCAAATGTGTCTCTGTAATGTAACCAGTTACACGTGTCACCTTCGAAAATTGGCAATGCAATGGTTCTTAGCTTAATGTGTGTGATACTCACATGTGACCTCGGAGTGTGAGAGCTTTTTCCTGAATCACTCCTTCGTAATGATCTGTTTCTGGGCCGTGGTGTGTTAATCACAGAATGTAACAGCTCACTGAAATTACCCTTAAATTCGTAGTACTGATTTTCAAATTTTTCTCGACCACCAAATTGTTCTGTGTCATCAGATAATTCCAATTCATTTTGTGCAGTGTCATATCTATCAAAGATGCCTTGTAATCATCAAACCTCATCTGAATCTCATTTAACTTACAACCAACTGATTCAATGAATGTCTGCATTCTTGTGATAGACGATTTGGGCACACCACGGTGCCTGACGAGCTGTGCACCTCTTGTTGCATTCATGCTGTCTCGTGGGTGAAAAGCTGGTATGGTGGGATGAATGAAGGTCAGTGGGGTTAGTAGCGTGCCTTGAGGCTGCTACTTATTTTTGTGAAGTCCCGGTTGTACAGGAAATTCTTCGTTATATTCCATCCTTTATTTTTATCCGTAACCGGTTGAGAAAACAATATGTACACTCTGGGTGATACATATCGGGTGAAGAATCTGTTCGTCTTTGTTGCTGGTTCAACATAGAATTTTAATTACGCGAAACTAAATACTTAAAAATTGCCTCATTTCCCTTGATAGTAAAAATCCTATGCAAAGCCACAATATTTCCCTTGGTTTTAAATCTGTTTAGGTGTAATATTATTTGACCTTTGTTAATGTATAAGGCTTAACACATATGGTGTCATTATCAACTGATATTGTAATGATTCACTTATAAATATATTAACACTGATCGAAATCGCAATATAATACTTAAAGTTTCGTTTATTACGCTGAGAAATGTAATTGCACTGGTTATAATTGACATAAAATTATAACTTGTGAAGATGTTAAACTCCTGTTGTAAGTCCAATTTCATGTAAAATCGTGAGCACAACAAGTTTATGTAACTTAAATTTTGGAACATTGTTGTCTCTAAAAATTTGTAAACGTTGCTAGAGCCATCCTGTGTAGACCTCCAGCATGGTAAACTGCTTCTAGCTCGCATGTGTTTTTCAATCAAAATTCCTAAGAACACTGCAACACTGATTTCTTAATACATAAATAAATAACACAGTAAATGTTATGATTATTGGATGACAACCCCTGTCCTCTGCCATCGTAGACGCTGTTGCATACCCTGGAGGTAGTCGAATGACGAATGTTGCCAGATTTGTTGCAGGTGTTGTTGATAGGTTTGCCACCTGGAAAGTCTATTGCATTTGACCTCAGTAAAGTCAGCAGCAGGTAATTGGGTAATTGGTTCACCAATTAGAAAATGTCCAGGAAACAAATTATTTAGTTTGAAAGGATCATCAGATAAGGCACACAAGCGTCTGGAGTTTAGACAGGCCTCTATCTCAGCAAGTAAAATGCACAGTTCTTCGTATATGTCAGCATGAGAATCTTGTGTTCTTCGCAGAAGATCCTTCGCTGATTTCACTCCTGATTCCCATATACTCCAAAGTGAGTCCATGTGGTGGGATGAAATTTCATTCGCATCCTTCAGTGGCCTAGAAGTCCAGTACCGATGCAATATCTGATGTTGATTGAAACATTTCGTTGTTTTCATGAAGTTCCTTAGCAGCACCTTGAATATTGGTACAATTGTCAGAATAAATAATCTTTGGTTTCCCACGATTTGCAATGAAACTTCTCAGGACAGCAATTAATGCTTCTGTAGATAAGCTTGTGACTACTTCAATGTGAACACCCCTTGTCACGAAGCAGACAAATACATCAATGAACCTTTATTATTGATTTTGCTACGTGGTGAAGACATATGTGCTCTGCTGAGACAACCAATTTTTTGAAGTGTTGTTTTGAAGGCAAATTCTTCCCATTCATTGTATGATAAGGAAGCATGGAATTCTGTAGTCTTCTTCCCAATCTGAGAACACTTTCCTTATCTATGAAGGGATGAAATGTCTTGAGAGAACTGCTGGCTTCAACCTCTTGTTGTTTCATTAAATTCTTCATTAGATGTGCATAATAAATTTGTTGTACCTTCTTCACACATCAAGTCAGAGCTTGGTCAACATATTGTTTGGAGAGGGTAGTTGATTGCCTGTAGGCTTTGGGATTTCTGCAGTTGCTTCTGAATCTCTTGCTGTATGCAATTAGTCTGGTGGTTCTGTTCAACTTGGAAAAAATTTGTGTCTTCTCCAGTTTGTAGACATGCAATGTACACACTTCAGATTTCTAGGTTTATGTGTGTTTGTTGATCTCTGTTGTATTCCAGCTGAATGGCTCCTGCGAAAGCCATTGTGGTACCTTCCATCATAGTGTGTTTGATGACTGTGTAGAAGTTTCAATGACTCTTGAAATGAAATCAGCAAGATTGGAATGATTTGGCATTGTTTCTCCATGAAGTTGATGCTGTTTCTTCTTGAATGTGAGCAACTCTGTTGCCTACAAATGTCTTCCATTAGTTTGGTGGACCCTGTACCATTGTAAGTAGAATGGAATTATTTGTCCAAAAGTAGGAATATTTTTTGTTATTTTGAGGTTGTCTATGTCATTCTTGTTCAGTTTGGACAGCAGTGTACCTGCAAAAAGTACCAATCTTGATGTGGTTAATTGTTTCAGTGTTGCCACCTTTGATGTGGAACACAGAAGTTCTCAAGATATCTTCTAGTTACTATCTGTGGAGCGAATATAGGGGCAGGGTTCATAGACTCGTTCATTGTTGCAGATGAGCTAGAAATATTTCATCACCTTGTAATTTGTCTTGCCACAATTTTTGTAGAAATATTTTGTAGGCAATGACAGCTCGACTATGCAGTCCGAGAGGATCAAATTTTAATGCTGCAGATTGTAGCACCTTCCGTTTTGTACTCGCTGTGGAGTTTGTTGTTTGCACCTGTGTTGTTGTGCTTGACTTGAAAATGATAATGTGTTTAATTCCATAGTTTTCCAAGCTCTTGTGGTGGAATTTATTTAGTTGAATAATGGATGATTGATAGAGAGGAACATGTTTCTTCCCCTCTTGGAATTTCACTGCATCTCTCTGATCTAGTACTTTCTATTTCCTCATGAACTTATTGTATTGAATATTCAGTTCTGGATCTCGTTCCGGTCTTTGATCAATTGAATGTACACTTCGCTCTACAGAGAGGCGCGTAGATCCAATTAGCCTAGGATCCATCTTTGTTGGCAATCTTACAACAAATCTTCGATTTTGTTGCTGGTGTTTCTGTGTATGATGAAGTGTTGTTCACCGACTAGTTGCTCTTTTGGCATGGTGCATTGCTCCACAATTTCCACTTTCCAGAAGCGGTTTAAATTTTTCTCCAGACTCTCCTCTACGCTGAATAGAAATGTATCCTGAGTGTCATGCTCTGTAGTAGTGGCTGGAGTTCGACCAGGCAATGTCCAGCCAAGAATTGTCTCTTGTGAACCTGGATAATTGCCAGGACGTTTCCCTCTGTCTGATCGAAGCATCTCGTAGAATGAAGCAGCTCCAATTTGTAGATCAATGCCCCTGGTTGATCAAATTGTTCTTCAGTGAACACGATATCCTTGGGAAACTTCCAGTTATTTGTGTCCAATTTGGTGGATGGTGTTCTACCAGTAATATGAGACAGATGTCACATTTAATTGTTTATGCCAATCTGTATGCCTAGACCTTGAATTTATTGAGACACTGTGATATGTCTAAGTGCTGACACTAGATATGCCTTTTATTTGTCCATGTGTAAGTTTTCTTGATGAATTCAAACGTTGGAAACATCCCTCTGTTATGAAATGCGAATCAGGAACACTGTCTAACAATCCTCTACATGGAACATATTGGACAAATTTTTTCTCAATTTCCACAATGGCTGTGTATATTAGAATATGATATCTTTGTTTGCCCTTGAATGCATAATATGTGTTGAACTCTGCAGTTGAGCTGCCTCTTGCATCTGAATGTAGACAATTGGTTGTTGACTTCTTGTCATTAGTTGATTGAAGATGCCTGTCTATGAGTAGCAAGATATAATGTTTCTTGTGACACTGACGACAGACTGGCTTCAAAAATGTTGAATTCCTGGTAAATTGTTGCAAGCAGTTTTAACAAAGTTCTGATTGATGGCATGATTAAGGTGTTGCTTAGATTGAATATTGAGAAATTTGTCACTTTTGAAGAGTTAATGTGATTCATTACGGAAAGAGAAATTTCGCTGTGTTGCTAGGTTGCAATAAAATTTACTAAACATTTTTCTAGTTGAATGTGATGAGCATTAATTGTTAGGAATTACCTGCAGTAATTGGGTTGTCTGCATTAGCTCAAGAGTTCTGCATATTCATTCGAAAAATTTGTCTAATAATAGAGTCGTTGGGGTATCTTTGCGCGAAGCGTTGATGGACACCCATTCTCGTTGCATTTCAGGCTCGAGTGTGGCTAACATCAAATGATTGAACTTTAAGTCTTGTACATGCACTTTCAGTAATAAGGCTTGCAAGGCATTCATGTGGCTTGACACATGGTTAATCATTTGGCGCAATGATAATAATTTTCCCTTCCTTATTATGGGCATTTTACAAAAATGCTTGGCATTCATCATGGCAATTAATCGTTTGTTATTGTAACGTTGATTAATTAGTTGCCAGAAATAAAAAATATTTTATTTGCAATCTCTAAATTTCTTATCAGAACTTAGGCTTCATTCTTGAGAGAAGCAATGAGTTAGTGGAAATTCTGAACATTAGACAATTTTTTTTATTGACAACTAATGCCTCAAATGTGTCTCGCTAATGCAACCAGCTACATGTTTCACCTTCGAAAGTTGGCAATGCAATGGTTGGTAGCTTAATGTGCGTGCTACTCGTGTGTGAGCTCGGAGTGTGTGTGCTGTTTCCTGACCTACTGCTTCGTAATGAGCTGTTTCTGGACAGTGGTGTGTGAATCACAGAATGTAACAGCTCACTGAACTTAGCCTTAACTTCGTCGTAATGATTTTAAACAGTTCTCATTTACCAATTTGACCCGTATCATCAGATATTTTCAATTCATTTTGTGCAGTGTCATATCTTTCACAGATGCCTTTTATGTAATCAAATCTCACCTTCAACTCAATTAATTTTTTAATACAGATTAAATGAATGTCTGCATTCTATTGATAGACGATTTGGGCACAGCACGTTGCTTGATGAGCTGTACATTTCTTGCTGTATCCATGCTGTCTCGTGGGTGAACAGCTGGTATGGTGAATGAAGGTCAGTGGCGTTAGTAGCGTGGCTGGAGGCTGCTAAGTGTTTTCGTGAATTTACGATTGTACTCGAAGATTTTCATTATATAACGTCCTTTCTTTATATCCGTGTCCGGTGGACCAAACAATATGTACGCTCTCTTTGATACTCATCGAGTAATCAATTTGTCCCTATATTGTTGTTGTTTCAACATAGAAATTTAATTGTACGAAACTAAATTCTTTCAAATAATGTCTTGTTTGCCTTGATAGTAAGTCACTCCATGCAATGCCACAATATAATCAGTGGTTGTAACACTGTTTATGTGTAATGTTATTTGAAGTTTGTTAGTTTATAAAGCTCAAAACTTGTGGTGTCATCAATTAAGTGACATTGTAATGCATGACTTACGAACATTTTTACACAGATCAGAATCGCAATATATAATTTAAACCGCGTTTCAACACACAGAGAAATGTAATTGCACTCTTTATTACTGACATATAATTTTAAATCCTGAAGATGATAAATCCCTGTGCTAAGTCACACTTTAAATACTATTGTGGACAAAATAAATATATGAAACTTATATATTTAAAACTTATGGTCTATAAAAATGTGTAACCTGTTGCTGGAGCTATCCTGTGTAGCTCTCCAGCATAGTAAACTACGTCTAGCTCACAAGTGTGTTTGAATCGAGATTCCTAAATAGACTGCAACACTGATTTCTTAACCCATCACTATATAACACAATAACTGTTGTGATTCTTCGATGATAACCCCTGTGGTTGCCTTGAAAATACCACAACCCTTTGCTGTATCACAAGTGTAACTACACTTGTTGTCTGCTTAATTCCCCATGGATAGGTACATACGCACACTCTGTCACTGCGCTAGAAGATTGAAGCCACGCTACGGAAAAACACGCAGTGCCCTACAAAACAAAGAAGAACAATTCGAAGCTTCAGAACGCTCTCGACGTCGCATAATTCGTGATAGTTTCATCGTCCTAAATTGTACCAAGAGTTGTGCAATCTGATGCGACCAGTGTCATGCCTGTTATTCATAAGAAAATACTACAATAAAATTTGACCTTAGCGCAACATATTGCCACCCTCAGAAACAATGACACCATAATTCACTATTCACACGCGATAAGGGCAAATTTTTTACAACAAGACGTTTGAAGTCTCGTTTGGCAATCTTGACAGTGACCACTCGAACGATTCCTTCTTTCCTTGGATGGGTTTCCTTGATGACAGCTGTGGGCTAGTGTATTGCACTCGTGTTGTCCACACCCAACGGGATGAGATCGACTTGTTGTAGGTTGGGGAATGTCCTTTGCCAGCGTTGACGCTGTTACATACTCTGGAGGTAGTCGGAAGACAAATGTTGCCAGAACTGTTGCTTTTGTTGTTGTTATGTCTGCCACCTGGAAAATCTATTGCATTTAGCATCAGTAAATTCAGCAGCAAGTTATTGTGTAAGTGGTTCACCGATTAGAAAAGTTCCAGGAATCAAATAAGGTGGGTTGAAAGGATCACAGATAAGGCACGAAAGCTTCTGGAGGTTAGACAATCCTCTATCTCATCTAGTAATGTGTTCAGTTTTTCGTATGTGGGAACCGAAGATCCTAGTGTCCTTTGCAGATATTCCTTTGTGTATTTCACTGCTGCTTCCCATAATCCTCCGAAATGAGGTCCATGTGGTGGGATAAAATTCCATTCGCATCCTTCAGTGGTCTCGAAGTCCGGTACCGTTGCCATCTGTGATGTGGATTGAAATATTTTGTAGATTTTGTGAAGTTCATTAGCAGCACCTTGAAATTTGGTACGATTGTCTGAATAAATAATGTTTGGTTTCCCTCGATTTGCAATGAAACTTGTCAGGACAGAAAGAAATGTTTCTCTGGATAAGCTTGTGACTACTTCAATGTGAACAGCGTTTGTCACGAAGCAGACAAATACAGCAAATAACACTTTTTTTAATGTTTTGCTACGTGGTGTATACTTATGATTTCTGCTGACACAAGCAATTGTGTGAAGTGATGATTTGAAGTCAAAATCATCTGATGCATATTTTCGTAAGGAAGCATGGATTGCTGTAGTTTTCCTCATTCTCTGAGATCACCTTCCTTATATATTAAAGTTTCCAGTGTCTTGAGAAATCTGCTGGCCTCAACCTCTTGTTGATCCATTAATATTTTCATTTCTTGTGTTTAAGAAACTTGTTGTATCATCTTCAAGCAGCAAATCACAGAATTGTCAATATATTGTGTGAAGAGGATAGTTGATTGCCTGTTGGCTTTGGAAATTCTGAAGTTGCTTATGAATCTTTTGCAGTACGCAATTACAATGATGTGTCTGTTCTAATTTGAAAATTTCATGTGATGCCTTATGCAGGTTGTAGACTTGCAATGGCACATTTCTGTTTTCCAGGTTGTCTTTGTGTGTGTTGATCTCTGTTGTAAGCCAGCTGGATGGCTCCCGTGAAAGCCATTGTTTTCCTTCAACCATAGTGTGGATGTTGACAGTGTTGTAGGTTCAAAACCTCTTGAAATGAAATCAGCAGGATTGGATTGAAATGGCACATGTCTCCATGAAACTGATGCTGTTTCCTCTCGAATGAGAGCAACTCTCTTGCCTACAAATGTCTTCCATTTGTTTCGTGGACCTTGAACGAATGTGAGTAAAATGGAAAGAACTGTCCTTAGGTAGGAATGATTTCTTGTTATGTCTATGGCCTTCTTGTACAGTCTGGACAAAAATGTAGCTTCACAAATTTCGAATCTGTGTATGGTTCATTTTTTCAGTGGTGCCACATTTGATGTGGAATACAGAAGATCTCAAGAAGAATTATAATTCCGTCTGTGGAGCCAATGTTGAGGCAAGCTTCATAGGTTCGTTCAATGCTTTCATAAATCCATGTATTTGTATGTAGTCAGAATTTGATCAGAGAACCTTCCGGTTTATCTTCAGTTATGAAAGTTTAGGAATAGTCTTCATCAGCTGATTCAATTCTAGTTTGCAGTTGAGCTGGAAGTATTTCATCCCCTTGTAATATGTCTTGCCACAATTTTTGTAGATATATTTTGAAGGCAATGACCGCTGGACTAAGCAGGCCGAGAGGATCAAATATTGATGCTGTAGTGGCTAGCACCATTCGTTTTGTACTCGCTGTGCAGTTTGTTGTTTGCACCTGTATGGTGTTGTTCTTGACTCGAAAATGATCATTTGTTGGATTCCATAGTAATCCAAGCTCTTGTGGTGGAATTTACTACCTTCAAGGATGCATGATTGGTAGAGTCAAACATGTTTCTTCCCCTCTTGGCATTTCACTTGATACTTGTGATCTAGTACTTTATATGTCCTCACGAAAGTTTTGTACTGATACTTCGGTTCTGGATCTCCTTCCAGTCTACGTTCAATTGCGTGTGGTCTTCGCTCTGCAGAGAGGCGAGAAAATTCAATTTGCTTGGGATCCATGTTTGTTGGCAATCTGACAACAAATCCTCCATCTTCTTGTTGGGTTTAGTGTGTGATCAAATGTTTTTAGCAAATTTGTTGCCCTTTTGCCATGGTGGATTTGCTCCTCTTTTTACACTTCCCAGAAGCGATTTAAATTGTGCCCCAGACTATTGTCTTCTAGGATTAGAAATGTATCCTGAATATCATGCTCTGAAAGGGTGGCTGTAGTTCGACCAGAGAGTGTCCAGCCAAGAACAATTTCTTCTGAACCTGGATAATTGCCAGGACTTGTGTATCTGTCTGATCGAAACATCTCTTAGAATAAGTCAGCTCCAATGTGTTGATCAATGACCCTTGTTGATCAAACTGTTCATTAACCATCTTAATGTCCTTTGGAATCTTCCAGGTAGTTGTGTCCAAATTTGTGGATGGTGTGGTACCAGTAATATGAGACAACATGTCACCTTTAAGGATAGCATGCTAATCTGTAGGCCTAGACCTTAAACATTTTGGACACTGTGATATATCTAAGTGTTGACACTAGATATGTCTTGTATTTGTGCAGGTGTCTTTTTTCTGGATAACTTCAAAAGTTGTAAACATCTCTCCGTTATGAAATGCGATTGAGAAGCACTATCTAACAATGCTCAGCATGGATATATATTGACCAAATTTATTCTGAACTTCCACAATGGCTGCGGCAAATTGAATGTAATTTCTAGGTTTGCCCTTGAATGAACAATATGTGTTGACCTCTGCAGTTAAGTTGCCTCTTGCATCTGCAGTTGGACCATTCGTTGTTGACCTCTTGTCATTTGTTGAATTTGCCTGTCTATGTGCAAAAAAGTATGATGAATCTTACGGCACTGACAACATACAGGCTTCGAAAATGTGTGATTCCTGGAATATGGTTGCAAGCAGAAGCAACAATTTCCTGTTTCCTTTACATGATTAAGGAGTTGCTTAGCTTGAATGTTGAGAAATATGTCACATTTCAAGATTTCATGTGATTCATTACACAAAGAGAATTTTAGCTGTTTTGCTAGGTTTGAATAAGATTTACTAACCTTGTTTCCAGTTGACTGTGATGAGGATAAAGTGTTATGAATTACCTTCAGTAATTGGATTGTCTGCATTAGCTCAAGAGCTCTGCATATTGATTCAAGTAATGTGACTGAACCTGCAGACGTTGTGGTATCAGAGCGCGAAGCGGTGATGAGCTCCTATTCACGTTATATTTCAGGGTCGAGTTTGGCTAAGATCAAATGATTCAACATTAAGCCTTGTAAAGGCACATACAGGGATAGTGCTTTTAATGAATTCATACAGCTTGAAACATGGTTAATCAATTGGCGCAATGATGATTCGCCTCACTTCTTACTTGGGGCGTTTGACATAAATGCTTTCATGCATCATGGCAATTATGCGTTTATTATTGTAACGTTAAGTCACCAGTTGCCAGGCAACAAAATTTTTCATTTGTATTCTCAAAATTATTTATCAGAACTTTGGCTTAATTGAAGCAATGGTGTAGTGGAAATTCTGAACTTTAGACAAGGTTGTATTACTGACAACTAATGCCACAAATGTGTGTCTGTAATGTAACAATCTACAAATTTCAACTTCGAAATTTGGCAATGCAATGGTTGGTAGCTTATTGTGTGTGCTACTTGCATGTGACCTCGGAGTGTGACTGCTGTTTCCTGACCCACTGCTTCGTAATTAGCTGTTTCTGCACCGTGGTGTGTCAATCAGAATATGTAAAAGCTACCTGAAATTAGCCTTAAATTCGTAGTAAGGTTTTTCAAATATTTCTCGATCACCAAACGGATCTGTGTCATCAGATAATTCCAATTCATTTTGTGCAGTGTCATATCTATCAAAGATGCCTTGTAAGTCATCAAACCTCACCTGAATGTCATTTAGTTTACGATCACCTGATTCAATGAAATTTTGCATTCTTGTGATAGACGATTTGGCCACAGCACGTTGCCTGATGAGCTGTGCACGTCTTGTTGTATCCATGCTTTCGCGTGGGTGAACAGCTGGTATGGTGAGTGAAGTTCAATGGTGTTACTAGCCTGGTACAGGCTTCTAAGTGTTTTCCTGAAGTCCCGATTTTACTCGAGATTCTTCGTTACATCACGTCCACTCTTTATATATTTGCCCGGTGCACCGAACAATATGTAGGCTCTGGTTCATTTGGTTCATTTGGTGAACAATTTGTTCCGATATTGTTGCTAGTTCAACATAGAAATTTAACAACAAAAACAAAACAATTTCTAAGAATTTTTTTATTGTTTTCATAGTAAGTCACTCCATGCATTGCAACTATATTATCAGTGGTTGTAACACTGTTTATGTGTGATATTATTTGACATTTGTTAATGTATAAAGCTCAATGCTTGTGTTGTCATTAAACAAGAGAATTTGTATTGATTTACTTATAAACATTTTTACACTGATCAGAGCCGCAATATATTATTTAAACTGTAATTCAATATAATGAGAAATATGATTGCACAGTTTATTAGTGTTATACAATTATGACATGTGGAGATGATAAACCTCAGTGTTAAGTCACACTTTGTGTATAATCGTGGACACAATATATTTATGAAAGTTAAAATTTGGTTTGATCATTGTTGTCTCTAAAAATGTGTAACTGTTGCTGGAGCCGACCTGTGTAGCTCTCCATGAAGGTAAACTGCGTCTAGCTCACAAGTGCGATTGTATCGAGATTCCTATGTAGAATGCAACACTGATTTCTTAACACATCACTAAATAACACAGTAATTGTTTTGATTTTGTGTTTATAACCTCCGTGGTAGCCTTGATAAAACCACAAACCTCAGTTTATAACAACTATAACTACCATTGCTGTCTGCTTTAACCCCATGGATAGCTACACACACACACTGTGTCACTGACGTTAGAAGACTGAAGCCACGCTACGGAAAAAACGCGCAGTGCCCTACAAAAAAGAAGAAGGTCTCGAAGCTACAGAAAGCTCGTGACGTCACATACCTCGTAATGGTGACACCATCCCAAAAGTGTACCAAGGGTTCTGCACTCTGATGCGACGATTGTTACGCCAAATATTTTCAAGAAATTCCTAGATTAAAATTTGTCCTCCGCGTAACATGCTTCAACCCCCAGGAACAATGACACTTTAGTTCACTATTCACACGTGTTAAATGGCAAATTTTTACAATGGGAATTTTAAAGTCTCCTTTGGTGTTCCTGTGACCAATCGAACGATGCCATCTTCCCCAGGATGGGTTTCGTTGATGACAGCTATGTGCCAATGAAATGGAATAGTGTTGTCCTCCATCAACAAGATGACATCGTCTGGTTGTAGATTGGGAAGTTCCTCTGCAAGCTTTGACGCTGTTGCATACTCTGGGTATAATCGAATGACCAATTTTTCAGAACTTTTGCAGTTGTTGGTGACAGGTTTGCCACCTGGAAAGTCAATTGCATTTGGTATTAGTAAAGTCAGCAGGAAGAAATTGGGAAAGTTGTTCACCAATTATAATATATCCAGGAAAAAAGAAGTTGGGTTGAATGGATTTTCTGAAGAGGCACACAAGGTTCTGGAGGTTATATAGGACTCTATCTCAGCAAGTAATGTGAACAATTCTTCGTAAGTGGCAACCCGAGAACCTAGTGTACTTCGCAAATAATACTTCATGGATTTCATTGCTGTTTACCATAATCCTTCGAACTGTAGTTCGTGGTGGGATGTATTTTAATAGGCATCCTTCAGTTGCATAGAAGTCCTGTACCGTTGCCTTCCGTGATGTGGATTGAAGAATTTTGTAGATTTCATGAAGTTCATTAGCAGCACCTTGAAAGTTGGTACCCTTGTTTGAATTAATAATCTTTGCTTCCCTCAAGGTGCAAAGAATCTTCTCAGGGCAGCAAGAATTGCTTCTCTAGATAAGCTTGGAATTACTTCAACATGAACAGCCTTTGTCACGAAGCAGACAAATATAACAATGTAACGCTTTGTTATGGTTTTCCTATGTTGTGGCCCCAATGAGAGTGATATTGGTCCAGCTTAATCCACGCCTCTAGTGAGAAATACCCTCGGAGATTTTACTCGTGTTGATGGCAGCTCACACATGAGCTGTTATGTTGCTTGTGCCTTGAATCTATAGCAAGTTAGGGACAGATGAATGACTGTTTTCACCAATTTCCTTATTCGTGGAGTCCAATACTTCTCTCGTAGAGATGCTATTAGAAGTTGTGGCGAGGCATATTGAAGTCTTATGTGCTCTGCCGAGACAACCAATTGTGTTAAGTAATGATTTGATGGTAAAATCATCTGATGCATTTTTGATAAGGAAGCGTGGATTGCTGTAGTCTTCCTCCCACTATGAGAAGACCTTCCTTATCAATGAAGGGATGCAGTGTCTTGAGAGAACTGCTGGCTTCAACTTCTTGTTGATACATTAAATTCATATATTCTTGTGCATGAGAAATTTGTTGTACCATCTTCACACAGCAAGTCAGAACCTGGGCAGTATCTTGTTTGGAGAGGGGATTTGATTGCTTTTTGGCCTTGGGAATTCGGCAGTTAATTATGAATTTCTTGCAGTATGAAATTACTCTGATATGTCTTTTCAATATTGAAAATTTTTATGTGATATTTTCTGGATGAAGTAGTCATGCAGTGTGGATATTTCTGATTTCCAGGTTTTGTGTGTGTGTGTGTTGATCTCTGTTCTAGGCCAACTGAATGGCTCCTCTGAAAGTTATTGTGGTCCCTTCCACCAGAGTGTGGATGTTGAAAGTGTTGTTGGTTCAATCTTTCTTGAAATGAGATCAACACGATTTGATAGAAATGGCACATGCCTCCATGAATTTCATGCTCTTTCTTCTCGAATGTTAGCAACTTTTTTGCCTACAAGAAACTTCCATTTGTTTGGTGGATCATGTATCCATTTGAGAACAATGGAACTATATGTCCATATGTGGGACACATTTATTGTTATGTTGAGGGCGCCTATGGCATTCTTGTACAGGTGGGACAACAATGTAGCTGCACAAAGTTCCAATCTTGGTAACGTTATTTATTTAAGTGATTCCGCCTTTGATGTGGAACAGAGAGGTTCGCAAGATTTATTCTTGTTACTGTCTGTGGAGGGAATTAAAAGGCATGCTCCATACGCTCGTTCACTGCTGTCACAAATTCAAGAATTTTATGTTGACAGCATTACAGCAGTTAACATTCCGTGTTAACTTCATTTATTACAGTTTAGGTATAGTCAGCAGCAGCTGATTTCTTTTTTGTTGCAGATGAGCAGAAAGTAGTTCATCACATAGACATTTGACTTGCCAGAATTTAGGTAGAAATATCTTGTAGGCAATGACAACTGAACTAAGCAGTTCGAAAGGTTCGCCTATTTTTGCTGTAGGGACTAGCACCTTTCGTTTTGTACTCGCTGTGTTTTGCTGTTTGCACCAGTCTGGTGTTGTTCTTGACTTGAAATGATCATTTGTTCGATTCCATAGTAATCCAAGCTCTTGTGGGGGAACTTATTTCCTTGAAGACTGGATGATTGATAACAGAAATATGTTTCTTCCACCCATGGGATTTCATTGGTTCCCTCTGATCTAGTCCTTTATAATTCCTAAAGAATTTGTGGTACTGAACTTTGAGTTCTGGATCTCCTTCCATTCTACGTTCAATTGCATGTATTCTTCGCTCTGCAAAGAGGCAAGAAGATTCAAATTGCTTGGGAAACATCTTTTTTGGCAGTCTGACAACAAATCTTCCATCTTGTTATTGGGTTGTGTGTGTGATGAAATGTTTTTCAAAGATTTGCTGCTCTGTTGTCATGGTGGGTTGCTCCACTGGATCCACAACACAGAAACCGTTTAAATTGTGATCCAGACTGTTGTCTTCTCGGAGTGGGAAAGTATGCTGAGTTTCATGCTCTGTAGTAGTGGCTGGAATTCGACTAGTGAATATTCAGCCAAGAACTATGTCTTGTAGTACGGGATAATTACCAGGACGTGTCCTTGTGTCTGATAGAAGCATCTCGTAGAATACGTCAGTTCCAATGTGTAACTCAATGCCCCTGGTTAAACTAACACTTGGTCAGCCAACTTGATGTCTAAGGGAATTTTGCAGGTACGTGTGTCCAACTTGGTTGATGGTTTGGTAACTGTAATATGAGACAAGATGGCACATTTAAGTGTTTTAGTCCAGTCTGTATGCCTAGACCTTAAATGTATTGAGTCACTGTGATATGTCCCATTGTTGTCACTAGATATGCCTCTTGTTTGTGCATTTGTCTCTCTTCTGGATAACCTCATCTTTGTGAACATCTCTCTGTTATGAAATGCGATTGAGAGGCACTGTATTAAAATGTGCAGAATGGAATATAATGACCAATTTATTCTGATATTCCACAGTGCCTGAGGCAAATGGAATTTTATTTCTGGGTTTGCCC
>Ga0131853_10008822_pt1 | contig 18377 bp, 20 predicted proteins | sample TergutLab28metaG_FD_92764 | JGI IMG/M metagenome (GOLD analysis project Ga0131853, IMG submission 92764) | Labiotermes labralis P1 segment gut microbial communities from Petit-Saut dam, French Guiana - Lab288 P1 (version 2) (version 2) | ecosystem: Host-associated > Arthropoda: Insects >... | reverse complement strand
GATATCCCAATTGGAAGCATCGGCCATGTCCGAGCTTATGAGCATTTATGAGGGGGCAGACGGCAAGCCACCCGAAACTGATTCCCTGCGTATTGCCTATCTTGAGTCTGTGGTGGATTATACCGGGCATTGCCGTGAGGCACTTAATACCAAAGGCTTGTACAATCTGCCGGAAGCACCTGTAGCTTTCCATGCTTCAAACCCCGAAATGAACGAATCCGAGGTAAATTTCGTCGGGTGGTTAGCTGTTACGGAAAGTAGCCGCTACCGATGGGTGGAGGATGATATCTATCGCCTTAACGGTCGCGGAGCTATGTACTATACAGGCGGTGAGGATGGCGTTTATATGCGTATCCAACAAGACGGCAAATTGGAAGCCGGTAATTATGAAGGTGCATTTCCCCACATCGGCGAGGCTATGTTTAAGCCTGTGGTCACAAAACAATTTGACAGCTTTTCCGAGGCATATAAATCAGCGATGGAAGCGGGCGGCAAGCAATTCATGGTTGATATGTTCAGCAACCTGGAGCCGCAACCCATTACAAAAACTACAGAGCGAGACTCGATGGGCGGTAAGCCATCCGTACTTGACGAAATCCGCGAGTCACGCTCTGCGCCAAATCACCGCCGAAGCCCAAGCCGGAGCGGGAAAAAGCCAAGAAAAATAATCAGCCGGAACACTAAATTCGGGGAGGGATACGTTTATGCTTGAAATAAAGGCAAATTTCAGAAGAAAAGAAACGGAAATTGAAGCCACAAACTGCGTGATTGAAAAGGTCATCCGCTTGTCCGGCACGGAGTTTGACCGCTTTTCCCGCAACCTCATGAATGATTGGGATTTTATTCGGGACAACCCAATCGAAAGAAGTTACGACGCAGAGGGTCGTTGCCATTGTCTGCTTGTGGTGGGTAACGGCAGACCCGATGGGGTTTTGGTAAATTCCGAGGGTAGCAGTTATGCCCGGTATAGTGCGCTTCTGCCAAATGCAGAGGCGTTTTTACTTGTGAACCAATATCCGGCACTTGCTGACCTTAATAAAAAAATGACGGCAATGGTGGAATACATTGCGGAGCAAGGCGGCGCAGGCAATCCCGAAGGGCGTGGGGTTATTGATTTGCAAGATGACGGACTTTCGGCGGGGATTGATTTCATGGTCAATCCAACGCTGCGTTCCACGTTGACGACTATGCTCGGTCAGCGGCCGGAAATTCGGGATTGGGAAATGGAAGGCGGTCAGTTAATCGTCTGGCGTGATATGGGCGATGAGGTTGACCTCACAGACCCGGCAGTCACCCCGGCTGATATGTATGCCTATGGTTACACTTGGGACGGCATGATTCCGTTGGGCAAGGAACGGGCCCTTGAGCTATTCGATGCTGGGTGTGAAATATTTCGGCTGTATACAAACGATGCCGAAGGCATGATTGATACCCGCGAGGAAATTGAGGCGTATGACGGCTTGTTCGGCACGGAAGACCCCAATTGGAAACAGCCGGAGCGGGTTCGTCCTTTTCAAGCGTTTGTTGTAAACAGCGAAAAGCGAAGCACCGGCGAAAATGTTGGCGAGTGGCTGACACTCCCCGCCGATGCCAACACCTTGCAAGGGTTGCTGGAGCGCATCGGTGTTGAAAATCCCACCCAAGGGGCGTTTGATGTTACTGCCCTGCGAATGCCTATCGAGGACGAGTTGCGGGAATACGTTAACATCCACGACAGCCTTGATGAATTGAATATGCTGGCATCCTTCGTGGACGATATGGAGGATTATGAGCTTGATAAACTGCAAGCCATCCTCTCGACCCATATCGCCGATTTGGGCATGGGAGGTGGGTTAGCGGCTATCGCTAATCTTTTGTACGAGGATAACTTCACCGCATTTGAATTTATCTATGCCAATAACAAGGATGCACTTGGCCGCTGGTATGTTGATGTAAACCCGGATGAAGAGAAGCCTGCGGACATGAGCTTTGCCGATTACGGCAAGTTTTGTGTCAAAGAAGAAGGCGGCAAGTTTGTTCCTGCTTTGGATGGGTATATCAAGCATATGTACAAAGCGGTTGAGCAAATGTATGACGGCACAGTTCATGCCGATTACGCAATCGTTGATGCGGCGCTGCGCGGTTTGCAGAATAAACAATCGGAGCGTGGTGCTACCGAAAAGCCGTCTGTGCTGGATGAAATAAAGGCATCCCAGCAAAATGCCCGCGAGTCTAAAGCCAGAGCCGCTTCCAAAGCAAAGAATTGGGATGTGCGAAAGGAGCGGAAGAACAAGGGAGGGCCTAACCTATGATGTCTGAGGCAACCGAGCGCATTACATTCACCCAATCCGAGCGGCGGTTGCTGCTCCTTTTTTATGTCGGCAGCGCATCCGAGACCGCTGATATCTTAATTTGCGCTCTTTCGGATATACATGATTATGATGACCGACTGGCTGCCAAAGGGCTGATTGCTAAACTGCCCGATGTGGACGAGGTCGCTCTTGCCAAGTTCATCATAGAAAGCGGGGGCGCATAATGCCTGACGGAATAAAGAAAAACCCCAAGCGTAAACGAAATATCCATCTGCATTTTTGTGTGGACGAGGACGAGAACAACCTAATCCGCAAGCGTATGGAGGATGTGGGCATCACCAGCTTGGGGGCGTACTTCCGCAAGATGGCCATTGACGGCTACCATATCAATGTTGACTTATCTGATGTACGGGAGTTGGTATCGCTCCTTCGGCGTTGCTCCAACAATTTGAACCAATACGTTAAGCGGGCCCACGAAACCCGCAGCATCTACGAGGCGGACATTGAAGATTTGCGCCGCCAGTACGATACCCTATGGGAAACCGCCAACGGCATCTTGGCCGGGCTTGCGAAGATAAAATAGGCGGGCGCGCCGCACTGATACAAATCGGAGACAGAATCCTCGAATGACTTGTATAGCCCTTGCAAGCACGCTAACATGGACTTAGCTCGTTAGAAGTCCGGTAAATATAAGGCTTTGAAGGAGGTCGAGATTATGTTGAGGTTCGTATTGAAAGTCATCGCCATGCCCTTTGCGCTGGTGCTTACGATTGTGACGGCGGTCTTTAAGTTTCTGCTGTCGGTGTCAGCGATATTCTTTGGCATCGTGTCCTCGCTGGTGTTCCTCGGCGCGGTGATACTGTTTATCACGGGAGAGCCTATTGGCGGCATTGCGTTTTTGGCAGTTGCGTTCTTCTTCAGCCCCTTCGGGCTTCCTGCCCTTGCGGGATGGTTGGTCGGACTCCTTGATGGTGCCGGAGGTTCGCTTCGGGGATTCATCGCAGGGTAGCCGGTTAGCGTTCGACCCTGTAATTTTCAGCAATCATATTGGCTCACGTTTAATCATGCGTGAGCCAATATTACGTTATATGGGTTTTACACACATTTGCGCTACACGGGAAGGGAGGTGATTTATTTGTTGCTAACGGTAAAAGAGATGGAAGTGCTGTGCATCTTCCATGCGGGGACATTGCCCGCAACCATTGATTTGTTGCGGGGTGCGATGACCACTCCTCATCAGACACATCCGCGGGTTGCTGATATAGAGACCTTGCTCGGAAAGCTCTCCCGCATGGTCGATGGGGATGTAGTGTGCCTTGCTTTTGAGGTTGCAAAGTAACGCAGGGCAAGCATTCGGCGGTGAGTTTCAATAGTCGCGTTTTGCGATTATTGGTTTGCTGTTGTGTTTGGCGGTGTATCTGCCTGCCGGCTGTTGCTTTTTTCGTTCTGCCGGTAGTGTTCTTCTTTCAGCTTCTGCATGAAGATGTAGTCCACAACGGCATCACAGTTGGCGGGGTCAAGACTGAGTATATCGGATATGACCTCGCCTGCTGTGGTGTTGCTGTTGATTTTACTTTCCAGCACGTCATAGCCTTGACCGCCTGCCGGTCTGCCCAGCAGATAATCAACGGACACGCCAAAAAAGTCAGCAAGGACAACAAAGGCTCTAACAGGCATTTCGTTCTCGCCGTTTTCGTATTTGGAGTAGTGCTGTTGTTTCGTGCCAAGCACCTTCGCTATATCGGTTTGGGTTAAATCCCTGTCGGTGCGAAGGTCGCGGATGATTTCTTGGTAGTTTTTCATATGGGGTCACGCTCCATTTTGTTTTTCATCGCTTTACATCTGTCCATATGTAATTAGCTTATCACACATATATTATTGGGTATTGAAATTACAAATATACAGGTGTATAATATTTGAATACCTATATTTATATGTATTCTGTTTGGAGGGGTCGTGCTGTGAATTCTGAAATAGAAAGTGCCTGCGCCTTCACCGGGCATCGCCCGATGCGTTTTTGCTTTGGATATGACGAGTCTGACAAGCAGTGCGTGAAAATAAAGAAGCTACTGGCGGAGCGGGTTGGCACTCTCATCGCTGAAGGCGTGACCATTTTCTATTCGGGTATGGCTCTCGGCGTGGATCAATGGGCCGCCGAGATTGTACTGGGAATGAAAAAAGACCACCCCGGCATCCGTTTGATTGCCGTGCGGCCTTGCGGAACCCAAGCAGACCGCTGGACGGATAAACAGCGGGAGCGGCACCACAGTACGTTGGCTCTCTGCGATGAGGTTATCACCCTACATGAGAAATACAGGCGAGGCTGTATGCATGAACGCAACAGATTCCTTGTTGACCATGCTCAATATCTGCTGGCGGTTTACGATGGCGGCTCGAAGGGTGGCACAGCCTACACGATAAAATATGCACGGCAGCAGGGACGGCGTGTCACAACCATTCATCCCGACACGCTGGTTGTTGAATAACATCCGCCTGCCATAACGATTGAATATTTCATTGGCTATCATTCTTGTGCTTGAAACATAATCAAAATTATGGAGGCGATATTTTGGAACGATATAAATCACGCATCGTGGATGAGTTGGGGCGGATAGTAATCCCCGGCGAACTAAGAAAGGAACTGTGCTTTGACACAGGGGATAATGTGTTCCTGACGGTTGTCGGCACTATTGTCATCTTGCAAAAAGCAGAAGGTGGTGTAGGGCCTGAATGCAATCATTGCCAAGTTGATGAATTGGGCAGGGTTGCTTTACCCGCCGAACTAAGACAGCAGATGGGCTGGAGCGAAAAGGACACGCTGGCTTTGTATCATACGGATAACCTTATGATTTTGAAGTCAGCAGAAAAAAAGTAACACCCCGAAAAAGTCTACACAAGAATGATAGTCAATGAAATATTCAATCTCTTAACGCCGCTCGGTCACTTCGGGCGGCTTATTTTTTTCGGGCCGGTGTAAATATTTTGTATACGCCTGCTTGTGCATCGGGGAGGTGATGCGATGGCAACAACAAGGCTCATGGCTTTGAAGAGCGGCCGGGGCCGTAGTGTGGCACGGGCGTTAAAAGACAGTATTGATTACATGGAGAACCCTTTGAAAACCGATAACGGCGAATGGATTTCTTCGTATGAATGCGATGCCCGGACAGCCGATAATGAATTTATGTTATCCAAGCAGAAGTACGCTGCCCTTACGGGTCGTGAGCAAGAGCGCGGCGGGGTCATCGCATACCATGTCCGTCAGAGCTTCGCCCCCGGTGAAATAACCCCAGAGGAAGCCAACCGCATCGGCTATGAGACGGCGATGCGGTTCACCAAAGGCAAGTATGCGTTCCTCGTCTGCACCCATACGGATACTGAACATATCCACTCGCACATCATTTGGAACAGCACTGCGCTGGACTGCACACGGAAGTTTCGGAACTTTTTCTTCTCAGCCATTGCCCTGCGCCGACTGAGCGACCGCATTTGTTTGGAGAACGGCTACTCCATCATAGAAAAGCCGGGGTTAAGCAAAGGCAAAGATTATGGGCGGTATATGAACCGACCGCCATGCTTCCAAGATAGGCTCCGCGCGTCTATTGATACCGCATTGGAGCAGAAGCCAGCCACCTTCGAGGACTTCCTCGAACTGCTTCGGAGTGTCGGCGTAACCGTCATCGAGGGCGGCAAGCATTTGAAGCTTCTGTCTGCTCCGGCTGATGGTCTGCCCGACCAAGTAAAGCCTACCCGATGCAACACCCTAAAAGGGGATTACACCGAGGCTGCCATCCGTGAGCGCATCGCCGGTCTGCATGTTCGTTCCTCTGCGGGTAAAGCATTCATACCTGAAACCCAAGGCCGCTACAGCCTGCTCATCGACATTCAAGCTAAGATACAACAGGGCAAGGGGCCGGGCTATGAACGCTGGGCCAAGCTCCATAATTTGAAAAGCATGGCAGCTACCCTCGTCTATCTACAGGAACAGGGATTGGATGATTACGATGTCTTAAACGAAAGGGCATCGGCGGCATCCGCTCGGTTCAATGAGCTTTCGGAAAAGATAAAGACCCTCGACACAGGGTTGACCGCCAATGCCGAACTGCAGAAGCAAATCGTAACCTATTCCAAAACCCGCAAGACTTATGCGGAGTACCGCAAGGCGGGGTACTCGAAAAAGTTCAAGGCACTGCATGAAACAGACATCCTCTTGCACCAAACCGCCAAGAAATATTTCGACGAGCTTGGTTACGGCAAGGATAAAAAGCTACCCACAGTGGCTTCACTTCGGGCTGAGTACGCTCCCATGCTTGAGGAAAAGAAACAAGCCCACCGAGCGTATCGGCAGGCGAAGTCTGAAATGCAGTCACTTGTAACAGCGCGCGCCAACGTACAACGACTGCTGAACATCACCGAGGGGACGGAACGGGAACGAGGCGAACCGACATTATAACTTGAGTTGGAAAACAAAATAGCGGCAAGGCCGCGTAGCCGACCCCGCAGCGCGGGGGCGATCCACGGGTCTGGGCAGCGCCCAGCGAGCGAGAGCTAGGCGAGTGTGTACCGCCTAGCACTGCTCGCGACATGATTGGAACATCGCAAAAGCACTGAGGTTTCGGGCATTTCGGGTTCACAGAAAATTCCGATTAAAACGGAATCCAACATTAAGTTTCCGATTAAAAAATTTCGAGGTGCGTGTTGGAACGCCGGAAGCGTTGAATTTATAAACAAAACAAAAAATCAACAACCGACAACCCTTAACCATGAAAAAAATTTTCTTGAAATTTGACGCAAACACGAATATAATTAACGTAGGCACTTTGGTTTGCTTGTAAATGCTTGGAGGCAAGTTGTATATGAATGGCTATATCAGCGTTAGGGAAGCAGCAGTACGTTGGGACATATCGGCAAGGCAAGTACAGAAACTCTGCAACGAAGGCCGGGTGCAGGGTGCCGTTCAATTTGCAAACGCTTGGGCTATCCCGAAGGACACGCCGAAGCCTACACGCACGGCAAGGTCTAAGCCGGGGCCGAGGGTGGGAGCCAAAAAAAATACAAAGGCATCGGAGGCAACATGAAGCCGCAGTCATTACAAGACATGAGCATATTGGATGCAGGGGATTTTATTTTCGCCCCCTTTGTTTCTGATGCCGGCGGCGATAGTGGGGATTTGTTCCTTATCTCAGAGAACGCCATCAAGCAGTTTATAACAGAGAGCGGTGGTGGCTGATGACTTTTATTTATGGTGATGAGGAAGTCAGCTATTTGAAAAAGAAAGACAAGGCGTTAGCCGCCGCTATTGATACCATCGGGGCAATAGAGCGTGCGGTTAATTCCGACCTTTTCTCCGCATTGGTAAACTCCATCGTGGGCCAACAAATATCGACCAAGGCTCACGCAACCATTTGGGAGCGGATGAACGCAGGGCTTGGTGAAGTAACCCCGCAAACCGTTATAGATTGCCTGGATGTTCAGTTGCAAAGTTACGGTATCTCTTTTAAGAAGGTAGCGTATATCAAAGGCGTAGCGGAGCGGGTGGCAGACGGCAGGCTGGACATAGAAGCATTACACCAAAAGCCGGACGAAGAAATTTACAAGGAGCTTGTTCAGCTTCCCGGTGTGGGCCAGTGGACAGCCGAGGTGCTTATGCTCTTTTCTATGCAGCGTCCAAACATCGTGAGCTTCGGTGACTTGGCAATCCTGCGTGGGATGCGGATGCTGTATCATCATCGGGTTATCACCCAGCCGTTATTTGAAAAATACAGGAGGCGGTACTCGCCCTATGGCTCTGTAGCAAGTTTGTATTTATGGGCTATAGCGGGAGGTGCAATCGAAGGAATGAAGGACTATGCTCCAAAGCCAAAAAAGCAAGGCAGAGCCAAATCAATATAAGATTGTCCACATCGACATGGATATGTTCTTCGCCGCTGTGGAGATTCGGGACAACCCGGAGCTTGCTGGGAAGCCCCTCATCATCGGTGCATTGCCGTCAGAGCGCGGCGTGGTTTCAACGTGCAGCTATGAGGCGCGGAAGTTTGGCGTGCGGTCTGCCATGAGTATAAAGGAAGCCTTTCGCCTTTGCCCAGAGGGGATTTATATGCACCCCAACGGCCACAAGTACACCGAGGCATCCAAGCAGATTCATAAAATTTGGAATGACTATACAGACCTATGCGAGACCATTTCCTTGGACGAAGGCTTCTTGGATGTGACCGGGTCGGAGCATCTGTTCGGCGGAGCCGCCGCCATCGGTCATGAAATTAGACGGCGGGTCAAGGACGAGACAGGCTTGACCTGCTCTGTGGGTATAGGCTACTCCATGATGTCCGCGAAGCTGGCCAGTGAGGAAAAGAAGCCGGACGGGTTCTTTGAAATCCTCACCCCGGAGGCTTTACGCAACCTCATCATTGACCGTAGTGTTCGCACTATCTATGGCGTAGGGGCGAAGACTGCCGCAGAGCTTCAGCGCATAGGTATCACCACCGTTCGAGGCATCTATGAAAGCCGACAAGCGATCATCCATCTGCTCGGCAACCACGGGCGGCAGATTATAGATTTGGCAGACGGCATCGACACCCGCAGGGTGACACCCTATGCCGAACCCAAGAGCATTGGCAATGAGCATACCTTCCAGCAAGATATAAAAGACTTTGACTATCTGCGGGATGTGCTGTTGCTGGTAGCGCAGAAGCTCAGTTTCGATATTCGCTTGAAGGGCATATACGCCCGTACCGTCACGCTGAAAGTGACCTATTCGGATATGAAGCAAATCACCCGTGCCAAGAGCGGAGAACCTACCGACAGGGCATCGGCCATCTATGAAACCGCCTCTACCCTGCTGGATAAAATAGAAAAACGCCCGGTGCGTTTGGTAGGCATTAGCTTGAGCGGGTTTTCCGATACCCCCGACCAACAAATGTCTTTGTTCGATTCGGGCGATAACAGCCAACACGACAAACTGTCCGAGTCCATGATGAAGCTGCAATTAAAATATGGACGAGGCATCGTCAAGACCGCCGGCGAACTGCGTGCCGAGAAACGTGTTTGGGGCGATGAGTAGTTGATAAGTCCAAGGAATATAATAGTCTTACGGCAACAGCCATCAACACAACAATAAGGAGGCCGGCGATAATGGAAAGGCATAATATTGAGTGGAAGTCATCATGGAAAGATGAGTATCTTGCATGGGTCTGCGGGTTTGCTAATGCACATGGTGGGGTTCTTGAAATTGGCCGTCGAGACGATGGCGTGGTCGTTGGGCTTTCCAACATAAAGAAACTGCTGGAGGACTTGCCCAATAAAATCCGCAGTGCCACGGGCATCATTGCGGATATTGAATTGCGGGAATCAGACGGCAAGCATTATATCGCCATCAGCGTGAAGCCGTACACCTTCCCCATAAGCTGCAACGGCAAATATTATTACCGCTCCGGTTCCACAACACAGGAGCTTTCGGGTTCTTCGCTGGATGAATTTATGCTAAAGAAGCAGGGACGGACTTGGGATGCCGTGCCTGTTCCCCATGTGCGGTTTGAAGATTTTGAGCGGGATGTTTTCAAGGTGTTCCGTAAAAAGGCCATCGCCAGCGGGCGGATGACTACAAAGGATTTGGACATCACCGATGAAATGCTGTTGAAAAATCTGCGCCTTATTGATGGGGATTATATGAAGCGGGCGGCACTGCTTCTGTTCCACCAAGACCCCGGCAATTGGTTCATAGGTTCTTATGTAAAAATCGGCTACTTTGAAAACCGTGCCGACCTTATCTATCAAGACGAGGTGCATGGGCCGTTAATTTCTATGGCGGACAAGGTTGAGGATTTGGTCTACACCAAATATTTTAAGGGCATCATCAGTTATCAAAAGATGCAGCGTGTAGAGACCTTCCCGGTTCCCCGCATCGCTTTTCGTGAAGCTGTTTTGAACGCTATCGTCCATGCCGACCACGGTGCCGGCAACCCGGTTCACATCCACATCTACCCCAATGAGGTGCTGATTTATAACAACGGGCAGTTACCAAAGGATTGGACGGTGGAGGATTTATTTGCGAAGCATACATCCATGCCCAGCAATCCTTTAATTGCAAATGCTTTTTTCCGCTCCGGCCAAATCGAAGCATGGGGGCGCGGTATTGAAAAAATGACCGACTCTTGCAAGGAGTGGAGCAGGCCGGAACCATTTTATCGAATCCGCACCAATGAAGTCATGATTGGTTTTAATACCGAATCCAGCATCGTAGAAAACATCGTAGATAGCATCGTAGAAAAAAACGATTTAAGTGAGGTGCAGAAAAAAATTATAAAGCTAATGCAGGCTAATCCGAAAATCACTGCAAAGACAATCGCCGAGGAAGTTGGTATAGCCCCGCGCAACGTGCAGGCTCATATACAATCACTTAAGGCGATGGGGATGGTCGAACGTAATGGGCCAGCTAAGGGTGGCCGCTGGGTTGTCAAGTAACTCACCGAAATAAATCCGCACTTTCTATTTCCGTTTTCTTGTCGGGCGAGATGTTAATCTCTTTATACAAATATAGTGCCCGCAGGGCAAGGAGGAAATTATGGATTATATTACAACAGTTGCAAACAGAGACATCGACCCACGCATTAGTGATGTTTTGGGTTGTGGGTGCGACATAACGCTGGGCTATGCACGTTCGTCCGATATTAAAGGGCGCGTGTTTGATTTGAGCGTTATAGCCGATGATGGCTTAGTAAAACATGATGCCAACATGGTTCTTGGCCACCACGAACATATATCTGGTAAGGATGCCAACGCCTACCAGTACAAGTTAAGCCAAAAGACTACGGCGAGTGCTAAAGCCAGCGTTGTAGGCAAAGGCTCATTTTCAGCCGAAGTCAGAACATCATTCGGCACGGAAAGAACCGGTACGAATCAATATATGTTCTGCACCCGCAGGGAAAATGCTCATAAAATAGCTTACATTATAGACCATTCGGGGCTATCCATCGACATTAACAAGTACCTGTCTGCTGAATTTAAGAATGATGTTAAGACAATGAATCCTATTGCCTTGGTAGTCAAGTACGGCACTCATGTTATGCTTGGCGGTATACTTGGTGCAAGGCTGGATTATCATCTTAGCACAAAGAATATCGGTGGTAAAAGCGTAACAAATTTAGAAATCTACGCATCTGTAAAAGCAGAGGCATCCTTCAAAGGCATTGGCGGCGGCGGTGGGGTTTCTTCAGAAACCATAAGAAATGCCGAGAGAAGTTTCGACACATCATCAACTAAGACTACAACAATGGCTTTTGGTGGTAAACCTGAATTTGCTGCAAGGGTTACCGATCCGACAAGCTATCAAAAATGGCTTGACTCCATTGATGGCAACGAAGTATGGGTGGATTACTATCCTAACTCCTTGTTCCTTCTTAGTGATTTTGTGCCGGCAGAAATGAAAATAGCAATGAACGAGGCAATTGATGCCCATCTCAGCGAGGCCGCAATTGTGCTTACGCCAACACTTATAAATGGCGTGTTGAGCCTACCCTCAAGACGGCTACACACCAAAGCAACAAATGAGGGCAAGGGCGATAACGATATAAACTCGAAAAATAACAGAAAAACAGAATGGGAATTGCAAACCGAATTGAGTCTGCTTGATTACGACAGTGAAGCGGAAGAATATAGGACATTGGTTGCAGACTTTGTTTATATTGTTCGTGAAGGTCAATCTGACTGGACAATATTACAAATGGAACACGAAGAACGGTACAACATCTCCGGTCTCGGGGTTATCGACCTTCAAAGGTACAGAAATTCGCAAAGCGGCTTGATTTTGGGACAAAGCCATGATTTCAATGAGATACCTCAAGTCGATTCATTTTTTAGCGAGCTTAAGGTTAAGATTGATGGCAAGGGGAATGATAACAACAATTTGGCATTGATGGCAGCCTTCGCTATCCCGGACATTGAAAAAGCCAAGCAAACCCCTGAAGAAACACTTTAAGTGGCAACACACGGAAAGTGAACGATAGCAAAAGAGATAGCCATAATCTATCTCTTTTTTGCTATCGCCATGCAATTTAACGCTACACACGATTTCCTTGTTTTAATGGAACATAAATGAAAGGAATGGAAGCTCTTGCGCTAATCGTATTTTTATCCGCATTTTTATCTTGATTTTGGACGGTCAACCGTCTATAATTAAGACAGGCGTGTTTTGGAATTGCATAATCTCGCTACGCCTAAGATGAGGAGCGAAAAATGGACGGCTACACAAGGTCTAATGAAATCGCAAAAAAATGGGATATTTCTGAGCGTCATGTACAAAAGTTATGCAATTCCGGGATGGTGGAAGGTGCAATAAAATTCGGCAATACTTGGGCGATTCCTAAAGATGCGGAAAAACCTACCCGCACCGGCAAGCTAAAACCGGGGCGCAAGAAAAAAGCAGATGAGGGCGAACAATGCAGACAAGATTGGTAAACAAACAACAAAGAGGACAACACATGTACCAAACCCTATCGAAAAAAATAAAATCCCTGCTACCCTACGCTGCCTTACCCATCTTACTGGCTGTGTTACTTCTATTACTAAGCGATACAACTTCCACCCCCTACCAAGAAGTACACAGCGAAAACGGCGTGTGGGATTTGCGGGATTTTGACTTTGAAAATTACAATGCGCTGCTTGTTGGGGAAATGGTTTACATCCCAAACGCTTTGCTGACCCCCGAAGAATTTGGTACCCGAAGCGGCGAAGCCGTCATTAGTCATATCGGCAGCGTAATCCATGAAGATTTCCTCACCAGCCGGGATATAATCCTTATGCCAAATGACGGCTGGTTTACTTTCACCCGCCGCTCCACTACCTATTCGCAGAGGCAATATGTAAACGGTGTTTGGCTTTCCGATACAGGCAGGGGCAGACCGGGCTACAGCCGTGAAACGGATATAGCCGATACAGGAACGATTCTTTTTACGGCGCGACCTGTAGACGGAACAATCGAATTGGTTCAGCAATCTTCCAACTTCGTACACAGACAGGGCAACCGCCATTGGGCTTGGCAAGTGAGTTATGGCACGGGACTTATTTACGAATCCCGCGCTTCGGATTACCGTCAGGGCATTATTATGGGCGGCTACCTGCTTTTGTTTTTGCTGTTCCTGCTGTTGTTTTTTATGATGCAACGAAACCGTGCGGCACTGTATTTTGCTTTGTTTTGCCTTTTGTGGTTTGCACGGTCGGGCATGGGCGCAACACGGGCTTTTACCGTATTGTTTCCGTGGATGGATTGGAGCATGAAGTTTAGGCTGGAATACTTTTTGCCACCAATGGCGGCGGTTTTGACATTTGGCATCATTGATGTGCTGTTTCCTAATGTCTTAAATAAAATCGTCATACGCATATACGCCGCAATCTCGGCGGTTATTATTGCGATTAATATGTTTGCCGACACCGTTTTTATGAGCCAAGTTGGGTTAGCATCCTACATTATTTTTGGAGTCGGGGTTGTGTATGTGCTGGCTTGCTTTGTAATAAAAGTACGCAATACAAACATGGAGCAGAAAATCTTCATCGGCGGGATGCTGTTGTTTCTTTTCGCCGCGATTTCAGACATTGTATTTTTCAGGTTTTACAATTATGGGTTTTCCATTGTTCCGTTCGAGGTATCCATTATGGCGGTGCTGGTATTCGCCTTGTGCATGGCCGCCGCTATATTTATCGCCATCTTAAAGGAAACAGAAAAAGCCAAAGAAAATGAACAACGCCTTGCCGCCGAAAACGCCGCCCTCGATGCACACAACAAAATGAAAACGGAATTTTTGGAAAAGGTCAGCCACGAAATGAAAACCCCGCTAACCGTCATAGGCGGTTATGCCCAAGTAACCGAGCAGCATATAGACGACAACGCCGTAAGCGATAAAACACGCTTTTACCTGCAAACCATATTTTTGGAAAGCCGGCGGCTCGCCGACCTTGTGACGGAAATGTTAAAAGCGTCCATCGCAAAGGGCGGCCACAAAACCGATATGCAAACCGTTGTGACGGATGTTATAGGCAAAGTGGCGGCGATGTGCCGACCCGTTTTAGATATGAACAAAAACCGCCTTGTTATTGACATAGAAACCGACTGCCCGGATGTAAAAGTCAACCCCGCCATGATTATTCAAATTTTCTTTAACCTTGTGGGTAATGCCAACCGCCATATGAAAACAGGCACCATACACATTTGTGCAAAGCGGGAGGGCGCAATGGTACTGTTTACCGTGCGGGATAATGGCAAAGGCATATCGCCGGAGCTTCTGCCAACGGTGTTTGAGCGGGGCATCAGCGGTGACGATGGCACAGGGCTTGGCCTGCACATTTGCAAAGAAATAGTGGAAGCCCACGGCGGCTTGATAACGGCAGAAAATGCAGACAGCGGCGGGGCAGTTATCTCTTTCACGCTGTCGATATATAACGAAGAAGAACAGACCGGGGAGGACACCCTATGAACGCGACTATTTTATTAGTAGAAGACAACCCGCACATCATGAATATAAACCGTGAAGCCCTAACCCGTGAGGGCTACCGAGTGATGGAAGCGGAAACCATAGCCGAGGGGCGGGAGCTGTTCCAAAAGGAAACCCCTCATTTGATTATCCTTGATATTTTACTGCCCGATGGCAACGGACTTAGCCTGTGCGAAGAAATACGGGGCGGCAGTGGTGTTCCCATTTTGTTTGTGACGGCGAAAAGTGCAACCGAGGAAAAAATCGAAGGCTTGCAAGTAGGAGGCGACGATTACCTTGCCAAGCCTTATAACATAAAAGAACTTGTGATGCGGGTAAAGTCGCTGTTACGCCGCGCCAACCTTGTTCCCGAAGTTGTCAACAAGGACAGCTTTGCTATGAAAATCAATTCAAACGAAATAGCGGTAAACGGCGTAACCCTGCGTCTGCCGCAAAATGAATTTCTACTCTTGCTTGCCTTCACGCAGAACGAGGACAAGGTGCTTAGCGAGGAATATTTGTATGGGAAAGTATGGGGGAAGCCATTGGGAAGCGATGGCAGCGTTATCCAAAACACCATATCCCGGCTCAGAAAAAGTATCGAAGGGACAGGGTATGAAATAGAAAAGGTACGGAACAAAGGTTATGTGTTTTTGAAAGGCTAAAAAGTTTTCTATGAAATTTCATAGAAAACTCAAATCGCCCTTGCCTGCTGTTATAATAGTAGGGTAAGGGCGATTTTTTTTGAGAAAGGGGTTGACAAACGGAAATGGCGCATATAATTGAACGCACCACGCACCACGCACCACGCACCACGCACCACGCACCACGCACCACGCACCACGCACCACGCACCACGCCATAAGTCCGTTTTTTTCTCATGCCCAAAAACTGAATTTTTTAACGTCTATAGCAGGCGGCTGTTTTCGCATTTCCATAATGCGGAAAATGGCCGCCTTTTTGTGTTGCAAAACCGGAGCAAAGGAGAGAAGCAAATGGTTTCAAAAGGCACGGTGCTTTTAATCGACAACAACGAAAACCAAAACATCAGCAATCGCGGAGCTTTGGAGCGAAGCCGCTACACGGTGTATACGGCAACGGCTTATGCACAAGCCCGCACCATGATACGGGATGAAAACCCGGACGTTATCGTAATGGAAGCGGAACTGCCCGACGGTGACGGGTTTGCTTTCTGCCAAGAGATTAGAAATCAAACCGCGGCATACATTATTTTTCTCACAGCCATAACCGATTTTGACTATCAAAGCATGGGCTTTGACGTGGGCGGCGATATGTACATGACAAAGCCCTTTCATATGCCGGAGTTTGTGGTAAGGGTAGATACCGCCATGCGGCGCAAACAAAAATTCCCGCTAACGTCATCCGATGAAATTATAAGGCGCGGGCCGCTGTCTTTTGACAGCAACGGGGAGCGGGTGTTTATAGGCTCTATGGAACTTATACTCCCGGAAGATGAGGTGTATACCTTATGGCGGCTGGTTCAAAGCATGGATGCGTACAAAACCTTTGACGAGATTTATTCTACCGTATGGGATATGGAATACCATCCGTTGGAATGGGATAGCTACGAGGAATACGCAAGAGGTTTGACAAGCCGGGAATCTGCCCTGCAACAAGTAACCCATCTTATGGAAACGGTCAATGCCGCAGGCAAAGGTGAGGTATGGATTGAGGGCGATACGGACAGAGGCTATCTGTTCCGTGTGCGGCATTCACGGGATACGGGGGCATATGGCGATGTTGACCCATGAGTGGAGTCTTAGACAGCTATGGGAAATGGTTGGCAACTACTTCGGGTATGAAAAACCCCGGACGGTTTCTGATGAAAATACCGATTTGCTGTCAGCTTTTCAAGAGTTCAACAGCAAGGTTACGCGGTTTACAGACAATCGCTTTGACCATGCGGCGGCAATATTTGCAAACAGGGGCATAACCGGCACAAAACAGGTTTTTGCTTTGGGGGAACATGCTTTGCACTCCGACATTTTAGGATTGGATGAAGTCAGCATTCATATCGTTTCCATGTTTCGTTTGTGGCACCAAGCGAAAAGGGGCGTTAATTTGGGCGATAGAACAGGCGTGGATTTGTCGCATTTGGATTGGCCTATTGGTGAGCGGAACAACCCCCAAAAAAAGTTTGTGCGAACACGGACGCAAACAGGGAATATGGGGAATGTCCTGATAATCCACGAACATGATGAGTTGCGCCGAGTATATCATACCCACTTGGAACGTGGCGGGTTTACCGTATGGGTAGCGGCCACCCTTGAAGATGGGCGAAGGATTATTAGCGAAGCCGAGCCGGACATTATTCTGCTTGATGCAGACTACCCTGACGGAAACGGATTTGACGGGATAAGATTTTGTAGACAAATAAGGGACAAAACCCAAGCGCACATCATCTTGCAGTCTTTCTACACATATCAATTAGCGGCTGATATGGGTTTTGCCGCCGGAGCGGATGACTATATATCAAAGACAAGCTGTTATTTAGCTGAAATAACCGCACTGATGGACAGGGCTATGCTGCGCCTTGAAACAAAACAGGACGGCGGCGCACTACACCAAGAGCATAATTTATCGGCTATTCCGAATGAGTCGGAAAAAATCGGGAGGAATTAACAATGACTACCAAAATGACGAACAAACTTAAAAAAATGCTTGCGGTGGTGCTTGCATTTGCAATGGTGATGGGAACTGTGCCTATCACGGCGATGGCGGCAGACCCAATGGAGGTTACATTTGTATCGGGGCAACCGAGCGGTGTGCCTGTGGGCGATTACCTTGTGGACTTTGCACCGGGTAACTTTCCCTTTGCATACGAAGCAACCGAGGGTGACGAAAACCTTGTGTTCAGCCAGTATGTAACGGTGACGGCGGTAGCTTTGCCGCCTGTGGATTTGCAACAAGGGATTGTTCCCCCGGCGAATTTGCCGCAAGAGGTTATCCCTTCGGCGGTGGATTCACCTGCCTTGACGGGAGATGAGCCGAACGGCGATGAATACGAAAACGGCGAAAACGGCTATGACTATGAGAATGGCTATAACGGTTATGAAAACGGCTATGCCGATGATGCGCCGCAGAATGGCTACGGCAATGGCTATACTCCTAACGGCGAAGGCGGCAACGGCTATGCCAATGGAGATAACGGCCAATACAGCGGCACATACACAGGCAGCTATCCAAACGGCAACGAAACCGAGCCGCCGACCAATGGCGAAAACGGCATAAATGAACCCACCGAAGAACCCACTGAAGAACCGGAAAACAGCGTGACGTTGGTTTGGTATCTTGACGGCACACCGCGCACAGACAAAGGCACAACCCTTATCCGCGAGGATATGGGCAATTTGAATATGCCCGTGCGAATGAACCTCCGCTTTGACGAAGTAACCGCCGCCGACATGGGCGTGTGGACGCTTCGGGCTTATTCATACGGCGAGTGGGTGGAAAGCCCCTATGCGCTGTTTTTGCAAGTGGGCGAGTTTGAACCGCTTGCGGGAATCGTGCCTATGGCTGCCGGTGAAGTTGTAATTGGCTTGCCCGGTGTCACAGATACTGTTCCTCTCATCCAAGCGGCAATCGCCGCCGAGTTTACCGCAGGGCG
>Ga0131853_10008821_pt1 | contig 18378 bp, 17 predicted proteins | sample TergutLab28metaG_FD_92764 | JGI IMG/M metagenome (GOLD analysis project Ga0131853, IMG submission 92764) | Labiotermes labralis P1 segment gut microbial communities from Petit-Saut dam, French Guiana - Lab288 P1 (version 2) (version 2) | ecosystem: Host-associated > Arthropoda: Insects >... | reverse complement strand
TGCTGCTACTGACGGTGACGGTGATGGTGATGATCACTATTGCTATTACTGCTACTGCTGCTACTGACGGTGATGGTGATGGTGATGATCACTATTGCTATTACTGCTACTGCTTCTACTGACGGTGACGGTGATGGTGATGATCACTATTGCTATTACTGCTACTGCTGCTACTGACGGTGACAGTGATGGTGATGATCACTATTGTTATTACTGCTGCTGCTGCTAGTGACGGTGATGATGATTATCACTATTATTGTGTAAGTCGTTATACTGACTAGGCTACAGGGTTCAAGTCCCGGCAGGGACAAGAGATTTTTTTTACTGTAAAAAGTATCCGGACCGGCTCTTGGGCCCACACAGCGGACGGCGTGTGGCCAGTCGAAACACGGGCTTTTAAAAAACCACAACAGAAAGATTCTATTTGGTACAGCAACGCATGGCAAGTGACGATACACGGTTCCTGACGTTTGTGTGTGTGTGTGAGAGAGAGAGAGAGAGAGAGAGAAGTACTGATTAGCAAAGTGCCCGTTCCTTTGATCATTCCACAGAGCGCAGCGTCGTGTAGCGGAACCGCCTGTAAGCGATCAAACACAGTCACGTTTCAGAGGACGGTACGTTGTTCTGTCTGCAATAAGCCGGGCGCATGCGCAACGGTCCGAGAACGACGTCTGTCGTCCACTGAAAAGAAGAAACAGATCCCAAAGAACTGCCATTAATGCCGAGCGATGAATAGCAATGTTCCGTTCCCCAACACTCCGAAAACGAGTGTCGAAATCCATGAGACAGAAGTTTCAAAGGACTGCAGTAGACATCGTCCACATCTGGGTATTGCGACGACTCTTTGTACGCCCATCTGTTCTTATGTTTTGAATGTATGTGTGTGTTTTAAGAGTTTTTTTATTGACGACATGCTCCATTACAGAGTACTACTACATGCTTTTGTTTTCTTATATTAAAGTACATTATTGTTTAGAGAAGACATTGAGGGAGGAAAGGAAGCTGAGGGTGTTTGAGAACATGGTGTTGAGGAGCATATTTGGACCGATGAGGGACGAGATGACGGGGTAATGGAGGAGACTGAATAACGAGGAGCTAAATGATCTGTACTCCTCATCCAATATTGTGCGGGTGTGATAAAATCGAGAAGAATGAGATGGGTTGGGCATGTGGCGCGTATGGGTGAGGAGAGGGGGTGTATAGGGTCTTGATGGGGAAACCGGATGGAAAGAGACCACTGGGGAGACCTAGACGTAGATGGGTGGATAATATCAGGATGGATCTCCGGGAGGTGGGATGTGGGTATATGGACTGGATTGGGCTGGCCTAGGATAGGGACGGGTGGCGGACGCTTGTGAGAGCGGTAATGAACGTTCGGGTTCCGTGAAATGCGGGGAATTTCTTGACTAGCTGCAAACCAGTTAGCTTCTCAAGAAGGACTCTGCACCACGGAGTAAGTAAGTATTGCTTAGAGAAGAGCAATTTTAAACTTAACAATTGATTTATCTAACAATTGGCTGTTGTTCATAGATATCGCTACTTATTAAATGATGTCATTACAATGTTTATGGTCGAAACTATTTTATCCTCCCAGTTTACTTGGGTTAGTGTCTTTAGTTCTAGTAATCTATCACTAAAACATGCTTATATGAACTTCCCGAAATTAAGCATTGTATTTTGTGCATCCCGGTATTTAGGAATAAGAGCCATTACATATTCTATTGCAGTTTATTGAAATCTACCGATTTGATAAATCTTGAAAATGCCTATGAGTATTTTGCTATCAAGTCGCTGTTGTTGGTGAGCCAGGTTTCTTCGCTGGACTTTATTTGATGCTTCAAAGTATTCCTTTGAAATTCTAGTATTTTGAAGTCATATATTAAGTGTTCTGATAACTGAACCCCCCTCATCGCAGGGGCACATTGGATTATCTATTAATTTGAACCTGTGGAGATATGATTTTGTTTTCCCATGGCCAGAGACAATAGCTGTGTGTGTGTGTGTGTGTGTGTGTGTGAAAGAGACAGAGTATACAAGAACGAACGCAGATGAAAATGAGTGAAATCTGGACGCAAAACAATAAAACTCAACATAAATTTTCTAAATGAACAGAACCTATTACTGCATAGCACTATTAGCAGAGACGTAACAATTTCCATATTTACTGATCTGAGGTCAGTACGCAGGTCCCCTAGCTCTAAAAATAAATAAATATCGGGTACAAATTCGTAAGAACACAAGGAAAGGAAAAATTACATTTGTTTACGTATATTTCATTATATTGAACATATTCATAACTTCGAAATCAAATAAATTTCTAGTACAGGGTTATTCAAAATGATTGTTGGAGTTTTAACAACTTGTCATACACAATACACTTGAGATAGGAGTATGTTTTTTTTTTTCATTTAATAGAACAACATTCCATGTTTTTGTTACATACCGTACAGGTGCTCTATATGTGCACCCTTTGTGATTCTACAAACATGAACACGATAATCGAGTTCGTTCCAAACTGTGTGTAGCATGTCAGCGGTGATGGTTTCAATGGCGGTTCTGATTCGTACCTTCAGTTCCGGGATACACACGCACCCTGTCTCTTGAAACTGTACATACCGCCTTCGAATGGAATTGTCAGATGGTTGTTGTTTGCCGAATTTGGTGCGGAATTGCCGCTGGACAATTGTACCCCGACAATCATTTTGAATAAACCTGTATTTTGGATCTCTGTACGTGACTACTGCAAAATTAGGAGCCGGCCAATGAGCTCATCATAATGCCAGCTGAAGTCTTCGCGGCCTTGGTTGATAGATGGCCCAACCATACCACTTGCTGTCGGCTCCATACTGCCATACAGCACCACAATGTATTCTTTTGATGATGTACTTTAAATTTATCCTGGCCTCTTGCGCTGCACTATCGGTACATCGACACCGCTCCCGAATATCTCTTGAACCAAGTAACGGATTTTCATCCAGTTTGGGACGAAAACTATAACATTAGAGGCCAGCAGGATATTTGGCTTTCTAGTTTCCCCATATAAATAATTGTAACACTAAGGCAGTACAAACCGAAAAATCCTAACTACCTACAGGTATGTGTACATTTGCACGTACAGACAAATCATAGCGACATGCAGATATGCTAAATGAAAATATTTGTAAGTTGACAATTAGAGATACTGAGCCGCTGCGAAGTGATGGGGTTATATGCGACAAGTGCAAAACAGTGGGAATCTGAAATGGTGGGTATATAGCCCACATTTCTGAACATTATCTGTACAGTCTTTTTCTATCTTTCCTGCAAGATGAATGTATGGGACGAACCATCCTGCGGTCCTCCCGCAAATTCCTGGGTTTCGTTTAGCCTTGTTGAGTGCAAGTCCGCAGAATATACGGATCTGACCTCCCACCTCGGCGTGCATCCCGCAGCCATTTATGTCCGCCGTTAGAAAAGACAAACGCGATTTTTTTTTATATGGACGGCCGTCTTACATTGATTTCGAAATGACCAATATGATGAGGAAAAAAAAATTAATAATTCGAAGTTTGTGTTCGTTTAGCCAGATGCACAGTGCAGCTTAGGCCTTTACGTCACGAGTGGGTATCTAAACATAACTACAACTTAGAACTCTGACTGAACTGCCTGTTTTGTAGTTAACCATTACGGGAGGAAGAGGAAGACAATGCAGGGGTGCAAAAGAAGAGGGAAAAACTAACAGAAACAAAACGAGCCGATCACGGCGGCCGCGTGGTCTAGGACGTAGGTCTGTGCCCGCTGGCTTGTTGGGATCGTGGGTTCGAATCCCACCAACGACATGGCTCAACCTTCGTCTTCACTCCCAGAAAGAACCCTAGGTACCCACTGGGTAGGAAGCTCTGTGGTCCCCAAAGCCGGTCTGGTCACTCTGCAGAAGAGAAAAATTTGCTGTCTGCTTGCTAGCAAGCAGACAGCAATTTGTTACGTTGGTGCATCTAGTTGGTTTTACTATAGAAATAATATTACGATGCACGGCCCTACGAACGTAAAAAAAAATCCTTATTTTCCTCTCCAGCACCTATCCTTTCTTTCAACACGAATGTCGGCAGTTCTGCGTAAAATCTCTTGGAGAGTTCACTCTCATCAAATTATAGGCAGATGGTTATTCCATCATTCGAAAGACACTCGAATCTATTTTCAACGTAGACCTACTTCCGGCTTTCATAGCACAATGTGGTTTAAACATGCTTATTAATACTTAAGAAGGAAATACTTCCCACCCTAGCCTGATTCCTGAATTTCCACGAGGCAGCGAAAGAGCTGGCCATGGCCCGACATGTTACTGACACAATACTAGTGGACAGAACATTTACAGGAGTGGGCTTATGTATGGGAATTTCACCAAAAAACATATCTTATTATAAGTTTTAGGATTTCATTTCCCTGCCCACGCCATGAAGGCAGATAAGGAGAGCAGAGATACAGCTCCACTCATTCTTACACTCGGCACATGTGGTTAACTTCACGCCCCGGCTGTTTTGTCTCCGGAGAAGAAAGCCGGTACCTATTTAATAAGAGACTGAGTGGGTTCCAGAGTCAGTCTGGATGAGAATAATCCCTTGCCCCTACCCGGATTCGAACTCCGGCCCGTCCAGCCAGTAACCTAGTCGCTAACGGAATACGCTATCCCAGCTACGTGTTTTGTTATTTCACAAATAATTAATTAATAAGACTTTTCTTGCTTGTATTCGTTGTACAGACCCCTCCCCCTCCCCCTCCCCTCCCCGACTTACATAAGGGTTGCGTTCCGCGGAATTTTACGCATGTCGAATTTTATTTAAGTCGCAATTTCCCTAAATTCAATTCAAATTCTTTTATATCTCACGCGCCGGGAAAATTACGACAGTGTGTTTCGAAATGTACAATAAAAATATTAAGCCAAGCGCCAGCACTAGGGACAGTCAGGTCCTCCAGTTATTTTCTACGGGATACAAAATACGTTTTCACGATTTTTTTTTAAATTTTCGCCGGCAGGCAAAAATTTACGTAAAGTCGAATTTACGTAAGTCGAGTATTACGTTAAATCGGGGAGTGACTGTATGTTTAAAGTAGTGTTGACAACATTATTACCGGTCGGGAGAGATGTGATGGCAGGAAGGAAGAAAGAAAACTCCATCGCCGTCATCCTCAGCATCCGTGTGACTCTCTACGTGGCCGCAGAGTGGCCGCTGACAGAAGGCCAAAACCTTTCACCGTAACGAACCGCTCCGTATGTGGAGCTGGGGGTGGCCCGGGAGACTGGGGAGTCGTAATTCGATTTCCGGCGAAGCCCACAAACTTCTCTCTTCCCTAAAACGCCAAGACCGAGTCTAGGGCACACCCAGCCTCTTCTTGAATAAGTATCGGAGGTTATTTCCTTTCCCTGTAAGTGACATCAGCCAGGCTGTGAAGCTGATCATCGCCTCCATCCACTGCTGTTAAGAATGCACGGAGCTGAACGGCTGCTCCCCCATACTCCAGCATGGCGTGGCGCTGAATTAAGCACAGGCACAATTTAAGTTTATCTGCTCAATATTGTATCGTATATTTACGTTCGTTCCTTAGTCATCGTAGAGGAAGTGTAGTGTCTTGTCAGCCAGCAGTCAGTCAGTTCGAAAAGGATGGGGCATGAAATTAATTTTCGCCACTGAACAAAGACTGCATTATTAAGACTCCAGATTTCTTATGTTACACAGTGGCTTCTTTAACCGCCTATAAGCTTTGCGGTACAGAAGAGAATAAAACTTTGCCTGGTTTCTATTGCCCTACTTGGTCGTGAATTCGATGGGTTATCTAGCGTTTGTGAGATCTTAAGGGGTCTTTCGAAAACAAGTATCTGCGGCAGGTGGTTAGCTTATCCTGTCTGGCGCCTTCATCATATCATTTCACTTAAAAAACTGACAAGTAATATGAAAATAAACTTCATCGCTTAAGAACTGAACATGTGGATTGTTCTCTCCACGACCATATTCAGAACAGCTAGGACGACAGCTACCATCACGTCCAATAAACATCACAAATGCACTCCGGAAGAATAAAAGCGGTCAGAAGAGTAAACTGTTCAATTTCAGAAGGCGGAGGCATGGCAATATCGCTGTGATATGCAGCACAAGAAGAAGCAACACCTTGAAAAATCCAAGGTAAAGCAATTCCTGCTCAGGACTCGACAGGCCCTTGGGGCTGTTAAGTACAGAAATGGATATTAGGAGAGGAGATGCAAGAACAGACAATATAGTAGAAGGAAGAAACGAAATAATTACAGAAAAATGGGAGTGACACAGACAATTATGGAAAGAATGGAAAATAACGTGTTAAGATCGTATGGACATGTAGAACGCATAGAAGACAACAGACGGTCTAAGCGAATATAGAACTGGTCGCGGATGGAAGGAAAAATAGAGGAAGACCCGAAATGAAGTGCGAAAGGGAAGCTGAAAGAGTGATAAAGCAGAAGAATCTAACACGTGAGGACAAAAAAGAAGGTGAAACACGGCGAAACGCAACTGAGAACTGGTAACTGCTGTAACACTGGAAAACTGTTATAGATAGAAATAAATAAATTGGTGTACACGGTAATCATGTATTACAAATCTGTTACTCCATATCTAATTTATAATGCATACATTTTATTTGTCCGATGATCCACAGATTATTCCTTCAAAACTAAAAGGGCCCACATCAAAACTCGCTTGGGAAACACTACGGCGGATAGTCTGAGGCAGGGCTGGCGAACATTTCTGACAGCGCGTGCCCAGAATTTCTACAAATTTCGAAAAAATTCTTCCGCGTGCGCGTGGAAATTTTGAAGATCAGAATAAGATCTTGGAGTCTTCCATAATTATCATTAATTATTGCATTATTATTAGTAATGCACATTATAATTAATGTATAGTATAATTGTTATGTTTCTAATAAAATTCTCCTCGAGGAATGCGCAAAGTAAGAAAATATGGAAGTAACTGGGGCTGCTACTACTTCCTTTCCGAAAAGAAGATTTTAAAACGTTTTGTCAAATGTCACGTGTTCGCCCAGTCACCGCCAGGTCAACACTTCGCACCGCTCCCAATTTGCGTAAAAATGTTTCACTCGCAGTATTATTTGGGTAAAGCAATCCCTTTACAGGCCTGGACAGGCCCTGAGTGTTCCAGGAGGATGGGGCTCCCAGATTTCAAGACAATCGACACATGAAGTTGGTAAAGTTGTCAGCCCATGGGAGCAACGCCAATTCATATACAATCCCAGCGCAGTCAGACGTGTATATACACATATTCTTCACAATATAGAGACGCTGGTCGAGCAAAAATAAAATTGGATAGCAGTGAATGCCGCGTGCCAAGGACATGCGAGCCACAGGTTCGGAATCTCTGGTTGCATGTGCAAGGCGTGTCCGTAATGTGCCACAGAGTTAAGTCGCAATGAATGAGGGAAGTGCAACAGGTTGACAGCGCACCGCATCTAGATCCTGCACCGGGTTCCACGCGGTCCGCACTCCGCCGCAGCAGTGACTAGCTCGGTCATCTATCACAGCTGATGTATGACAGATAGGGCGGGGGGGGGGGACTCTTCCTAGCGGAATGCGATTTTGGTGAGCGTGTTGGTCTGTACACATTATGTATCTTGTTGGACACTGTCGCTGTCAGGAGCGACTGTCTGCCTGATGGATCTACCTGGACAGCAGGTAGCTCCCTTGCAAGACTCAATTACCTTAACAACCTAACCTGACAGCTCTGTCACTAAAACAACAGGTTAAGAGAAATTTTCCAGCGTTTGTTTATTTTGTTTTATCCTTTTGGACCATGTAAATTCACAGAAAAACCCATACAAGACGCGACAGACATTAATGAACAGGACGGAAGTGAAGGACCCACACCGCAGTCAGACATTGACAGGACAGCCTGGCTGTTACTAAGCAATGCCTCAGTGTCTAAGTACAATACATAGAGGCGTATCTTGCTGACTTTACTCTCGTTACGGGCTCCAGATTCGGTCTGAACGTAAGGGGGGGGGTGGGAAAACTGACTACCAAAAATCGAACTTCGACAGCCAAACACAAGCCGGACACTCAGTTACCCCTTTAGACGCGGTTAAACGAAGTCGTTAAGGTGGAGCGAATTTATATCAAGAACAAACTGCATGTGTTTCTCTAATGCCTAACATGACAAATAGCTGCTGTGGGGAGCATGGTTGTGAGAATCATGTCCCTTGATACATGCTTCTTTCAGGTTTTAAATTCTTTGTTTGAAATTCTCAAAGCGATTAATACAGAAATTACTGCCTTCTATGCCGTGATGTCACACACTTTGACAGATAGGGGCCCACGTTTCGAAGTGGTCTGATGCTTACGTCTTCAGTGTAGGCAGTAAGTTACTTACCCACTCTGATGAAGGAGGCAGCAGATTCCTCCGAAACTACTTAACTGCACGCCTCGTCACATGTCACAAAACCGTAAACCCCTATTTAATGAAACCTCGGCTTTAAAAATGCACGTAACTTTACTTGAAGAGAGCCGAGCCACTTTCGGCTCCGCAGCAACTCTGCCACTGTCTATCCTACATTAGCAATTTCGTAAGAGACGAAGTCGGTGGAAAGTGGCCCAGGCCATACACAAGCCCCCCTCCCCCTTCCTAGTTCTCCGCCCTCCGTACAAAGATGGCGATTGAGCTGCCTTCCTTGACACATTGAAGACTGTAGTTGCGGTCACAAAGAGAATTGTCGGGTGTTTGTCTGTGTCAGACTTCGGAGACATGTGAGACCTGCTTTCTAGTGGACATTTGGAATTCTGCACCTTTGTAGCTTCGAGTGGTTAGGCCATTGGTCCAAATTGAAACGAATGACAGAGAGTGGGCAAGGTAAAACTGCGGTCTTCTACATTATACTTGCAGTTTCTTTTCATATCTCTCCTAATCTACTACCGTCATCATCAACTATTCTTCGTTATTCTTCTTTTCTTCCATCTTTTAATTCCTTCCTTCTCCCACGCTTATTTTCTTTCTTATCTTGTTTCTTCTACTTCACTTCTTCGCTGTGTCTTGTTCTCCTTCAAGCTGCAAAATACTGTGTTTTCCCGCTCTGAACACGAAATATTAAGTCAGTCTCTTTGATCAAAACTAAGGAGGTAGAACCGCTGAGCGACACCTGAAGTTAATATTCTTTTAGCAATTTAAGTCAGAGCAAAATGGCTTGTTAGTCTTAAGACTGGGTGTTATTGTAATTAAGCGCCGATATGTCGTTTAATAATAATAAGTCTCTTTGGTAACGACCTACGTCTCCTTTCCTGTATCTGTGTAGACCTGTAGACCTGTAGGCCTATATTTAGATGTCCTTTCGTCCTGTTAAGCGTTACGTCTATTTATATTTCTTTCTATTGGAAAAGCGGAGCAAAGAACCAATACCGTACTGAAAACGCGCGCGTGTGAGTGTGCGTGCGCGTGTGCGTGGGTGCGCGTGCTTGAGTGTGTGTGTGTGTGTGAGAGAGAGAGAGTGAGTTTGTGTGTGCGCGCGCGCGCGTGAGTGTGCGCGTGTGAGTGTATGTGCGCGTGTGCGCGTGCGTGTGCGCGTGTGTGTGTGCGTGTGTGTGTGTGTGAGTGAGTGTGCGCGTGTGAGTGTGTGTGTGCGTGTGCGAGCGCGCGCGCGAATCTGACCTATACTTAACTTCTCGTACTGATTATGCGGAGGTGGAGCTGAAAGAAATGTTAGCACAGAAAACAGTTTGGTTCGGTCGTTCATTACGCTCGAATAACGAAGTCTTGGTACAGTAACAATCACAACGTTTTAAGCGTAATCTCACACACTTGTAAATGAAGTCGAAGTGCGCCCGTCCTGTTAAACAGACACTTCAGCAGTTAAGCCGAGACCAAAGACAATAAATGACATTCAAATATTATACAGAGGAGCAAAGAGACTCGTGAGTCAGTCACATATGCAAATGCAACTGAAGTCACGAGGCAGCAGTTCATAATGTTCGCCCACACGCACGAATATTTTCAAGACGGTGCTGACCTTATTGTCCCCTCAGTTATCAAATGTCAGTCTCTTGGGAATTCAAGAATCTGCATCTGTGGTTACGAATTCGTATTTACTTTCTCACACGACACTCGTAACTGTGGGACAGTTACCCTTCGCGCTTTCCTCAATATAGTGGAATAATCGTGTTACGGTACAAATTAAACTTCTTATCTTTACACTTTTCAAGCACAGACATGCGCTCAAAACTATACTTTCATAATAAGCTATTCGAGAAATTCTGTCTTGAATAACGCTACAGTTACTACGTTTTCAACTTAAGTTATTCATCTGAAAATGCACACCTTCGATTAACATTTAATGGCCGTATAGGGCGTCCGTATGAAGACAAACACAAGAACGTGAGAACAATATTTTCAGGGACGGCTGTGAAAGATAGAAGAAAACATTTCTTAGAAATGTGGAAAGAAACTATTTCAAGAACATCACTATAAACCGATTTCGTGATTGGATACAAAATCTGTCTAAAATATTTTTCAGATAAGCATTTATTGAAGTATAACTGAGAACGTATTTAGAGAACAGTACAAAATAAGACCCAACACCCTAACGTATTCTTTAATCACAAACATTCAAGATCCTCGTGCAAATAAAACACAGAACTGCCCGATGCTAAAACCATGAGACACCAATATAGCTTAATGCAATCCTGTTCAAAATCACAACACTGAACTAATTGTCGTAACTTTTGGTTCGTGTTGAAGAATCAATGAGAGATTAAGACATCTGTTGCATCTGGAAGTCAATAACAAAAGAAGAGTAACTGCCATAGCACCTCGACCTGTCCTTTGTATCAACAGAGCTGCTTAGTATGGACTCTTCGCTTTCTTTTTTCACCTCGACTGCTGAGAATGTATTCAGCGAACAGTTGGGAGTCTTCTCATGTTCGTCTATTTGGCCATGCATGTCAGAGGTGTAGACTCCGTGAATGTTCAATAAGCTACTCCGATATCGTAAGTCTATACACGACAAACACGTGGAAGGATTACAAGTCGTTGCTTGTATCACAACTATGTAATGCACTATTTACAAACAACTTGACTTTTCCTTTCTTGGCCTGGCACAAAAATTAATACTGGAGAACATTATTTGGAACGAGCAAGAATGGAATTGGTGTAGATATAAGCAATGCGTTGACAAGACTTCAGGTGTCGGTTTTCTCAAGATCGGTGTGAAATTCGAACTAGAGGCAAACTCGGTTGTATCGTCATGTCAGTCTGTGTCGTTATGACTGAGTGTCGTCCAACTGAGAAGTGTAATGTTATGGTCTACAGTCAGGAATAAATTGGTACCACAGAGTAGCGGACGCTATAGACGAGGTCTCGCGTAAACCGATGTCGTTATAATCGTGTATGACAGCATTTTGCCTTCGCTTAATAATGGAAAGCACTACACACAGAGTGGCCGAAGGTGCTGTGACGTGATCGCACCGGTCGACGTGACTTGTTTTCGGTTCCCACAAGTTCGTTGCTTTTCGTTACATTCTCATAACAGTAATACGCTCCTTTTTATGCAGTTTCTTGTCACCCATAAATATCAATTCTCTTCTCGGTTTACTGCATTGTTTTGCAGTGTTGCATGAATCGTTGGCATGTTGGCTCACTGACAGGGGTACTGATGTCTACGGACACAAACATCAACAGTATCTACTGACACAATCATCGTCAAAATACTCCATAGGCCTATGCATCCACACATAACGCAGTTGGTTGAGACACTACGCTCCAAGCCGGAAGGTCGCGGGTTTGCCTCCCGGTGGTGTCATTGAAATTTTCATTTACGTAATCTTTCCGGTCGCACTATGGCCCTGGGGTCGGCTCAGCCTCTAACAGAAATGAGTACCAGGAATATTTCCTGAGGGGTACTGACGGCTGATGCGTAAGGTTGTCAAACACCTTCTTGTGCTGTCTAGAAATTCTGGAAGCCGCAACTTCCTGGATTGCCTTACCTTTACCTGTGCATCCACAATGAATGTGTTTTCTCCTTACTACTACTACTACCTTCGGGCCTGTTTTAGGCTTGTTTATGTCTTCGCAAATTGGTACCTGAGACTCTTTTTATCTTCAAAGTGGCCGGTGCTTGAAGCTATCTAGTGTCGGAGAACAGAATTCCGCTTCCACAAAGCTTTGAGGGTTCTGTTTTTTTCGTCCAAGAAATTCTGCAGATTTTCTGAAAAGTATTTAGAAAGCCACCATATTATAGGTCATGGTTCGGGAAGAAATAAAAAAAAAAACACTCGCTTTCATAGCAAGTTGTAGCTCTGTGATTATTTAAACAGTTAAGGTAAGCGGTTTATTGACTAAAATGTTTGTGGCCATTAACCACAGATACTCGTATACAGTGAGTCATCTACACGCCGTGCTCAGAATCTGACCTTGTCGAACGCCTGTAACTGTGCTTTTGGAAACAGCATAATCGCTCTTTACGTAAAAATCCGACTAATGCACTATGTATGTTAACACCCCTTCATTCACACTATGCATTCATACATGCTTCAAACCTCAGGGGACCGTCGTCAGGGAGTTCTGACACATTGCGTGAGCAGGGTCACCAAAACACGTAGTCTACTCTAAAGAACATTTATGTTTTATCTTGTCCCCATATCCGTGCACTGAGGACACTATTATATGTAAAAATCCGACCAATGCACTATATATGTTACCACCACTTTATTCACAGTTACACTCCTACGTATTTCAGTCCTCAAGGGGGCCATCCTCAGGCTTAGGAAAAGCGTGGCTTCAGAATCAAGAATATTTCTCTGGAACTGAGCAAACCTGAAGAAAATACAGAAAGTGCTGAGAAAAAATAAAATGTGGCAATTAGAAGTGCGCAAATACATTTCACGTTACTTATATTCACTTTATTAAATTATGAGAATGTTTCGTGGCCCGGTTTTTTTTTTCTGTAAGCCAACCTTCGAGGAGAAGCTATTTATTATTTTTGCTTTTGTTGTCGAAGGTCATGAAAATGGCTCCTGTGCACTGATATTTCAGACTTAAGCTGTCATTAGCCACGTTAATTCCAAATTGTGGTAGAAAAGGATGCTATTTGACGGTAAAAGTAAATGTAGAAGTACAATGTTGTTCCTGCACACACCATAAATTTATGGGAGTGCCGTACTGTTGCACTGATCACTGATTCCTAACCTGAGTATTAGAAGAAGGTACCCACTGAATAAGAAACTGGATGGAATACGCAGCCGATCTGGGCTTTTCGACGAAGAGAAAAATCACTTGCCTCTACCGGGATTCGAACCACATTTCCTCTATTGTCCACTTATTATAGGCATTACGCTAGTATTCTACGGATAAATGATACAGGCAAGGTTATCCCGGTGCACCACGCCATGAAGTCGTATGAGAAAGCGACCTGATAGCTTCACACATTCTCAGCCCTAGGCATTAGATGGCGGTGAGTGGACAGTTTCACGAGTCGGCAAAGGCACCTCGCGGAGAGTGAATAAATAACGTGCCCCGCACTGCCATATTGCTAACGAATTTTTATGTGTTCTTCTGATGCACGGTTAATGAATACACAGTCGGGTTTTATCATTACGCAAGTTCTGACGTAAATGAGCCGAACCTACCTGTACACCTGTTAGCATGTAAAGGTCGGCGAAATTGTTTGAAGTAAATACGTGGTCCTCATACTCTCAAAGTGTGGGAAAACCTCCATATTCCATTAGTGTCTACACTTCATTTACGAAGTTCGGAAACCGACTGAATCATGACATAAAATTTTTCGAACACAAATTGATTCATTCCCATTCACCTTATGATAGGTTTACACTCAACAGAATGAAAGGTGGGGGGACTCGCGGTCTGTTTTGGCAGTACAGCAGTCTCATGCACCATGACGTTCCAGATACCCGGTCAGCCCTCCAGGCTCTCTGACTAGCTGCAGCTCACTGTCCGATCGACACAGTGCCGCCATAATTAGAGGGCGGTGAGAAGATGGTAACCTCAAAGAACGACCATTTATCAAATCAACACCTTTACGGCTCTCAACACCCATTATAAGCTAAACGATTTTGAAAGGTAGCACACTGCATCATTTCATTGCAACGTCCACACAGTCTACGTAGGCAGCCTGCCTGCCTACAGAAATTTGAACTGCGTGCTCCAAACCCAAGTCGATTAACTTAAGCCAAATGCAACTATCTTTCTAACTCAGCTGACTTACCTATCACTGCACGTCCGAATGATTGCATGAGTGACTGTCTGTCTGCATGGCTAAATTCAGCTACAACCAGACAAGACAGACAATGTACATATAATGTAACACTGAGGCGCGTTCGTGCAACCATTGTTGCAGGGGAAAGGCAATAAGTATTACGTATTCTGACTGTGTGTTTGTAGCCTTAGGTAGTCAGCATGTAATGCGCATGCGCAATTTTGTCTTGATTTCTATACAAATTGGTCTGAAAACATTTCTAATTCTAAGAAGAATTAAACAAGACATGAACAAAAATGTACATTGGTCTTCATGTAAAGTACCCGTAAATATTGTCGGATTCTTATGAAACTTTAAATCTCTCGACAGATATTCCAAAAATACTCAATTATCAAATTTCATGAAAATCCATCAGTGGGAGCCGAGTTGTTCCATGCAGACTGACGAATGGGATGAAGCTAATAGTCGCTCTTCACAATTCTGCGAACGCGCCTAAAAACGTCGCATTAAAATTCTAACAAATGTCTCCCTACCTAACTCACGATCTACAAACATAAAAAGCCAGGATGACTGGTGCGGTAGAGTAAGGCCTGGACGGCCGGGGGATCATGGTTCGATTCCCGGCAGTCACAGAACGTTTGCTGTACTGCACAGCGCCCAGACCGGCTCTGCAGCATATGGATACCGTGGCTGTGCAATTGCTGCCATCTAGACTGTGGCGCCGTTGGGTCTGTTAGAAACTGACCGCCATTTCAGAACAGCATTTTGCCACCGTCTTCAAAGTAGAAGAGTAACCCATAGACGTGTTAAAGTTATGAAAGTCCACGTTAGATATTTTTCACTAGTCTCACGTCACTTCTTCCCCTTAGGTACAGACATCCTTCTCAGCTGCCTTTTCTCAAACATAATCAATGTGTGTTCTTCCCTGAAGACGAGAGACCAGGTTTCACACCAATACACAAAATCGGAATTGTGTTAATAGGCGTGCTGAGAAAACTAAATATACGTGTATCCGTGCATAGCTTCCCAAAGGGAGTACTTTGAAGGCGACCACGGTGGTATGTAGCACTTTTAGAGCGATTTGTTCCCGAACTTTATTGTCGGACCACATATGTCCATGTCTCGAGACGAGCATGCAGGACAAAATCAAGACATAAAAATAAGTAATAAATCCTTTGAAAGGGTGGAACAGTTAAAATATTTGAGAACAACGCTAACGAATCAAGATTCCATTCATGAAGAAATTAAGAACAAATTTAAGCCGGGGAATGCTTACTGTCATTCAGTGCAGAACCTTTTGCCTTCCTGTTTGTTATCCAAAAATGTCAAGATTAAGATACACAACACTGTAACGTTGTCTGCTGTTTTGTATGGGTGTGAAGTTTGGCCTCTCTCATTGAGGAAGGAACATTGGCTGAAGAAGATATTTGGGCTTAGGAAAGATGAGGTGACAGCGGAGTAGAGAAGACTACATAATGTGGAGCTTTATGATATGTATTCTTCACCAAGTATCATTCGAGTGATAAAACCAAGAAAATTGAGATGGACAGGGCTCGGTGCGTATGGGGGATGGGAGAGGTGCATACAGGACTTTGGTGGGGAAACTTGAGGGGAGAGACCACTTTGAAGACCTAGGCATAAATGGGAGGATAAGAAGTGCGATAGGGAAGCTTAGACTGCATTGATCTGGCTCAGGATAGCGACAGCTGGGGGGGCGGTTGTGAATGTGGTAATGAAACTTCGTGTTACATAACATTCGTGGAATTTTTTGACTGAGAACCTGTTAGAAACTCATCAAGGACTCTGCTTCATGTAGTTACTTAGGGTACATCCAATGGTTTAATAGGAATATATGTAAATTTGTATATAACACTCTTAGAAGCACACAATTTGTATATAAACAAATGCCCTACAACAAAAGGAGCGATAATATTTCGAAAGTGGTTCCTAATGGTAAATCATGGCATTTCAAACCAGTATGCGATATAGATGTTTCAATCTCTATATTGCAGCATGGAATGTGATCAGATTTGAAGGTCCATATTTAAGAAGTTACAGAACCAAACTGGCCAAAAGAGCAATTCGATGCCGAATGTTTTATATTGCCCCCAACAGTTCCGATAGAAACAACTTCCGCGCCGTAACGCATACAGCAGCACTGCCGCGGGCATGCAGAGAAATGGATTGGGAAATGTCATTGAGGAGCCACCTAGTGAGCAAACCCCTCAACTACCTTACACGAGTAAAATGACAGCTCATAACCGCCAGTGTTTTAAGTGCATGGACAGTTGTGCTGTTAAAAATAGGTGTCATTTGGTAAAATACAGTTCCTGATTCACTGGCCATCCACTGTGTATTTCGGCATACCACAGTACATAAAGTTATATGATCTAAAATAACACCAAAGTGGCACAATTTTTTGTATAGTTCCTCAACAGCAGATTGAACAAATACTACTTTATCAATTCTTGCCGTGTTAACTGATTATGTGAAATATTTCACCTTAAAAACACTCAGGGTTAAGGCACAGACGTCGACAGGAACATGAACGAAACATATGTAAGTACAAATCACGCAGGTTAACATTAACATTCCTGGTCGAAAACATGTGTGGTAATGGCAGTAATAAGAAACATGAGACAGAAAACTATTTATAGAGGAGGATACTCGATATTAATACATGAACCTCTTGATCTCCCACAGAGCAAGTTAAATGAGAGGACAACTTAAATCAATATGCCATGAATTCCACTGTATTTAGAAACTTATATATGTACTTTCATGTCACATTCACAGTCAAAAGTTCCTTGTACATATTAAATCAATGGAATATTGTGAGTTCTGCAGAACATATTTCCATTTTGATGACATTAGCTATTATAACAGCAGTCAAACATCACCAGCAAATTATCACAGATTTAACTTCTTGGACAACAGACACTGTATACTTACAATGAACGACTGTGACTTCGTAATACTTACTGAAATATTTGGCCTTTACACATGTAGTCTGAGCAACAAAGTCAAATGATGTGCCAAAATTTACTAAAAATGTGCCTCTTAAAAACCAAGTCATGATTCCACAATATGTAGATAATTTAATAAATTACAATTTATACTATAAAGGTATTATGGTTTGTCAATTCAGCAAACATGGTAATTATTACGAATTATTTGGTTAAAAGAGGAAGACCTTCTAAAATTTACCATCCAGTTGCCAGCAAGGTTATCATAAAACAACACTCTCTCTTAACAATTAAAAATCATATTTTGTTACACACACAATCACACAGCACCTCTCCATCAGTAATGTATAATTCCTTATAAAATTTCTGTACACAACAGACATTCAAACTCTGTAAAAAAGATATATTAAGACTCAACAATAGCACTTCTGATAATCCAAATAGGCAGTGCTCTGATTAAACAGTAGCCACATTTTAGAAGTCATTACTTTCCAGTTTTAAAGCAGCTTTGGTCTCTTCTCAGAGGTTTCAAACTCTTCAAAGTCAATGCCTGCTAGCATGTCATTGGCTACATCATCATCTAATGATGATATTTCAGAAAAATAATTCAGTATTGAAGGTTGTTTCCTTGAGTTCTGAAATAAAAAAAAGGAGCACATTAAAAACTGCTGGAAACAAGGTACATTACATTATCTGATCAATGACATAGCCAGTTCGGAAATAAAGTATCTCCACTTCACACTGCTCGTATGTTTGAGAGAAATATGTGCACCTGACTCATGTATATTAGTGTAACAGTTACAAAAGTAATATTCAGCAATTATTACGGATGTGCCATCCAGATGCAAACATTTTTTGTACCTGTATGGACTTCCTTAAATATATAATATTAGTGCAAAAGGCCCACTCAAATTCAATGGAGGATAATATATTTTGTATCTTCATCTTTCACCTCCTTTCCTTTATCCCTTTCATGTCTTTATATCCTTCCATCGTCTCTCCTCTTTCTTTTCTCCATACCTTTCATTTGTCTGCCCTACTTCCTTCCTAATGCTAACAGTGACAGCATACAAAACCATTTCCACATGAACTGCATACACAGCCTTGTACTAACATACGTAACTTCTGTTTAGTGCTTTCCAGCAGACAAGTTTATATGGTAAATTTAACATTCTATTATCTCCAGCCTTATTCT
>Ga0131853_10008820_pt1 | contig 18378 bp, 15 predicted proteins | sample TergutLab28metaG_FD_92764 | JGI IMG/M metagenome (GOLD analysis project Ga0131853, IMG submission 92764) | Labiotermes labralis P1 segment gut microbial communities from Petit-Saut dam, French Guiana - Lab288 P1 (version 2) (version 2) | ecosystem: Host-associated > Arthropoda: Insects >... | reverse complement strand
TAGGGCATATAAATACTGCGAATACAAAGGTAAAATCCCCAATTCTTTAAAAGTACCGCGACATGAGTCCCTTATTCCCAAATTTGCAATAAGCCTTATAACTCTTTTCTGAATTTTAAATATATACTGACTATGAACTGAGTTACCCCAGAATATAATCCCGTAAATCATAATCGACTGGCAGTAACATAAGTATATCATTTTCAAGGCCTCTAAGGCCATATAAAGTTTAACGTGTCTGATTGCAAAACATGCTCTATTGAGCCAGGGTATAATGCAGTCTATATGTTGCTTCCATGACAAAGTCGAATCGATTTTTAGTCCAAGAAATTTAATAGTATCCACTGCAGCAATTTGATTATCTTCATAATGAGTCTCTAAATCCCCTATTTGACCAGTTTTGGTAAAAAAATTGTAAATAATGAGTTTTATCCATATTTAACAACAAGGAATTGCTTTTAAAACATCTGTTGACGTTTCATACGCTGGCCACTTTACTCGTAGAGTAACAGCCCCCTGTATGAATTGAATAGAAGGCTGCATGGGTTCCAGAATCAATCTGGATGTGTAAGAGAAGAGAAAAATTTCCTAACCCTGCCAGGACACCAACATTTAATCATCCAGCCCAAAGTTTAGTCACTATACTTACTTTAAAGATAGCCAATGCACTAATAACATTTTCTCCTGTTGCCACTCTAAATAAAACGAAATTACACTTAACAGTAAAAATTAAACAAGTAAAGAAAAACAGCCTACCAAGACGTGTGTTGTTGAGGTCAAACTTTCCAATCTCCAGGAACCGTCCTCCCAGAGCAAGGCACCGTACTGAGGCTTGGAGCTTTTGTTCAGAAAGTGAGTTCAGAACAAGATCCACCCCTCTGCCATTTGTCTCTGACATAATGAGTTGCTCGAAATTGGTGCCTCGAGAGTTGCCAATGTTGCGGTCAGTCAACTGAAACAGACCCAAATAAACTACCATATTAGCAGTTCATCTGATCCTGTCTTCATCCTCACTTTGGTAGAATATCTTGGACTTGTTACTGTCGGGTGAGAACAGTGTTAATAATTAGTTTTGTCTTTTATGTTTGAGTGTTGTGATGTGAAGTCTGTATTACTACAAATGACTAATGCTGGTACTGAAATGCATGAAGTGGACACATGATTAGAAGCAAAGAACATAAATTTGTTCTGAGTATGCTTTCATCTTTATTTGTGTGCGCACATGATACTATCATAAGTAAATGAATGACATGTATTACCTTATGGCCTAAACTGTCCAGTCAAAATCTTGACACTTCCAAAAAATCTGCTAATTCATTATCACATCTCCTATGCTGTAACCTGATTCAGCAAATATTGCCTTATCTACTGTAGTTGCTTCAGGCTTGTAACCAATGTGCAGCTGTTGGCCAACAACCAGATGTTTCAAACACTCGCAATCACCCAAAATCTTCACCAGCAGACCACAATCTTTGTCATGTAATGAAGTTCAACAGACACAACAGAAGTTTTAGCTTCTTCCCACATCCTTTGCATTTCATTATTCACTAAATATAATATCATTCAATGTTGTATAGAATGAGCTACTGATAATGTGAGAGTGACTTGAAAATGATTAAAGCATAAAAAAATCAAAATCCTATTACAAGCAGCATCTAATTTAATAAGTTTTCAATCTCTACTCAGGACTTCTCAATGTTCTCTTTCCTTCAAGTTTCCCCATCAAAACCGTGTATGCATTTCTTTCCATTTCATCTGAATGTAGTGCCTTCCGGATGACAGTTAAACTTCCACTAGTTCTTACATGGACAGGTACTATATATAATATAAGTAGCAATGATTTCACTTAAACTCAAATAGCTCTTGGTACTCTACATATGCTGCCACCAGCCAGTTAATACTGACATTTGAATTATATTTGCTAATAGGGACTCAAGGAAAAATAGCATATTCAAATAAATGGCTTAACTCTCAAGTAAAACGTATAAATATACTACCTTACTAAGTTAAGCATTATAACATAAATCAAAAGGAAAAAGTTTATAAATAAATACTATACATGCAATTAAATTTAGACACACTACAGCACCTAAGAGTTGTTTTAAATAATTATCTTGTCTCTCTGTTATAAAGAAGTGTGTGTTAAGATTTGGAATTTAGGTATTAATATGTCTAAGTAAATCTGAAATTGCTCAACTCAAATAAAGGGAAATTAATTCACAATTTCAAACAAAATCAGCACGACTTACATTGTATGAACAGAAGACAGTAGAACCTTGTAGTCATCGTAGTAACAGTTTTAATCAAATGTATACTGCTTCGACATACAAAGCTTCTTCAATTATATGAATACATAATCACTGGCAAACGAGTGAGGTCCATTACCAATTGATACTGGGTTATATAGAGGCGAGTTAACAGATCAGGCATTTTTCAAATTTTACTGAACTGTAATGTCACTGCGAGGTCAGACAAATTCTAAAGTTTAGCGAACTGTCAAGTTATTGCCGCGCCTGCAGCAGTGAGTGACCACTCATTTCTTGCATATGGAAGGTTATACAAATTTGGGTATCAGTTAAACAATAAAAATATTTACAATTTTAACACTAATTACACGAATAATATTTGGCGAGGAGCACAAATCACGAAGCTCCTCATTATGCAGGTTCCTCCAGTCTCCAGTTTGTTCCATCCTCTTAGGCACAAATATCTTCCTTAGTAAGGAAATTTGGAAGGATATATATAATTGCTTAGATGTAAACTTTTCTTTAGAAGCATTTTTAGGTACATTTTTACACTGTTTTAATATAGCATTCCCATATAAGACAATAAACTTAAAGGAAAGAGCAAATAAAATTTGGCTTGCAAAGGCACTAATAGTGTCAAGTAAAAGAATACAAACACTAAACAAACTGAAAAGAGCATTTACTCTCACGAGGGAGGATCTTATCTATATAGAAAATTATCAAAGAATATAAAAAACAGTAATAAGGGAAGCTAAAAAACGAGAAAATGATAGATGTGTTATAGAGTCAACAGATAGAACGAAAGCCTTGTGGCAACTAATTAACAGAGAAATTGGTAAAACCCCAGAAATTGAAGAAAAATTGGAATTGAGAATTGGAAATAAATTAATTTCAAACCCTACTGAGATTACAGATAAATTATACACACACTTCGTGAGCTCTGCGGAAGAATTGGTAAAACAAAAGAGCAATGGAACTGTTTATAATTTAAAGATAAACAATGTCCTATTTCCATATTTGTTTACCCTGTAACAGTAGAAGAAGTGATTAGTCTTACTAAGAGCGTGAAAGGGAAGCCCTCTGCAGGTGATAATGACATAGCTGAGAATCTAGTTAAAGAATGTATGCAAGTAATTAAAGTACCTTTGGCACATATGTACAATTTGTCACTGAACACAGGTGTCTTACCATATACATGGAAGACAACAAAAGTGAAACTTTTACACAAATAGGGAGACAAGTATGACCAAAATCAATAATACTTCTTTTCGCTAAACTTTTATAAAGATTGATGTATAATAGGATAATATCCTTTTTATATGAAAACAACATTTTGTCAGAAGCTCGAAATGGTTTCAGGAAAGGCAAATCCATTGATACAGCGGTTCAGTCATTTATTGGTAGGATTCAAAAGGTCCTTGATAAATGAGTTCACACCACTGGAATATTTATTGAACTAACAAAAGCCTACGATGTATTAAATCATAAATTTTTACTAGAAAGCTATTTTATTACAGTATATGGGGCTCCACTAAATTATGGTTTAGGTCTTATTTGACACACAGAAAACAATTTATTGAAATTTGTCAAAGTGAATCAAGCAGTATGAGGGTAAATAGATATAGGTTCTCCTCCATGGAAATAAATCAAGTTGTGCCACAGGGTTCGGCACTCGGTCCGTTGTTATTCTTTCTATATATAAATGACCTTCCAGTAAATATCCACGTGGAAAAATGAGTTATGTTTGCTGAAGATATTAATGTGTTAATTTCAGACAGTGACGAAAGATTGCTGCAAACCAAAATTGATAGAGTAGTTGCAGAATTGGAAGCTTGGTTTAACAGGAATGACCTCGTGATAAATGCAGAAAAAGCAGGAGTAATATTGTTTCATAACAGACAAACACATATTTTTGTAAAACCTTTAGTGACTTTTAATAACATGTACGTGCATTAAACAGCTGAAATAAAATATCTTGGCATTTAAATTATGGATACACTAAAATAGCATTCTCATGTACAGATACTAGCAGGTAAATTGTGTAAGGTAGCTTTTGTGATAAAATATCTGAAGGAGGTTTTGAATCCGAATTTGTTTCAAAACATTCACTTTGCAAAATTTCACTCATTTCTCCAGTTTGGTATATTATTTTTTGGGGGGGGGGAGGAGCAGGGGGTGAATTAACTACTAGAATACTTAGAATTCAAAAACGAGTGACAAGATCAATGGTAGGAGTAAGCACAAGAACAACTTGCAGACAGCTATTTAAAGAATTGAATATTATCACCTTGGATTCACTATATATAATGGAACTTATATGTTGTGTAAGAAAGCACCACCAGTTTGTAGATTTAAATTCAAATATCCGTGCTGACAATCCACAAAGAAAGATGGGTAAACACATCCAATCACACAATACTGATTTATAAAAGAGAAGTGTAATAAATGTTGGGACTAAATTATATAACAAACTTCCTGGATATATAAAGAAAATACATAGTCATAAGACCTTTAAGAAGGAATAGAAATCACTTCTTCTTCTGCATTCTTTTTACTCAGTGGAAGAATTTGTAGCTTTGTAACTATGTAGCATCATTAGCCCTGTATCTAAATTAAGCTTTATTACGCTATATATAAGCAGTTCTGAAGTCATTTGTAGAATACTATGTTCGTTACAATTGGACTTATCTCACTTCTTGTATATTGTTAGAAATTGATGAGTCCACAATAATATGTATGATATTTTGGACTAATAAATTAAACTAAACTAAACTAAACTAAAAACCCCTCAATTAATGTTTTCCCCTCAGTGTGTAAAATCAAATTTCAAACCAGTACAAAACAATATGCAAAATCACGGTTCTATGAAGTCCCTTCATACTGAAATGACAGTAGAGATTCTTAGCAAAATGGTGCCAAGTATACCCTAAATTTAGAATTATTCACAGTTCATTCAAGTACCTGTGGAAACTGTTTTTTGATGAAGTCCCGTTTCTCCTGAGTACCAACAGTTGTGTACACTGTACATCCAGCATGCAGACAAATGTTGATGGCTGCCTGACCAGCACCACCACTGCCAGAGTGGATCAGCACTGACTCACCCTTCTTCATGTGTCCAATCATCACCAGTGCATAGTAAGCCTGTCCAAAACAAAATGAAATAATAAGTACACATTTATATACTTAATTTATACTAAAACTGAAGGAATTTTATTTAGTAGTACACTAATCCCTAGATGGTTTGGATATCCAGTTGGTAAGGCCAATTTTGGACTAAAAATTATCCAGCCTTCCCTCACATGATCCAGTCAATGGTTAGAACCAGCGAGTGAAAGCCTGAGAGAATATATTCTCTGAGACACATGATCACCATCATGATGATCATCATCAACATTTTTTATCATCACATTTATGTGCGGTATTTACCATTATAAACATGAAAGAAACCAAGTTTCTAGGGTTTACAGTGTTGCACTGACTCTGTATTTATATTACATGCTACATGTAATGTTATTTCACATGTTACATATGTTTTGCACTTTTCATTAGTACTTTCTGAATTATGTATGTGTGCAATGTCCCATATGGATGTTTTCCTTTTTTTGTACTTTTTGGATTTCATGCTCTCCTGGTATGTTGCTTAGTTATTTCCTAAATGATCTTAAGATGGTTCCAGTTGCCCCTATTATTACTGGTATCATATCTGCTTTTACATCATCATCATCATCATCACCACCACCAACACCATTATCATCATCATCATCGCCATCATCATCATCACCATCATCATCAAAATAGCTGCCAATATAACTGCCATTCCCCTCTTACAGTTGTGTTCCACTGGATATTCAGTAGTCATTATCATGGCTTGAATCACAAGTGGGCAACTTTTCTGCTGGAAAATTTTAGTTGATGGAAGTAACCTCCATAAAGGTGGGGAATTTTTTTTTTCCTCAAAAAAATCCAGGGAAATGCCATGAATTGCAAATTTGTTTATGCTTTTTGTAAAAATGTCACTTTGTGAAAAAAGTCAAGATTTTTGTGTGAAAAATTGAGCACCACACACCAAGACACTTGAGAGAGGGGAGAAAAAGTTCCATGCACTTTTAAGCTTACCAACAGATGGAGGTAAAAGGATGACTTGACAAACAGCTACTTCAATCCAAGTAGAAAATAATTTCGTATGATTCAAGTATTATGGGATTTGACAACATGTCATTGGTGAGTCATTCCTGACATTGAGAAGAATATTGCCTTTTTTAGCTTCTGTGGTAATCAGTCCATGAATAAAATCTCTTACCTGGGGTTGGAATGGAACCCAAATTCTTTGGTTGCCAAGCTGACAGCCAAGTTACTATGCTGGTTGAGGTGTTATAATTCTAAAAATGGGAAACAACTTGAAAGAATAATCATAAACAACCTGTCACCTGCACTGGAAGTCTATCTTTATATTACTCTATCTTTATATAAAATAAAGACTGCCTTCTTTAAATCTGTGTTCTGTAGATCAGTAAAGATATACATCCACCGTCATGGACGAAGATATACAGTATCACATTACAGAAGAATAGTCACCTCTCTGAAGTCAATGCTGTGAGAGGGCAGAATTTCCTATTAGGTTTTATTTTTCAACTCACAGTTCCATAGACTACAGGCACCGTTGCTGCTTCTTCTAGTGTCCAGTGATCAGGCACATCCCACAGCATGCTTCTGTCTGCCACTACAACAGAAGCTAGGGCTCCATGATGCACCATTCCCATGACACGACGGCCCTTCCGGTCACGCCCAGAGAATTCTAGTCCAGCAACATTGTCCTGTTACAACAGAAAACAATTTATTTGAAACTTAACTGCCAATCTGATGCCATAACTGTCACCCCATTATACCAGCAATGTAACGGAGTACACGACAGCCTTCTGTGCACATTATGAAGCACAGTGCGACTGCACAGTTTTGCCATCTCGTAACAAAGAAGCCAAAATTCCAGGTGACCAATACGAAAACCTAGGCATACAATGAAGGCTAATATTAAAATGAATCATCCAGATATATGCCTAACGGTGTGGACTTACATCAAGTTGCTCAGGAAATAGACTAATGGGTGCTTTTCTGAACACAGTAATGAAAATTGAGTACATATACATTGGGGAATTTCTTGTGTACATGGCAAATTAGATTCTAAAGGTATGACATCACTTGGAAGAAAATGGTGTAGATGGGAGGAAAATATTGTATTCAGTCTTAAATAAATAGGAAGGAACGGTGTTGACAGTGGCACACTTTCTTTAAGATGTCATGAGCCATCAGGTTCCATGAAAGGCAGGATATTTCTTGACAATATGGCAAATTGCGGGTTTTTTAAAGACTCTGCTAAATGCACTATTCTAGTGAACTGGATATATATGAGTATGTTGGAATAATTATGGCATTTGTAATAATTTTCTACATCAACAAGCACATTTCAATACTGGTATTGTCTGTCACAGTTTTCAAAGACACAAAACTGAAAACACTTATTTACAATTTAGCAATAGCAGCTCTGCTCTTTAAGGAATTGCATATTTTAAAAGGCTGCCCTACGAAACAATAAATCTAATAGTTCTCATGTGTGACGTCAGGCTTCTGCAATGGTGGTATACTGAGACCTTCAATCTTCTTGGAATACTGGACTTTGATGATGGGACAGACAGGTTGTTCCTAAGTGTTGGTAACTAACTAACGAAGAGGGTTGCATAACATCTCAGAAGAATCAAGATATATATTTATTAAATTTAGACTACAGTTTGCGTATGAGAGACTAAACAGCTCCCAGTCCCAGAATTATTCAGTTTTTGGTCTTTATTCTTTACATTCATTTCATTTAGCTTCATGATATGTGCAGTAACAGGCTCCTGAGAATGAGGTTAACAAACAAACAAGGTCACTGTGTTCTGAAATATGATGCTGTGTAGTTTCGTGCTTCAGAGGATCCTACTGCCTCAATCCACGTTTAGAAGAGCAGTAAATTTTTATCAGACTACACGGCGTCACATGCCAGAAGACTGTTATCTTCATAGTTACAACTGTAAGAACCTCAAATCTTTTAAGGCAATGAAACTATATTTCCATAAAATGGTCTACCTAAATAACAACTGCCCTGCTCCAGTTTTTCTGTTACTTTTCTTTACAGTGCTGTCAGTGGCTTCTACTAGACAGCACCAAGTAGCAGGATGAATAATTGGGAAGAATTCTTAACCTTCTGCAGTCCAAATTCCTCTTGTGAATTCCAACAACCTGTTCCATACTAATATTCCAGAAAATCTTTAATATTCACAGTTCAAAAGCAGCTACTAAATAACATGTATGGGGGAAAAAACCATTGTAAAATACCTCCTTATTTTGAGCTCAACAGTGGACCTAGTACAGTTAAAGTCCGTCTCGAATTTAACTTGACATTGGACAAATAAGGATTAAGGAACCATTCATGCACTTACTGAGGTAGTGTGCCAGCAGTTCCCTGGAGGGACTGAGATATACCACGATAAACCAAATTGAAATAGCCAATTATCCAGCCAAAATCTGACCAATGTGTTTCCCAAACACAACGAACAGAACCACAGATAATGTAATTAGTTGTGAGCTGTTCACATTAAAAGAGTAAGAAGTTCAAGGATTAGAGGCAGATATGGAAAAGACCAATACTCTTCTTACATATTGTTACTAATAGGTGTGAGTAGGCAAAGTCTCTTTTCTAACCTGGTTGAGCCGATCACTGACTATACCATTTAATGAAAACTTCCCTGTTGCTGTCATCACATTTCGGAAATTGAGTGCAGAGTAATAAATGTGTACCAATTCTTCATTTGCCTTTGTTATAACCCTGTAATATAAAATAATTCTGCTTGAAGTCTGACATGCAATTAGTCATATATACACCTGGGATTGAACATACAGAGACCCAGTCACCTGTGAGCACACTGAAATTAAGAGGGGAAATGAATAACAGCCATTTATTTGTATGAACAGGTTATGTAGTTCATACTTAAACTTAGGTTAACAGCTTTCCAAAAATTTGCTCTCATGTCAAATATAATGTGCCAATATAATGAAAATAAAATGTGTTTAAATGAGTTTGCCAAAAAAAAAATTCTTTTTATGCGTATTGGACCGTGCATTATCTTGATATTTGAATAAAGTTTGACCAGCTAGATGATAATTGCTTTATTATTTGCTGCTCAACATGTTTCAGATGTTAATACAGCCATCTTCAGGAGCTTGCGACTACTTATTGTGTTGGTTAAGCTGTAACGATAGAGGTTTTGTGTGTTAATTTATTTATCTAGTGGTAAGTGTTATACCTATAATATTTGTCATGTGTGGCTCTGAGTGAGTGTGTTTCTGCAAGCGTGTGGTGTCCTGTAGTTCTTGAACATGTTTGTGTGTGGTATATTTTGGTGTTTTATGCATCTGTATTGATGACTATATGCATGAGCTGTACATACCTGACTTGAGACGTGTGTCATCTATTTGGTCAACCTTTATTCAAAAGTTCTTTCTACTTCAGAGTCATCTGGACAATAATTGTAAGGGTAACTTTATTTTCTATTTCAATCTACAGTGACTCCGTTTTATGCTCTAATTTATATTTTAGTTTATTCGGAATCTTACACTGTAGCACAGAAACTTTCACACAGATATGTATATTTATCAATTATTTTCTATAACTGCAGTTACACAGTAACTTTCAAAACACAGAACAGAGATTGTTTTAAATAGCCAATTTTGGCTACTCTTAAGTATCGCCCATATCAATTCCAGTCTGCTTTAGATCACTCCAGATATTAAATTCCAGCACCAAAACCGATAAATATCTCTACTATTTAAATGCTTACAACAATGAAAACATGCATATAATATGACACTGGGGCATTTTTATGTAAGCACTCTTGCACTGGAATAGCAATAAGTATTACATATTCTGAGTGTGTGTCTGTAGCCTTAGGTATCTGGAATGCAAATATCATGCACTCTCTTGTCTTTGGTGCCTGTTTGGTTCTACAATATATTTTCACATTAAGTCATAAATGGCATGATTCTCAGTACAACAGGTTATTGAACAAAAAATGCGTGTTTTCATTTTCTTTACAAATTTTTGTCTGAAACATTTTTCATTCAAAGAAGAAATGAGTGAAATATGATCAAAAACGTATATTGGTAATCATGTAAAATACCCGTTACCCCTGATGTATATATTCATGAAGCTTGAATTTTGTCAACACATTTAAGAAAAAGAAAGCACAATGATCAAATTTCATGAAAATCCATCGAGTGGGAACTGAGTTGTTCCAAGGGGACCTACAGACAGACAATATATAGGTAGTAGTTGCTTTTTAAATTTTGTGAAATCACCTAAAAATCACTTCCATACAACTTAACAACAGTAGGGTCACAGTTATACACTCACACAAACTTGGTAACTGTAAAGTTCCTGTGCAGGTGACTGAAACATGAATTCATCAAGTACAATTTAGGATAATTTTTCAAACCCTTCATAACCATAATTTTCAGATTTCTGACACAGCCAGCAACAAATTACACACTGTGACACAGTCACAGCTAACAGCACCAGCTGAGTGGTACAAACACAGCTCACAAATTATTAGCTCAGTCATTAAAATATTTTGTTCTCCAACAGATCCCTGTGAGTGGCACTCAAAATATGCGTGAGATTAGTAAATGTAGAAGGTACAGTTGTCCATGTGTGCAGAAGAAAGAAACATGGGGATTGGGGAAACAGCTCCACACTTCCTTTCTCTCAGCACTACATAGTGGTCAGTGATCAGCTTCATTCCATTGTCATTTTATAACCAATGAAAGAATCCTCAACTATCCTGCGAATAAGAGGCTGGGTGATTCCCAGACCCAGCCTGGATGATTACCCCTTGCCACTGCACAACAATTCAATGGTCATATATCACAGAGCCTGGACCCTGAATCAATCAAAATATTCTGTCTCAAGAAAGTTTGCATCAATAAAAACACATTTGCCAATTTGACACACTCTGACACTGACTTTGTTTTTCCAAGTAAACCATCCTTAATTTGTCACTTTGACAAAATCTGCGGCCCAGGTTTTTTACAGTACCAGCATGGTGTTTCAGTAACCAGTTCAGTTAAAAGGCTGAGTCTTACCCAAAACAGCTCCAGTGTCTGAGATAAAATTTTTATATAAAATATACATATTAAAGATATAACATCAAGGATGCATCATTCACAACAAACAGTAAAAATTGGCTTATGTTACTGTTTGTCTTGATCATGCCTTTTTCCAGGTACTTGGTATGTAAGAACTGGAAAATGAGTGTGTTAGATTTAATGGAACAAAGCACAGAAAGGCAGAGGAAGAAGGATTTTGGTGTGTTGATTACTGATGTTGTGTAGTTGGGTGAATGGTTTTCTATGTTCCTTCCAAATGTTGCTAAACACTCATCCAATGACAGTGCAGTATCACACACCAAAAGGGCTGATTACAGGCAGCCCTCAGTTTGTGACATTTTGTTTTGCAAAAATTCACCATAACCATGGTTTTGAAATCAGAAAGCCAAAAATATAAATAAAACTATAACAACTATAAACTGTCCAGCTATAAATACTGTTGTGACATAAAGAAATAGCACAGCCATTCAGAGGTAAGAGCTACCCAACATACCATCTAATCCAATCAGGGATGAAATTGTCTAAATTAGTACATTTGGGTGAAACCAGAATTATTCTTTGATTTGAACACAAACTATTTTTGGCCTACAGTGTTACATTTATGTCATTAGAATGAGTTAACAGCCAAGACCCGTATTCTGGTGGAAAATGCCCTTGGCCATTTTGCAAACATTGCTGAAGGCAGAACACTTCTGGATGTCAGTATTGTTTATATTTTTTAAACTTTATTCTGTTGCATCCTGTTCTGTTTTTCTGTATCATAAAAAAATGAAAAATGTGATAACAACAACTTCAAAGCCAATTACCTCCACCTAGATTTCATGGAAATGGTGAGCGTTTTGGATATGTCACACAAAACCATCAAGGCTTACTGGCACTCATCTGACATTTTGAACAACATCAGCACAACTTGAGTGGAAGTGTCAGTGAAGTGTTTGAAAGGACTGTGGGGCAAGATTTGTGAACACAGAAATATAAATATATGCTGCAGCTCTATATATATATATATATATATATATATATATATACACACACACATAAGTTGCAGCTTCATAATTAAGCGATACAAATTAAATCTAAAAAAATTCAATAACATTATCAACATTAACCATTCTGATAAATGTGCAAATGAGTGTCCAGAACTTGATACAAAACACTGACACAAACCTGTCTGGGTCCAAATTTCCTTCCAACCACTTGAAGCTAGAAAGATCTCCTGGAGTCATGATATTCACCCATGCATGTGGCACAGTTACAGTGGCACAGATATCCAGTGGAAGATGTCGGTATGACCCCCACTTTCCATCAATGTAAATGTTCATTACAAGATCTTTGTTCAGTTGTTGCCGGTATAACGGTAAGTTCAGATTGAACAGGGGGGCCGATGTGTCCACAACAAAAAAACACCTGCAACAGGTATATTGAATTTTTCACAGGTTTTATGCACCTTCTGTTTCTGTTTGTCAAAATGACAAATGAAAAACTTCACTCAGATTCTAAACTTTCAGTGATATGAAACAGTGAGCGAATTTCGTACATTCTGATTTTCCATATTCCTTGAAAAGAAACCAAGGATACACTACAAAACTTATTTGACTCTTCTGAAAAGCCATATATTATATTAATCCTTTAAAATGTGTTGCGGGAACACCCACATCGCAGTTCTCTTTCCTCTGTCTGCACACCAATCCACATACCGACCAAGACAACAGCAGCTTATCCACTAAAGCAAACCACTCTCTCACTCCCATCTTCTCTGTCTACTTTCACGAACGAAGCAAACGCCCGCCTGTAAGTCAAGTCAAGCCACCAAGCAAAGCCAATGTGTTAACTGGCGGCGGAAACTTGCGCTTCGCGCAATTCGACATCCCCAAGTCTGTTAGCCATCCCTGCGTTAGACCGCATTGCTGGGCTCAGTAACGGACTCCTAAACTCTAACAGGGGAATTTGTTAACGCTAAGGATTTGGAAGTCAGACTGATGGCTTTGAATGATTGTGCCAAATATTGGGGCCTAGGTTGCATTGGAATAAGTATGGGAGGGATAAGCTTGGGTTGGTTGGCTGCATGGGTTCCAAGCCCAGACTGATTCTGTTGCATACTGGAGTTATGCGAAGTTTGTCATGCGCTTAGGTGAAGCTGCCGCGCCTGGGGGAGAGGATTGTGGTCCACGCACAGACTTGCATCGAATACACAGGCATTCGACTTACGACTGAGGAAATACATGGAAAACGTCAGTCTGGGTAAACGAATGGCGCTCGGCTGTTCAGCGGCGAACACGATTTCTCAGCCGGCACGTTGTCCATATTTGTGTCTCTTTCCTTAACCAAAGGCAAGCCTCGTGGCTTACCAATTATGTCTGCCGCCCCACAGACGGACCGACAGCTGGGGCGACAGAGCAATCTTGGTCCGCAGTGGTATAGTCCACCACTTAGTGCCCGTTCCAGTACTGACCCACTTACAGGCTACTGCTATCGAAGTTACATTTGCCTGGAAACCGTTGTCAATCATTGCGGCTAATTTTCGCCATCCTGCCCACTAATCGGAGCAGATCTGACAGCCTTATTCGGCGGGTGGAAGGCGGTGGGCCTTGATGGCTGGAGACCTCAACGACAAACAAGTGGATTTGAACTAGCGGCTGAAAACGAGGTGGGGAAACTCCTACGTTATTATGCCGACGAAAACTCCTGTCTGATCATTTGACCGGTCTCCCAATCACCAACCCATGTAACTCCTCAATTACTCCCTATGTCATGGACACAATGGTAACCAAGAAACTTCCATTACCGGTGTATCTGTCTTCGTGCTCCGCACTAAGCTCGGACCACCTCCCGGTACTCACCGACACTTCTTGTCTCTCATCCTTTCACCACCCAACGGATAGCCCTGACCTCAGGCGGACTGAATGGGCCAACTTCCAAAATCAGTTGGAAGTACTGATTTAATTCGATCCGGATTTGTTCAACGAGATGGCAATCGCAACATGCGTTGAGAACTTCTCGTGCGCCGTTCTGAAGGCTCTGGCGGCGTCAACAAACAAGCATCGCCCGCGTGACGACCTACGGCCTCCGATACCGCCCGGCATTCAGGAGGAGATACGCCTGAAAAACCGGGTGCGGATGCAGTAGCAGTTCAACAGAGATCTCACTCTGAAAGCCAAGGTCATCCGCCTGCAGAGGTCGGTTACCCGGCCGCTAAGCGAGTGGATAAACGAACGCTATACTCGAATCCCTCGATCCTGAAGACCAATCCCTGTGGAGGACGACTAAGCGCGTGATGCTAGTTCTTACTCCGACTCCCCCTGTTCACCCCAGGGAAAATCGCTCTCCCAGACTCTGAGAAAGCCGAAGCCCTTGCACACAATCTGGAGACTCAGTATTAGCCGGTGATCGATCCATCGTTCCCGGGAGTTACTTAGACGGTTGACGTGGCACTGAGGTGCTACTTGTTAAGCCCTGTCAGCGAACTTCAGTTAACCACCCCTGACAATGTACAATAAGCGATCAAATGTCTAAAGGTCATGAAGTCTCCGGTCCCGAATGGTAAATCGAACTGGGCATTGAAACGCCTTTCCAAGGGAGCGGTTTCCCTCCTCGCCCATATCTTCAACTCGGTGCTCCACACCCATCACTTTCCCCAAACGTGGAAGCTCGCTCGAGTAATCTCTATCCTAAAACCGGGGAAAGTTCCAGCGCTGCCCTCTTCTTATCGGCCCATTAATCTTTGAAAAAAATTGGTAATTTATTTGAATAATCCTAATTGCTAGGGTCGCACATGTAATAAATAAACACAGACTGATGCGAGACGAGCAGTTTGGGTTCAGAACCAGACATAGCACGTCCTTGCACCTGGCCAGCCTCGTTGAAAAAATAACCAGGAATTTCGGCCAAAAGAGACTCACCGGCGAAGGTTTCCTCGACGAGACCAAAGTCTTCGATAACGTCTAGAGCGATGCCTCCACTACAAGCTAACACTCCTCAGTATCCCGTCCTACATAGTCGATACATTCCAATCCTAACTCAGGAATCGGACGTTCGTAGCTTACTTCCAAACAGCCACGTCATCTCGTCGAGGCAGGTGGGCGGGGATAACGTGGGGTGGTTTGATCTAACCTGTTCTCTTCAGTCTGTTTGTCAAGGAGATGCCCCAACCCTCGTAATACGTCGAGTTGCCCTCTACGCGGACGACACGGCCCTCATAGCCACGTCCCGCACCCGACGCTGCTGTCAGCTACCTGGAGTCATACCTCATCGACCTTCAACGGTGTTTAAATGAATGGAGAATTGCCATTAATGTCTCTAAAAGCACCGCGATAATCTTCGCGCGAGTCGCACGGCGCTTTATCCAGCACCGACGAGTAACACTGTTCTGGGAACCAATCGAAAGGGTCGACACTACTCTTTTTCTGGGGGTGACCCTAGATACACAACTCACCTGGTCGCTTCACTTCAAACAGGCCAGGAAGAGGACTGCTCGAAGTATGTTTATCCTGGCCCTCCCCCCCTCCGGGAATAGGAAGAGTGATCTATCGGTTAGGAACAGAGTCCTGCTATACAAGCACCTCATCCGGCTCCTGATGGACTTTGCGTTTCCCGCGTGCAGCTCCGTTGCCCCCTCCCCTGTCCGGATGTTACAAGTTTTAAATTCCCAGTGTCTTCGCCTCTCTACTGGTGCCCCTTTGGTACGTAATTAACAGGCAGATACACGAGGATCCCGGCATTCCTCTTTTTGCCGACAACATCAAACCCTGACCGAGAACTTTTACTCAAAGTTAGCTGATGTGGGGAACCCCCGTAATAAGGCAATTCGGCAGGTACTTAATTTGCACAAGAGGTGACCCCATCGTCTGACGAGAAATCCAAGGGCGGTAGGGGGTAGCGGGACATTCGAGGCTATTGCCCACGACGGCCAATTCGACTAATCTAATTGCACTTGGCATTGATCAGCCGAGAGCCCTTCTGTTAACCTGACTGAGGTTTTCCTTGATTTTTCTCATTTGTTATGCAAATGCCAGTGTATTCGATGCAATGTCGGGACTAATCCCGTACTTCCCTTCAGCAGGCTTGACAAACGTCGCATAACAACAGTATGCGACAGAGCCAGTCTGGACTCGGCCCGTAGGTAGACAACGTACCAACTTTTGACAATCCCATGCTTATTCTATGGCAACTTAGGCCCTAGTCTTTGGCAAGATCAATCTAGTTTCTCTGCCTGACATCGAATCGTTAGTTTAAACATAATCCCCTCTTAGAGTTTATGCGTCTGTTACTGAGCCCAACTATGCTGTTTGCGATTTGCGTAATTCTCCGCCCGCCCCCCTCCCCCCGCCCAGTTAACATTTTGCCTTGGTTTGGTTTGGAACGAGATACATTAAATCGGAAAAGAGTAACTGGCAATACACATATCAAGAAAGGACTTATAAAAACAGAAGACACGACGCCCGACTGCCTGGCCACGTAGCCTCGCGGAACGGGTACATCGCCGCTCGCCGGGCATCCTGCAGCAGCAGCAGCCAACCAACCGCGTTGCCAGTGGTTCATCATCGCTCGCGGCCGACCTGAGGCCTCTTCACTACATGGCAACGCAGCTCTACTTCTCAGTCAACACCACTGAACAGCCGACAAGAAAATAATGGCAAGTAAGCTTCGATTTCACATGTCAGAATTTATGACAACTTTTGACATAAATAAATAAATAAATATACACAAGGTTTTCCACGACTTGTGAGCATTATTGAAGGAAGTGATTTCCTAGGTCTTTATGATAAAAAATATTCATATAAACATGTGTCCGATTTTGACCGCTTGAAAGTTAGAATAGAAGATAACGTTTATTGACAATAGACGATACAAAATAACACAACAACATAATCCGCTCGCTTGTGAACTGCGTGTGTTGCTCGTTGTAGTTTCCGCTGGCTGTTCCTGTTGCGGTCTGCGGCATCCAAAATGCGATCAAGCAATTCATCTTGTTTTACCACCTTCAAACTGTAAACAACTTCTTTCATCCATTCCCATACACAATAATCCAGTGAGCTTAAGTCTGGAGACCTGGTTGGCCAATTGTGCAGACCGCCACTTACGATTCATCGCCCAGGGAAATGATAGTTCAGGAAATTTCTAACTTCACGTGGAGGATGAGGAGGAGCTCCGTCATGCTGGAAATACACACGACCTCGTTAATTTAAAGGCACATCCTCCAAAAGTCGCAGCAATTCCTATTGCAGAAATCTGAGGTATGCCTCTTCTGTAAGACGACCTTCCAAGATGAAAGGAACAATCATCTGATTGTCCAGAACAGCACACCACACATGGGCACTAAAACGTTGTTGAAAATTGTTTTCCACAGTGGCGTGGGGATTCTCCTCTGCCCACACATGTCAGTTGTGTGTATTATTGACACCGTCGCGATTGAATTACGATTCGTCAGTAAACAGGATGTAACTATGTAACTTGCGACTGCCATTGAGCCACTTGCAAAATTCCAGCCTCTCAGCAAAATCGCCAGGTCCGAGATGTTGCACTCGCTGCACGTGGTATGGATACATGCCCTCTGCACGCAGTGCTCGCCACAATCTCGTGTGGGGAACACGAAAACGTCTCGCAATTCTTCTCTTACTCGCACGTGGACTGCTCTGTACCATCTGAACAATGCCTTCTTCTTCATCGACGCCTACATTAACATCACGCTCGGCTGCAATGCGAACGCCGGGAAGTGTACCGGTATCTCGCAATGTCTGGCAAACTCGAGTAAACATTTGGTATTCTACGGTTCGGAAAACGTTGCTGATATTCAGCTACGGCATGAACTGAATTACCGTAACAAAAACCGGACACATAAATCATATCTGCATACTCTGCAACAGAAAATGTATGTGGCATCGTGAGCGTAACGGACACACCGAGATGACAATACGTACGGCAATAACTGTACACTGTC
>Ga0131853_10008819_pt1 | contig 18388 bp, 15 predicted proteins | sample TergutLab28metaG_FD_92764 | JGI IMG/M metagenome (GOLD analysis project Ga0131853, IMG submission 92764) | Labiotermes labralis P1 segment gut microbial communities from Petit-Saut dam, French Guiana - Lab288 P1 (version 2) (version 2) | ecosystem: Host-associated > Arthropoda: Insects >... | reverse complement strand
TCGTAGCCCACATACCCCGGCGGCGAGCCTATCAGCCGCGAGGTATTGTGTTTCTCCATATATTCGCTCATGTCCACGCGGATTATCGCGTTTTCGTCCCCAAATAATATTTCCGCAAGTGCGCGGCATAGGTAAGTCTTACCTACACCCGTTGGCCCTAAGAACAAGAAAGAACCTATAGGCCGGTTGGGGTTTTTAAGCCCTACCCTACCCCGCCGTATTGCGCGGGAAATTGTTTTGACTGCCGCTTCTTGGCCGATAATGCGCTCGTGCAGGGTGTCTTCCATTTTCATCAGGCGCTGGCCTTCTTCTTGCTGAAGCCGCCTTACAGGTACGCCTGTCATGGAAGACAGCACATCCGCGATTTCATCACCGTTTACTACGTGGTGAGACTTGGTGTTTGTGTCTTTCCATGCTGCTTGAGCGGCGGCTAATTGCTTTTTGACTTCGTTCTGGCGTTGTTTCAGCTGGCTGGCCTTTTCAAACTCTTCTGTGCGGACAGCGGATTCCTTTTCTTTTTCAAGTTCGCCTATTTGCTCTTCCAGTGCTTTGATATCTGGCGGAGTTGTATATGAGCGCAGCCGCACTTTGGAGGCAGTTTCGTCCAGCAAATCAATCGCCTTATCGGGAAGGAACCTGTCTGTTACGTATCTGGCTGAAAGTTCTACCGCCGCTTCTACCGCGTCGTCGGTGATTTCTACGTTATGATGGGCTTCGTATTTATCGCGGATTCCTTTTAGAATTTCTACGGTTTCTTCTTCTGTTGGCTCGTCCACCATAACCGGCTGGAAACGTCTTTCCAGTGCCGCGTCTTTTTCTATATGCTTGCGGTATTCATCTAGGGTTGTGGCGCCAATCACTTGCATTTCGCCACGCGCTAGGGACGGCTTTAGGATATTGGCCGCGTCCAGTGCGCCTTCCGCGCCGCCCGCGCCTATTAGGGTGTGCAGCTCATCTATAAACAAGATGACATTGGTATTTGTGGTTACTTCTTGCACTACGCGCTTTATACGCTCCTCAAATTCGCCGCGATACTTAGTGCCTGCTACCATACCCGGTAGGTCCAGAGCCACTACGCGCTTGTCTTTTACCGTTTCGGGTACATCACCCGCTACTATGCGTTGGGCAAGGCCTTCGGCTATAGCTGTTTTTCCTACGCCGGGGTCACCTACTAGACAGGGGTTATTTTTGGTACGGCGGCTTAGTATCTGGATTACGCGCTCGGTTTCTTTATTGCGGCCTACAATTGGGTCAAATTTATTGTCACGGGCCATTTGTGTGAAATCACGGCTGAATTTGTCCAACATGGGGGTTTGGCCCTTCTGAGGCCGGGCTTGCATTTGGCTGCCCATCATCGGCCCCATTTTCATACCCATGGGTATACCAAACGGATGCTGTGGCGGGTTTGCTATTCCGCCGTTACCGCTTAACATTGCCATTATGTCGTCATAAAGCTTTTGGATATTACAACCTAGCGCGGACAGGATGCGGGTTGCTATGCTGTCTTGCTCTTTAAGGATAGCTATTAGCAGGTGTTCTGTGCCTACATAGCCTACTTGCATACGCATGGCTTCTTGCTGGCTTATTTCCAAGATACGCTTAGTACGGGGGGTAAAATCCTGCGGACTGCCGCTTACATTACTTTGGTTTCCTGCTTCCGTGATTTGCTTTTCAATCCCGGCAGCTGTGACACCTTGGGATTCCAACGCTTGGGCGGCTACGCCGTCTGTTACTTGGGCTAAGCCCAGCAGCAGATGTTCTGTTCCTACATATGGATTGCCAAGGGCCGTAGCGGCATCCTGAGCATTTTTGATGGCTTTTTGGGCTTTTTCTGTAAAAGGACTTTTCATCCTATGTAGCTCCTCTCTGGTTTTGGGGGTATTATTGAAAAATTTCTCGCAGGTATTTGGCCCGGGTCGTGTCGCGTTCAGCTTCGGTCATTTCGTAACCGGCTATACGCATTAGATGGCCGGGTTGGATTTCCATCATTATTTGGTAGATTTGCTTAGCAGGTTTTGGCTTGTCTAGTAATCCTGTCATGTAGCCCAACCTTATCTGGCTTAAGTTATCCATAGCTTCTTTAGCTGTAATTTTGCGGCTATATACTAGATTACCGTAGGCACGGTAGATATTGTTTTCGGTGTCATCGCGGTGAGTGGTTAGAAGTTTGTCCATTGCTTGGTTTTCTTGCTCTATTACGGTTTTGGTTACGCTTTGCAAGCCTTGGATTATGTCGTCTTCGCTTTTACCTAGTGTGGTTTGGTTAGAAATCTGGTAGATGCTGCCCATTGGAGCCGTGCCTTCGCCATATATGCCGCGTAGGGTTATACCCAGTTTACTTATCATTGGCAGTAGCTTTTTAAGCAGGTTAGAGCGCTCTAGGCATGGCAAATGTATCATGAAAGAGGCCCTTAGGCCTGTACCTGTGTTAGTGGGGCAGGCTGTTAGATAGCCGTATTCGGGGTGGAAGGCGAATTCTACACTTTCTTCAATTAGGTCGTCTATTTGGCTGGCTAATACTAAGGAGTCTGCCAGTCTGTCCCCGGCTTGAATGGACTGGATACGGATATGGTCTTCTTCGTTTAGCATTATACTGATATTTTGATCTTCACTTATCAAAAGACTCCCTGGCAGTTCACCCCTTAAAAATTCGGGACTGGCGATATGTTTTTCTTGAAAGACTTTTTGTTCTGTTTCGCCTAAGGCTTGAAGATCCATCTGGTGGAAGCGAGTGCCTGCGCGGGTTACTGCAGACGCGGCTTCTTGTACCATTTGGACAGCGTCTTGCGGGGTTAGTTTTTGCTGGAAGCGGTATTTTTTGATATTTCTCGCAAGCCGTACCCTTGATGATAGGATTTGACCTGCGTCGGATATCGAATCTTGATACCATGGGATTGTCATGGCGTCACCTCCATATTGCGGATTTGGTCGCGTATTTTGGCCGCCTCTTCGTAATTTTCATCATCTATAGCTTTTTTTAAATTGATTCGGAGTTTATCCACTTCACGCCTTTGGCGGATTTGCTGGCCAGCGCGCTTTGGAAATTTGCCCTCGTGGTGGGTGCTTCCTTGGACATTTTTAAAAAGCGCTACTATTTCTTTTTGGAAGGCCTGATAGCAGGACTCGCAGCCTAGTTTGCCTTTGGCCTTGAACTCTTCATAGGTAAGGTCGCATATTTTACATGGGCCAGGGGCCTGGCGTTTTGCCGTGCGGCCCGGGCCTGCCGGCTGGCCTTGTCCTAAGGTTATCGGCCCCATTGATTGCACAGATTCCAATATGCCTTTGAAAATATTCTCCATTGATATAGGCATCTCCATGTTTACCATGTTGAAGGAGCATTCTTGGCATAGATGCAGCTCCGTTTTCGCGCCATTCATAAAGCCTTGCATGTGAACCGTGGCAGTGTTTTTTTTGCAATTTTCACAAAGCATGATTATCCCCTCAATAGTCTTAGTTTTTCCGGTTTATTGTTAATTAATTCACTCTTAGTCTACAATCCTTCCGCAAGATAGGCAAAATTTTGTTTTCACATCGTTTTCCATCCCGCATACACGGCAATTGCGGGTTGTCTTGGGTGGCTCTATGGGTACAGGTGCAGCTTCCTGTACCAATGGGTGCGGTATTGTTCCGGTTGAGTCAAGTGGCTGCGTTACCGTATCTTGCAAAATGGGTATGAGTGGTGCCACTGTTTCTGCCGTCATCTGTGGCATAGGCTGTTCCTGGGCCGCCGGCTCATGTGCTTGCACCGGCGCTGTGGCTTCAGCGGACGATGCAACCATACGTATGCCACATTTTGGGCAAAACTCGGCTGTTCGCTCGGCAGATTTACCGCATTTGCTGCATTCTCTTGTGCCTTTAATTTGGCTGATTTGCTCTTTTAGTTCTTCTATCCTTAGTTCGCAGGCTTCTATTTCACGATACTTTTCGTCAAAAAATTTGCCTAAGTTTCCGCCATACTGGTAAATTTCGTGGACTTTTTTGCCTATCTCTAAGTGCAGATTCTTTATGTTATTCTGCTCTGTAGAAACCGACATGGAGAGCCTTGTGGTTTTAAAAAGGTCCCCTGATGACTTGGTTACGTTCTTAGTGAAGTTGGTTAATGTTTCGCGTATGTCTGACATTTGCCTGCCTCCTAAAACATCATATGTTCCATAAATAGGTCGTTGAATCGCGGGTGGGTTGACAGATTTATTTCCTCTGCATGGGTAGCTATGTCTACTGCTATCTTTTCCGCAGCCAAATTTAATAGTACGTGTACCGCGCCCCCTAGAGATGTATTGCCCACCGCTACTACTTTGTTTTTAAGCACTGGTGGAATTAACCCAAGTATCGCCGCGCTTTCTATATTAATCTTATGACCAAAACCTCCTGCTAAGTATACCTTGCCTATGTCATTGTAGCCATAGCCACCCGCATCCAGCAAGATTTCTATACCGGAACGCACGGCGGATTTAGCTAGCTGTACCTCACGCATGTCTTTTTGGGTAAAGACTATACCCTCCGCTATAGATATTCCGTTTTCAGCCGCAAAAGCGCCTGTTTCGTCGGCTAGATTATGACACACCAACTCTGCGGCTATGTCCAACACACCTGTCCCGCAAATCCCTATCGGGGAGGCGTTTTCAATTGTTTCATATATAAATACGTTGTTTTCCGCCAAATGGCACACTTTTGCTATTGCGCCGGGTATACATGCTGTACCTTGAGAGATGTTGCCCGCTTCGAAGGCTGGGCCCGCGGCAGTGGATGTTACCAATATACGGTTGTGGGTAAAAAGAGCCATTTCCCCATTTGTTCCTAGATCTATAAGAAGGCTTGGGGCAGTGTCATGGGGGGCGCTGCAGCAAAGTATGCCGGCTGTTATGTCTGCGCCTATGAAAGTGGATATGCCGGGTAGGATTAAAAGTTGTGAATTAAGCAACCCGTCACCAAATATATCTGAGAAATAACAACTCCGCATGGTTATATCAACCGGAGTAAAAGGATATACGCCCAAAGTGCCACAAGGAAGATTTTGCAAAAGATGCAGCATTGTTGTGTTTCCCGCTATGGTTACGAAACCAATGACATCGGCCTGCATAGCGGATTTTTTTAAGATTTGAGTAACGCCATGACGGATATCTTCTAATATATATGCGTGCATCTTGGCCCCGGCGCCTTGGGTAGCCAGCTTTATGCGAGTTATTACATCGGCACCTAATTTGCGCTGGCTGTTTACCGACGAATATGTGGAAACGCGATTGCCAGTAGCCATATCCACCAACTCGAAGGCCAAAGTAGTTGTTCCTATATCTATCGCAATGCCATACCCATTGCCGCGGTCACATACAAATGGGCGTACGGTTTCATAGGCATCATTTATAACCATCGCCCCTTCGCTTGAATTTTGCAGATACACTTCCATTCCATCGGTTACATGTGTTTGGCAAGCCAATACTATCCCTTGCGATGTATTAACAGCACATTTCCCGCATGTGCCGTTTCCAGCGCATGGTGTAGGGACTCTAAAGCCGCGGCTTAAAAGTACAGACATAATGGTCATATCTAAGCCGGTTAAAATAGTATGTGACTGGCCGTTGTGATGTATACGGATTTTACTCATATATTCTCCTGCTTCTAATCAATAAAATTACGTGTCTATTTTATCCTATTTTTGAATACAAAAAAAGCGTATGCCCGATATTGGGCTAATACGCTTTTTAGGACTATTCACTTCATATCACTTTAAATAATCTCCACAACAATCTTTTCGTCCGCATGGACAGCCGCAGCCTTTACAACGGTACGAATCGCACGCGCGATACGCCCCTGCTTGCCTATGACCTTGCCCATGTCGTCCGGGGCTACCGTAAGCTTAAGTACGGTTGCGCCGTCGCGCATATCCTCTGTTACTATAACATCGTCGGGCTTGTCTACGAGATTCCTTGCAATGATAACTAATAGCTCTTTCATCCTACCCCATGCCTCCTTCCACTGCTGTGCAACGGTTGGCACATTACTGACCAGCTTTTTTAAGCAGTGATTTTACTGTGTCTGTAGGTTGAGCGCCTTGGGAAATCCATTTGTTTGCTTCCTCTAAGTCTACTTTTAAAACGGTAGGCTTTTTTGTTGGGTCGTAGATACCTATTTCCGCCAAGACTTTTCCGTCACGGGGGGTACGGGCATCAGCCACAACAATACGGTAGAATGGGGACTTTTTCGCACCCATTCTTTTTAAACGAATTTTGACCATTATCTTAATCTCCTTTCTTTATAATGAGGATTCCACCCTCAAATTTATGAAAAAAACGGAAGATTGGGCAAGAAGCCCTTTCTGCCTTTTTTACCTTTTTTGCCGGCCATGCCACCTGTTAAGCCTTTCATCATCTTGCGCATTTCCTCAAACTGCTTTAGCACACGATTAACATCTTGGATAGTACGGCCGCTGCCCGTGGCTATCCGCCGCTTTCTGGAGCCGTTTAGAATTGACGGGTCGCGGCGTTCGTGCTTGGTCATGGATTGTATAATGGCCTCTACATGTACTAAGGCCTTTTCATCTATATCTGCGCCGGCCAGTTGTGATTGGTCTATGCCGGGCATCATGCCTAGCAAATCCTTTAGCGGCCCCATCTTTTTCATCTGCTGCATTTGTGCCAAAAAATCGTCTAAGGTTAGGGTGTTTTGACGGATTTTTTGCTCCAACTCCGCAGCTTGTTTTTCGTCGAATGCTTGCTGGGCTTTATCTATCAGGCTTAGTACATCCCCCATGCCTAAAATCCGTGAGGCCATGCGGTCTGGATAGAAAGGCTCCATGTCTTCAAGTTTTTCGCCCATACCCACGTATTTGATTGGTTTACCCGTTACTGCTTTTACCGAAAGTACCGCGCCGCCTCGGGTGTCACTGTCCAGCTTTGTGACAATTATACCGTCAAGGCCCAGTTTTTCGTTGAAGGTTTGGGCTACGTTTACAGCATCTTGGCCTGTCATGGCGTCTACAACCAATAGTATCTCTTGAGGCATAATAATGCTTTTTATTTGGGATAATTCGCCCATAAGTTCGTCATCTATATGCAGGCGGCCCGCAGTATCTATTAATACTACGTCATGACCGTTTTGGACAGCGAATTCTACGCCTTTTTGGGCGATTACAGCAGGGTTTTCCTTGTCGCCCATTTCGAATACGGGGATGTTATAGGTTTTGCCTACAATTTGCAGCTGCTTTATTGCCGCCGGCCTATAGATATCACATGCAACAAGCAGGGGTTTACGGCCTTGTTTCCTGAGTATCCCCGACAGTTTACCGCTACTTGTGGTTTTACCCGCACCTTGCAAGCCTACCATCATATATACAGTAGGTGGCTTTGGCGAGAATGTTAGCTGGCTTTGAGTCGAACCCATTAAGGCTGTTAGCTGCTCATCTACCAGCTTTATTACTTGCTGGCCGGGATTTAGTGCCTCTAATACGGTATGACCTACGGCTTTTTCCGTTAATGATGTTACAAACTCTTTTACTACACGGAAGTTAACATCGGCCTCAAGTAAAGCCAGACGCACTTCGCGCATGGCATCTTTTACGTCTTTTTCAGACAGCCGCCCTTTACCTTTTAGCGCCTTGAACACACTTTGCAGCTTTTCACTTAAATTTCCGAATGCCATATTGCCACCTCCTGCCGGCCATTGCTGGAATTACTGTCAAGTATTAAGAATGTCTAAAATGTTACGTATTAATGTTTGGACCAAAATATCAAAACCCGGTTATGATTCTCTTACAATTTTAAATTAACATCTCGTCTACAGCGCTTCGTATCTGGTTTGTTAACGCCGTTGCGGGTTCTGTATGGCCTATTTGCTGTTCCAATTCATCCAATTTTGCAAGGATATCCTGCGCTAAGGCTTGCTGCGCAGCAAATTTCCGAACCAACCCCAGCTGCTTCTCATACTTTTCCAGCCGCCCTACCGAGCGCTTGATAAAATCTACTACAGCTTGAGGGGAAATATCCAGTTCATTAGCTATTTCTGTAAGTGAGCAGTCTTCTATATAACGCATGGTAAAACATGCGGCCTGCTTTTGGGTTAGTACCGGGCCGTAAAAATCGAATAGCAGGTTGCGCTCTTGCCTAATGGCTGTTAAGTCCTGTGTGATATCCATGTATACAGTATAATCACTTTATAAGGCAGAAGTCAAGTTATTGATTCTGCTATTCAGCTTATTAAGTTAAGCGCGTATATTGACAAGAGGCATTGCCCGGTGGTTTGGGCAATGCCTCTTATTTTTGCCTTTGCCATACAATGGCATAAAATACAAACTTATCTTGTCTAGTATCAGCAATTTTATGCGCCAATATATTCCTTATTCAGGCTCATCAAAGAATATGCCTGAAAGATAAGGCACACTCTCAGCATTTGACTTATTGAATCGTATTCTTATTAGCCCCATCATCTTTAACCTTACATATACACCGCTACTGTAATTTTCATCTATTTCATGAGTATAGATAATTTCAGCATTTTTTTCATCAATAAAATCAATACTATGTGAAGGATATGTCCCTTCATCACGCATAAAGTATAGTGATGTTAATATTGGTTTAGATGTGTCTATTTTTAACACTATATCAAAAGGACCTAAATCATTACCAAATCTATTGCTAAAAGCACATTTGTCTTTCGAGTCAATAGTATCAATAAATCTTTTTTCTTCAGGAGCAAATATATCATCTAATTCCTTTGATGACAGGAGTTCGCCTTCTTCACTGAAAGAATGATAGCGTTTATAATCTTTTAGAAAACCAAGCAGCGAATAATTTTCATTAATTGCATTAAAGTACTGAATTGAAATAGGGTCTTTTATTTTCCTCATGTATCCAAAAATATCGTATCCCACATTACCATATTTTCCGACCCAAACTCCTTTTGTTATTTCATCAATACCGATATATTCAATGCTGCAGTCATAAACCGAATCACTAAAATGACTTGATAATGTTATATCTGCCAAAAGCCCTTTTAACGCATCTCTCTCTGCATCAGCTATTTCTCTTAACAAACAGCGTATAGGGTCATAGTCGTGTTTGTTAGCATACATATATTTTATAATTTTGTTCCTAAGTATAAATGTATTATCTTTTATTTGCGAAATCTTTGCATGATGATGACAATAGTTTTTTAGACGTCCTTCTTTATGCAACTGGTTTATCAAAGCAAGAAGAATAGTTTTATGGTCATAAAGCAAATGGGAATTTATCAAAGACATCATTCCTGCAAATTCATTTGCAAGCACTTCATATATATTAATGCCAAACACCGCATTGTTTGAGTACAAGCGCTTTTTATCATTAAATAAATTTACTGTATTTGTACCCGATAAATAATCATTAAGAATACCCAGAACACTGGGAATGTCCAATTCTACTTGCTTTCGTGGTGATTTTTTTAGAAAATATATATCACCTTTTAATTTATTAAGGACATTGAAATACGCTCGTGTAAATTCATTGAATGTAACAGTAGTAAATTCATACTCAGAATTAAAGAAATCCGCAAGATAAACGAGTTGTGTGTCCGAATCATAACCGTATACGAAAACAGGATGCATCACACGTTTTTTCTGAAAATATGAATCATATGCAGGTATCTCATACATGTCAATCGCAGAATAAATATAAAAACCCTTATCTATTGCATCCATAATATAACTCATAAAAACATTGCGCACATTCTCCAGCATAGCTTCATTTTCTAAAGAACTCGATTTATTTAAAATATCAAAACTAGGCACCACAGTTTTTATCATTTTTTCAAAAAACCAATACTCAAGAAAATAATATTCTACTAAGGGGCATGATTTAAAAAGTTCTGTATCTAATAAATTAAAATTAAACTGTACGTATTGTTTATTATGATTAATACGTAGCTGCAAAAAGTGATTATAAAACCAGATGAGATCCTCTTCATTATTTGAAAACATCGTAAACAAAGCTGCATACACTGGCTGAGATGTAACCAAAGGGTAGTCAATAGCATGTATATTCTTATTTTTTTTAACATCTTTCATCCTCAAAACCTCCTTTTGTATAAATTTCTCTTTAAGTTATATATAATCCATTGCTATATAGACTATTTTATTTACTTAATACAACATTATTATAATCCATCTTAATATGTAAACAGCTTAGACAACCACCAATCCTCTTTGAGGCTACAACAAAGGACAATATGTTTGACAAAGAGATTGTAAACCATACTTTCCCATAAGTCAACAGTAAAACATATAATATAGCATATTATAAAATATTAGAATAAGTATATTCGGGCAATATGACAATGCGTTTACGACAAACCAAATACAACAAAAAAATCATGCCCAAACCCTGTGCCATATCAACTAATGCTACCAATGGATATGAAGCCCGGCTGGGCGCACTGAGTTAATCAAAAAACTGGTAACATTGCTTCATATATGCAGGCAGATAAATGTTTCAACCCGATGGCATTATTAAAACCCTATAAGTATCATCGGGCAATTCCCATAAATTAATGCTTGTATCATACAAACCATACATATCCATCATCTCATCAAATTCCGCGCGTGTAAGGCTTTGACGTTGCTCGAAATCACTTATAAGAAATTCGTTGATATGATAATTTACAGAGTAATAATTGTCACCCCAAGTCTGCTCTGTTATCGAAATAGATTTTACTCCAACCAAATTGCCATCATTGACATCCAGTAACATATACTCTGTCACAAGAATATCACACGCGCCAATAAATGATAGTGCGACAAGCCGCCCTGAAGGAGTAACACCCCATTGCCCATCAACCTCATGAAGCTTATTGTCATATATAAAAAATAATCTTTGCTCAAAACTAGGGTGTATGCTGATGAAGTTGGAAAAAGCAAAAGGATAGTGTCTATCCCCATCAAAAGTCCACCTCGAAGCTACCACGCCGGGCGTACCCTGCCCGTCTGCATCCACCAACATCGCATGATAACTATTATACGGCATCCCCCATTCTCCCGCAGTCGTGAGATTGACAAAAAAACTCGCCAGCGCATCGGCAAAAGGGTGGGGATTTGCGGGAGCATTGGGCGCTTCAGGTGGCAAAACATGCGGTGGGATGTTATATAGCAGCGACAAATCAATGTCTGGGCTGCTGTGCATGAGTAATGTGTTTAGACTTGTCAAATTTACAAGAGGAGTTATGTCATCAACCGGGTTGAAGGATAAATCCAAACTCTTCAGGTTTGTCAGGCCCGCCAGTGGGGTCAAATCACTAATTTGATTGTGCCACAAATCCAATCTTGTTAAATTCGTCAAGTCAGCTAGCCGGCTTATGTCATCAACCTGATTGCCACCCAAAGACAGGCGAAAACTCGTCAAGCCTGTTAAACCTATAAGGGGTGCTAAATCCGTATCATGGAAGTTCTTCAAACTCAGCTCTAGTGTTGTCAAATTTGCCAGCCCCGCAAGAGGAGTCAAATCCGTGCTTGCATTATCAAGCAGCCTAAGTTCCGTCAAATTTTTCAAGCCTGCAAGGGGGCTTAAATCGCTTATTGGATTGTGATTTAAGTCCAGACTTGTTAGGTTTATCATGTACTTTAGCGGCTTTATCTCGTAATCTTCTAAATGCCATCGCATTAGATTGAGCTCTGTCAGCTCTGTGCTAAATTGTCTTCCCCTTATAGTAATGTAATCAGGAATATCCAATTCAGCCGGCGGTGCGGAAGGCGTGGGTGTAGTAGTAGATTCAATACCGCAAGCAACAAACACAACCGCCATAGCAATGAATATTGATAACAACATAGCAAATTTGATGTGTTGTTTGCATTTCATAACTGTAATCAACATTTCTATTAACCTCTTTCTCTTATAGCATGTGGTAGCACTTTTTTATGGAAATCGACCTCACTCTAGCGGATTGTCCACAACACCCATGAACAATATAACGCCTGTTTGCCTATCATATATCATGTAGATGTATGGCGTATTAAAATTTAGGTCTATCGGGTTTATACTGCCACTCATTAACTCAAGTACCATTACTGTAGCAGCTGCCGCTTCTGTTCCTTCTTGGTTTACCTTAATTCTTACTGTTTGCAGCAGTTCTGAGATGAAAATTGGAGGATATAGATGAGCGTTTTCGATAAGCCCCGAAAAGTCGGAACGGTCGTCAAATGCTTGATTAAGCCCTAATGCCTGCATATGGCCGTTCAAAACAATCTCGTTCTCCTTATCCAAGCTTGGCATACTGACCCTAACTCCCTCCCGCTCTTCCAGCTCACCTAAAATAACCATCAAGCAGTTAGACGTAGCAAAATCTCTGATTGTTGTATCATCTGTTGGCCTAACCAAGAAAAATCCCAGTCTATCATCATCATATGGCAGTAAAATCGCCTCATTATATTCCGTCACAGATACATAAAGGGCGATTCGCCTTGTGTTTAGAAACGGCACATCAATTGTCTCACCACTTTCGAGATAAAACATGTCATATGATTTACTCATAGGATTAAATACACTTGCCCATCTTGCAGATAGGTACAAAGTGTTGATTAACATCATAATAACATCCGGGTCAATTTCATCAATCGCGTCCTCTATAAGCTCTTGGGTTTGGTCATGAATCCAGCGGTTAATCTCACGCAGTGTATCTTCGGCCCTAAAATCCCGCGCGAGTGCGGGCGCATCAAAATAGTATTCCATTGCCAGATTAAAATCCCCATCAATAGTAAGCTTATCACAAATCCAAACTGACCCAGCTAGGTTAAGAATTGTACTTCCCTCGGTTTGCATCAAACGCTCCGCCAGAATATTCAGCTCCAAGGCCAGCTCATGGGGGCACATGCCCAACACGGCTTTAAACTCGTCAAAGGTTTCACCCTCGGCACCCAAAGCCGCCATAGCCAGTACATAATAAACCGATAGTGGGGAAATAACAGCATTAGCATCCCCATTTATAAGCACTTCCCGGAACAAATTTTGCGAGAAGTGCATGATTGCAGCATCAGCTTCATCGTAAATCACACTGGTCGCGGAAGATGATGCGTAACTTTCATATCCTATTTCTACTGCATTATCCGGTACATTCAGCGCTCCTGCGTCGTCGCAGCCACCCAGCATCAAAGCGAGTAGAATCGTTAAGGCAACAACTTTTATACAAGTCCATCTCATAATATTACCTCCTTTGAAAATACTGCCGCCATTTCCATTATATAAAGCAAAAAGTGACACTGCAATATGTGTCACTTTTACTTGATTCTGCTACTAGCCAGCATCTTGATTTAAATTTCGCATTCCGCTGTATTTCTCTAATAAAGCTTCCAACTGCGCGAATGTGCAATTTTCTAAAGAATCTACGAAATCATCTGTGATATCGAATCGGAAATCCTCAGCCAGCTTTTTAAGGATGTAAACCATGGCTACTGGCACTATCCCATATTTTTGGCTGAAGATGCAGTCGTTTTCATCGTAGCTACTTAATGGGATAACTGTGTTAATTGCTGAAAGTAAGCGTTCTTTTATACTTGGGTTCATGGGAACAACTCCTGTCTCCTGAAAATTTTTATTCTATCAACCACAAGCTGATAATATTTTGAAGCCGGTGAGCCGTGTCTTCCGGCGTTAAAACACCATCTAAAAAATCCTCAAAAATAGGCCATATTGAATCCGGCAAATAATGGCGCCGCGCGACCGGCATAGAATTATATCTTTCCAGCCGTGCTATGGCATTTGTTATCTGCTGCTGCCTCGCACCATCTTCATCTTGCCCAATATATGGAGACAATTCATAGCCTAACTCCGACGCGTATCTAAATACTTGCTCGAAAGCCCTCTCCGCTCGCTCTCTGAATTGATTTATTTCGATAGATGCTTTTAATGAAAATGGCCCGATGCGATAGCGCGGCATTGGCGGAATTGCATGCCGGATCTCTATACAAGACACAACTGTAATCAAGTTCTTAATTAACTCCCATGCTAGAGTTTTGTCTGCACCTGCACTTACCGCGATATGTTGACTAACACAATGATAAGAACCATCTAGTATCAGTAATCTGCCCCTACTATCTGTTACGGGAATATAATTTATAAAAGGTGGCGAATCCAACTCAAACAGTGCTTCCCAAGGAATTAATCTATCAAATGTAGTATTAAACACAAAATAATTTGCACGTTCTTCTGTATAAGTACGCTGGCGGACAACCGCCATTAATGAATTGTTAAAAGCACTAGGATTATCTAAGCTACGCCTTGTGGCTAACCGGTACAACTCAAGGAAATCAATAAACCGGGTATCGGTTAAGCTGGCAGTGCGTGTAGCGAAATCTATATAATCATTTATAGCAAACTCAAACAAGTTATGGTATTCAAGTAGACCTGAAAACGTAAACTGAGGTGAGAAATTCAAATAATCAAACTCACCGTGGTGCAAGCGTCTTAGGTCATGGTATAAACTAAGTAAAGAATCGTACGAAATTGTTTCATACTGTAAAAACCTATCAACAATATCCTGCGGCAGTGTAGAGTTAATGCCTACATAAGTAAAACCAAATTTCAGTGGAATAGATAGCAATTGCCCTTGATATTCATAAGCTTCAAGCACATTAGTGAAAAAATCACCACGGCTTACAGTAGGATCTTGGTTTATCAAATCGTTGATGTCAATTATCAGCCCGTTGTCAGCAAAAGCACGTATTGGATGATTATCTACAACAAATAAATCATACGCCTCTCCGGCCATCATCATAGTGCGGAACCGCTGCATGTGACTCTCACGCGTCTGCCATGTATATGTGGTTAATTCTAGGTTGAATGTGCTACCGGTCTCTCTGTAGATTCTGCCATGTAACATGCTGGCGGCTTGCTGTATAAACGGTGCGAAGTGGTCTGGAGAGGCCATTGTAAGCGTTAGCGTCTGGGGTCCGCCGTTATACACAATATCTGGAACATATTCATGATGAGCTTCATTAGTAACGTAATATGTCTCATCATTATCATTGTTGCGCCCGCAAGCGATTAAAATCGCTAACATGAATGCCGTACATACAAGAAGTATTATTGATGATTTCTGCCTGTGCTGATTCATGGATGATGCTCCTTCGATTTGATGGGGCGATTAAGTAAGTTATTCTATTAACCACAAGCTGATAAGATTTTGAAGCCGCTGGGTAGCTACTTCTGCTGTAATTATCTCAAAAATAAAGTCCTCATATATTGGCCATATTGACATCGGTAAATATGAGCGCTGCATAGCCGGCAAAGCATTGTATCTTTCTAGCCGTGCAATAGCGTTGACGATTTGCTGTTGCCTTGCTCCTTCTTCGCCTTTCCCTACATAGGGAATTAATTCAAGACTAAAATAAGACGCATAACTAAACACACGCTCAAATGCACGTGTTGCACGCTCAGTAAAATGATTGGTTTCGATTGATGTTTTTAATGAATAATGGCCAATGAGACGGCGCTCAAGTGATTGAATTGAATGCCGGAGTTCTACACATGAAACAACGGTAATTAAATTCTTAATTAACTCCCAAGCTAAGGCTTGGTCTGCTCCTGCGCTAACCGCTATTTGTTGACCTGCAGTATTATGTGTAAAACAAATATCAATCAATAATCTACCCCTGCTGTCAGTAATGGGTATATAATTTGAAAAAGGAGGCGAGTCTAGCTCAAATAATGCCTCCCATGGAGATAGCAATTCCGATATAGTATTAAATACAAATAAGTTTGCACGCTCATCGTTGTAGCGCCGATGAGGAACTGACGCTAAAGTTCTAGAAAAATCAAGCATATTATTCATTGTATGGCTTGTGGCAAAATGAAGTAACCCAAGAAAATCAGTAAATGAATCCGCTAAACTTATAGTGTGGGTTGTGAAATCAATATAATCATTGATAGCAAATTCCAACAAGTTTATGTGATATAACGTTCCACCGGGAACTGCAAAAACTAAATGCTCAAATTCGCCGGGATATGAAAGTTTAAGATCGCGATATAAATTAAGCAGAGAATTATACGAAATTGTTTCGTATTGGGAAAACCGATTAATAAATGTTTGTGGCAGTGTTGAGTTGATACCTACATATGTAAAACCAAATTTTAGGGGAATAGATAGCAATTGCCCTTGATATTCAAAAGCTTCTAGCACATTAGTGAAAAAGTCATCGCGACTTAAATTCGGGTCTTGGTCTATCAATTCATAGATATCTACAATCATTCTATTACCAGCAAAAATATTTAATGGATGCCGGTCCACAACAAATAATTCATATGCATCACCTGCCATCATCATAGTGCGGAACCGCTGCATGTGACTTTCACGCGTCTGCCATGTGTAGGTAGTTAATTCTAGGTTGAATGTGTTGCCAGTCTCTCTGTAGATACTACCGTGTAACATGCTAGCGGCTTGCCGAATAAACGGTGCAAAGTGATCCGGTGAGGACATTGTTAGCGTTAAGGTTTGAGGTTCACCGTCATAAACAATGCCTGGAACATATTCATAATGGTTTTCATTATTCTCATAATAAGTTTCGCCATTATCATTGCTGCGCCCGCAGGCGCTTAAAAATATTAGCACGAATACTGTACATATAAGTCGTATTATTGATAATTGCTGCCTGCATCGTTTCATGGATGATGTCCCTTTCGAAATTATTCAGTGTTACGGCTTTATGTTTTGATCAAAATATCAAAACCAAGTAAGAAGTTATAAGCTATTCTATCAACCACAGGCTAATAATATTTTGAAGCCGGCGGGCCGTGTCTTCCGGTGTTAAAACACCATCCATAAAATCTTCATAAATAGGCCATATTGCTGCAGGCAGATAGTGGCGCTTCGTAACCGTCATAGCATTGTACCTTTCCAGCCGCATGATGGCATTTGTTATCTGCTGAGATCTCATACCCAACTCACCCTGACCCGCAAATGGACGGAGCTCCCTAAATAAAATATCCAACTCGAACATGTGGCTGAAGGCATGATAGGCCCGTTCGGCAAAATATTCGGTAGCTATAGATGATTTTAGATTATTCGGCATAAGGTGATGGCGCAAACTGCCGTCAAAATGTCGGATTCGATTTTCATCACACGATACAACTAATACAATGGTTTTAATGAACTCCCATGCAAGCGATTGGTCTGCACCAATGCCTACAGCTATGGATAATGTCATATCATTAAATAAACTACTACCTATCATCAATCTACCACTGCCGTCAGTAATGGGAATATAATTGACAAAAGGTGGTGAATCAAATTCAAACAATGCCTCCCAAGGATCCAGAATATAGCTTAACGTATTGAATACAAAGTTGTTAACACGCCTATCGGTTACACGTTGTGGAAGGATAGGCGTGAATATGTAATCACTGGGGTGATTATATATAAAATGGCTTGTAGCGAAATGAAAAGACTCAAGAAAATCAATAAAACTTGTATTTATTAAGTTAACAGAGGGTGTTGCAAAATTCATATAATCATTAATAGCAAACTCAAATAGTGTACGGGGACGCATAATGCCATGCGTCACGTATACAAGATGATCAAACTCTCCGGGAAATTCATTCTTCAAGTCACGATATAAGTTAAGAAGTGACGCATATGAAATTGTCTCATATAAGGAAAACCTATCAATAAAAACTTGCGGCAAAGTCGAGTTAATACCCACATATGTAAATCCGAAAGATGTGGGTATTGATAATAACTGGCCCTGATATTCGAATGCTTTTAAAATATTTGTATAAAAACTGTCGCGATTTACGGATGGATCTTGGTCTATCAAATCATATATATCGGCTAACAATCCGTTACGGGCATAATGCCATAACGGGTGATTGTCTACAACAAATAAATCGAATGAATCGCCGGACATTTGTAAAACATTAAACCGTTGTCTGTGAAGTTCCCATTCTTCTATGCTATATGCAGTTAACTCCAAATTAAATGAATTGCCGGTTTCATGGTACAGGTTTCGATTAAACAGTTGTTCGGCTTCTCTTATGATAGGTGCAAAAAGCATGGGAGAGGCCATTGTTAGAGTATGTACCTGTGGTTCAGCAGTATAGTTGTGGTATGCTCTATCGCTTTCGTTACCACGGCCACAGGCGGTTAGTATTGTTAGAGATAATGCCATCCATATAAATAATATCATTAATATTTGCAGTCTATTCCCCTTCATGAGTGCATCCCCTAACCTTGAATTGCAGTATTTCCCGGCCCAATGCGAATTATTGTTACGTTGCCAATTTTATCATTTGTATCAAAACTATAATACCGCTTGCTAATTATTCTATCAACCACAGGCTGATTATATTTTGAAGCCGGTGAGCCGCGTCATCTGCTGTGATAATGCCATCCATGAAATCATCATAAATTGGCCATATTGCTGCCGGTATATATGGGCGGT
>Ga0131853_10008818_pt1 | contig 18389 bp, 11 predicted proteins | sample TergutLab28metaG_FD_92764 | JGI IMG/M metagenome (GOLD analysis project Ga0131853, IMG submission 92764) | Labiotermes labralis P1 segment gut microbial communities from Petit-Saut dam, French Guiana - Lab288 P1 (version 2) (version 2) | ecosystem: Host-associated > Arthropoda: Insects >... | reverse complement strand
TGAGTCGACCCATGCCCCTAGTGCGATCGGAAGGATTTTATATCAAAGAAAAATTCCAGTGACACCAACTGGGATCGAACCAGCGACCTTCCGATTTGTAGCACAGCACCTTAACTACTGTGCCACCGCGTTTCCCATTAATATATGTACCAGAGATCATAATTATATGTTTTAAATGGCGCTTGTGGTACGGGAGCGAAGGGTGGAGAGGGAGACCTCTCTGTGTTAATTACTCCTGTACTTATAATTTGTTGCCTTCATGTCATGTTACTGTTTGCATAATGGTGGAATGTAGGAGATTAGGCACATTTTGTGGAACAGGTTCTTTCGTAATGTACCAGAAATAGAAAGAAATGTGAAAAGGTTCTTCAGGCTTAAAGGAAGGTCTACTGATGCGTTTGGGTTGTAAAATTTCAGCTTTCATTGCTAGAGGCTTCTTCTTTTGACGATTTCCTACTAACTCTTCACCTGTCTTTCGTTTATGTCCTTCGTATCTTTATTGTCAGTTCCTAACCACAGATCTCGAAACACCTTTCCCTATTGCAACAGGATTCCAAATCAGTGCTGTATATGAAACCCACTAATTGTATAAAATTAGTAATATTTAGCAATTTCAAAGTTCTTTCGTCTGAGCCTTTCGGAACAACACATTCCGTGTATTACAACCAATTAAATGCACAGTATCATGTTTTATGTGTACTAATTGTGCACTTAGTTGGTTGTAATAAACGAATGTACTAATATTTGGATTCTTTGAAGTTCGTTTCTCTTTATAACGCTATTCACGACTATGTAGGAAATCACTATTCCCGTTTCTCTTCCGCATCCATGTGAGTACTTTATATCAAATTCATCAGTTTTACCAATCCCCTAATATATATAGCTCCTTACTATTGTATTAATTTTAATTCCACAATTTAGTATTATTTTTAAGGCCTGTCCCTATCCCTATTTCTCGTATTATTTCTTGGACAGATAATGTAAAATCATAGTCGGATGGAGTGTCTAACAACCGAGTAACTCAATGGAGAAAAGTGCTTCCTGGGAAGCTAACAGTTACTAAGTTTCCCAAGACATTGTCCACATTTTATGAAACCGGAAGGTTTATTACCGCATTTAAAGTGCCCACGACCTGTCCCTATCCTGACCCAGATCAATTCAGTCTATGCCCATCGCAATTCTTGAAGATCAGTTTTAACATATTCTTTACATCTACGTCTTTGTCACCCAAGTGATCTCTTTCCCTCATGTATCAGGACCAAAACCCTCTATGCACCTATCTGTCACCCTTACAAGCCACATTCCCCGCCCATCTCTTTATTCTTGTGTTAATATTTGGTGAGAAGAAGAAATAATGAAGCTCCTCTTGTGTATAAATCTTGTTGTTGCACCGTGTATTTTTGTAGAATCACTTCTATTATCCACCAACTGCACTTACATAACTTTCATATAAAACACTTCAAAAACACCTAAAATCACTCCGACATCTTTCGATCTTGTCAGATCATCATCAGGGAACTTTGTTGTTTCTTGCTAAAGTTATATTACAATATTCACAATTTAATTCGTTTTTGCAAACAAGGTGTTGTGGCAGCGTGTCATGTTGTGCCACAACTCCTTGTTGAAGATCTGACAAGATCGAAAGATGTCGGAGTGATTTTAAGTGTTGTTAAAGTGTTTTATGTGAAAGTTATGTAAGTGCGGTTGTTGGTTGATGATAGAAGTGAGTATTCTTGTGTAATTTTTTACACTTTTCTCTTACTTCTTCCCTCTTACGCCCAAATATCATTTTCAGCACCCTGTTCTGTAACAACCTTTGCCTGTGTTTCTCCTTCAGTGTAAAAGACCAAGTTCCACACCCATACAAAACAACAGGCAACATTATATTTCTGTACATGTCAATACTTATGTTTTCGAAATAAAAAATTGGAACAAAAAGATTCTGTACCCAATAATAACAAATACTGCCTGACTTCAGCTTGCGCCTAACTTCTTCATGAATAAAATTTTGATTTGTTACGGTTTGTTCCCAAATATTAGAAATGTTCTAGTCTTTCAAAGGGTTTATTACCGCATGGTCTAGTTGAATATGTTGTTAAAATGTTTACGTTAGACTTCCCGTTGTTTTACATTTTGTTACAAAGTAGTAAATAATTACCACAAAACGCAGATATTTATTGGTATATTTTTATACCAATAAATAGTTTTGTTGGTGGTAATTTTAGCCGTGCTTTGTATCGTGAATATATAATTAATATTTAGAAATCACTGGTGCAGATATCTGTTTTTAAAAGTAGTTAAACTTATTTATTAAAGTTGACCCTATTAAATTAAAGTGGAATAAAAAATCAATTATGGTTCACAGTTCGCAATATGGGGGTACTCGATGGCGCAGTTGGTTGAGGCACTGCGCTCCAAGTCGGCAGGTCGTGGGTCCGATTCCCGATGGTGTCACTGGAATTTTTCATTGACATAATCCTTCCGGCCGTACTATGGCACTGGGGTTGACTCAGCCTCTAACGGAAATGAGTACCAGAAAATATTTCCTGGGGTTAAAGGTGGCCGGTGCGTAGGACTGACAACCTTACCACCTTCATGTGCCAATTGTCTTGAAATCTGGTAGCCTCAAACTCCTGGAAAACCTCTGGGCCTCTTCTGTCCTGTAATGGGATTGCTTTTATTGGCAATATAATTCTAGAGAAAGTTATTTCTTTCTTTCTAAAGCAGCACAAGGCCTAGAGCTAAATTATTTAGATGAGAGGGTAAAGATCATTTGTTACATTAAACTTATGTACAACTTCGGTGAATTACCGCCTTTGGGAAGCATTCGGGCAGAATACCTTTGATTGATTGTCACATTACTTTATGTTATGTGAAAGTCGTAGTGGTTTAATGACCAATGCAATAAAGAGATTTTGATCAGTCTTGAATGAGAAGTTTAAACTTGTCTAAGTGCAGATATTGTGTTGCGAAATGGACGGAAAATAGTTCTCATACTCAGTGTTAAATTGTCTTCCAATTATAAATTTCCAATATCTCGCCATCTCTGAGTTTTCGAACAAACTTTCAATGCAGTTCTTGTTGTTCTGACCTTATCGTATATCGTATGTATATTATATTATATTTTCTTCTCTCACTTTTTATGTCTTCAATCCATTCATGTTTTTTTTAGAACACGTTTCACATATCAACGTTTGAAATCATTTTTCACTTCAGTAATTTTAATATTCGGGATTTTAGACTGAAAGAAACTGTAAGGGTATTTGTGATTTAAAAGGTAGTGTGCATTTTTAAACTAAATACAATTCGATGTATTAAATTTTATTTATCTTTAAGTAATTAGTTACTATCTTTACCTGGTGCTAGAAACAACAATTTAAAGGAATTTACTAACAAATATACATTTCATTTTCACTGCTCGATAATCAAAATCTTTGAAAGCAGTAACGTACAAAAGACAATTTTGACCCACCTCTAGGTTGCCAAGTGATATACCCACTACAACGTTGCCACTGTGCAAGGGGCAGATATTCAAATAAGCAACGGGTATTTTATCTGTCTTCTGTGCCAACTGCAGCTCACAATTCGCTATAAACTGAAACACTGCTTATCGTGCCTTTAGACCTAAAGCAATTTTCCTGCCACATATGACGTATCATATTGCTCGAAATGTTTGCAATTTCCATCCAAAGTGCTTACACCCCCCAAGGCATAGTCAAAGATTCTCACCCAGCCACCCACTGAAAACTGTTCAATTTCGCGACTAGCATCTTTGGGAATCATCCCTTCCCGCTCCATTTGGCATATTCCTTTCATAACAATATGAAAAAGAAATTCGTACTGAAGAAGTATTGAAGGAGAGCGTAAATCACCTCTGGGCCCGATTTCTTTCTTGTAGATCTCTTGTATGTGAGAAGAATCGAGATTGAGAAGAACGGCTGCACGCGTCTTTGTGTTTAGCCGTGTTGTGTTTGTACTTTGACACACAAAAGGTGTCATTCCTACCAACAACCTTAAATATACATAACTAAGTACAAATTGTTTATAATCACAAATCAGGCGATCCCAAAACAAAAAAAATTTCATTTGCCTCAGCATCACGCCATCATTAATTGCAGGAAATTTTATGCATATTTATCTCAGTAATTAACCAACTTGATGCACAAAGTTTTGTTTTAAAATAAGTTTATTTCGTGCCTCTACATGTTTCGAGCACCGTGTGCTCATCATCAGGAGGTCAAAATTGCATTACACAGCCTCTGGTATACACCTATAGGTGTGATGATAGTGAGATGCACTGTCAGCAAAACGTCAAAATTTTATACATATATGTACGTTGACGGTAGATGGACATGATAATTCAGTTTCAAGCTTCCAGCGCCTAACCCCTGATTGATCTATTGTCGGAGAATAAGCTGTGTTTCCAGAAACTATTCTGGCCATACTTATACCTTTGGCGAGAAAGTTACTGCTGGACACTGCGTTAAATTGGACCCCAGTCATCCATCTCTTGCCTTGTCACTTTCCTGAGCTATATCGTTTGGTGTCAGTAGGACATTTCAATACAGTGTCGTCCGAGACGGTCACTTCTGAAATGAAATCTGCGTGCTTTCTTACACTACCGATTTCTCTTTATATGTGGTACAAAATTATAAAATTGTGTAGTCATACACAATTCTCAATTTATTAGAAGTATTAGCTGTATTGCTAGCTACATTTTTCGGCTCGTATACTATATATATATATATATATATATTAAAGGCAGCCATCTTCATCTACTCATACAAATCATAACAAAGCACAGGCAACTTAAATGACTACCGTTTAAATGCCATTGCCATGCCACCAGGGCGAATCTACATTGACCATACAGAGAACATTTCACCCTCAAAAATGTCACCACCAGATACCAACAGCGCTTCTTCGAGCCAACACACAAAGCAATTTTATTATTATGCTTAATACTCAATCTGTAAAATATGACATCCGAATTTTATCTTAATAGTACATTTTATATAGAATTACCACGAATATTTTAACTATTAATTGTAATATGAGATCTCGTAATTATCAAAAATCAACAATTGTACATACAAACCAGTCCGAAGACTAGCCTGAAGATGGCTCTGTATATGAGTCGAAACATGTAGCTAGAAATACAAATAATACTTCTAATAAATTTAGAGTTGTGTATGACTACATAATTTTATAATTCTGCACCACATATATTGATCACATAAAACAAAACGGGGTACCTCACATGAAAACCGATTTTTCTTGATGATATTGCGTCTTTCAACTCTTCCGAACTGCATTCTTCACACATACTGACGACTCCGTGTAACAGAGTTTTTTTTTGAGAAGCCCACACTTTCGCAGATAATCTTAGTATTTCTCTCTTTTTTGAAACTCTCTTTTTCATCACCATGTTCACATAACCACATTTTGAGCCCTTCAAATTCATATTCTACATTATTTCCTCGTGTTTGTCCCTAAATGTACGAAGACTCCTCGTCCATTCAGATTTTCGATTAACTTCCCTAAATGTCCCCCAGCCGCGCCATGTATAATAGAGTTATTCAAAAAGATTCGAACCCCCAGATTCCCAGATATCACACATGCGATGTTTCCTTGTGGGGATAAGTCAAGGATCTCGTGTTCCTACTACCATTTCTACGCAGCTCCGAGGAAATGAAGGAAAACCTCGCGGCTGCATTGTCAGCCATAGTCAGTGACATATTGCAAAGGGTCTGGAATGAATCAGACTACAGGATTAGCGTGTCATATGACACGAGGGGCTCGTATTGACCATTTGTAAGGTGAAGAAGAGACTGTGAAAGTTCCTTTACAAATTAGTTTAGAGTAAATGTTCATATGACAGTTACTGATTAATAAATATTTGAAAGTGTTCAGTTCCTTTTGGATCACCCTGTACGTCCCGTCCGTCATGTCGTCCAGTGTTGAATCTACCTAACAATATTTTATGGAAGAAAGCTTTACATTTTGTTCTTGTCACATTCCGTCTGCCACTATTGCGCCTTTTCTCAGCACCCTTTTCTCAAACACACTCAGTCTAGGTCAGACAGGTGAACAATTTGGAGGGCGCCTTCCCAAATTGTCTATACATTTGGAACGAATCATTTCGCGTTTCCGTCAGAATTTGAAGAGCAAAATAAATTCTTGGAGTCCTCCATAATTAGTATCAGTTACTGCATTATTATTATTATTAATCATCATATATCTGTCATGGAGTTGGGCCACTTGTTGACCCGTTCCGGGCTCACGTATCCGGAAGTCTCTTCAAAGGTCTACCATGATTCGTTCTGCCAGTAGGGGAGTAGTGTTTCATTACCCTGTGTAATCTATTTCGAGGCATTCTATTTACATGTTGTACCCAGGTTCTCTTGTATTCCAGTAATTTGTCCAAAATTGGTGTTATTTTTAGCTCCTTTGCAATTTGAGCATTTGGTTTGTAATCTGTCCAAGTGTATCCTGTTGTTCTTCTCATGTATTTCATCTCCGCTGCTGTTGTTCTTCTGGCGTCACTTGCTTTAATGGTCCAAGTTTCGCTGCCATATAACAAGACTAGAAGGGCCAGTGTATTGTGTAGTTTTATTCTTGTTTTCTTAAGGGTTTTTTGGTTTAAACACATTATTTAAAATGCCTGTAATTTTCTAAAAGTTATTTAACTTATTATTATTAATGTGTAATATAATTATATAATTAATGTATAATATAATTCTTTTATTATATTTCTAATGAAGGTCTCATCGAGGAAAGAGCTAAGGAAGAAAATTTGGAAATAAATGGGGCTAGTACTACTTCCTGTTTGAAAAGACGATTGTAAAACTTTGCGTCCAATATCGCGTTTTCGCCCAGTCACCGCCAGGCCGACGCCCCATTGATAAATATCCGGTCAACACTTCGCACCTTTCCAGATTTGTTTAAAATGTTTCACTTGCAGAATTATTTGGTTTGTTTTTGGCGCGACAGCCCCCAAATGGGCCAGGGCTTCCTTATTAACGAGTTTTCTAGATCACAGACAACGAAGCATCACACTCGGTATACTCCTCTGGACGTTTGATCAGCTCGTCGCAGAGACCTCTACCTGACAACACACAACACTCACAACAGATAAACCTCCATGTTTCCGGTGGGATTCGAACCCACAATCTCAGCAGGCGAGTGGCCGCAGACCTACGCCTTAGACCGCACGGCCACTGGCACCGGCTATTATTATTTGGTAGCAACGGTAATTCATATAAAGTCTCTCCACATTCATATGTGTTTATATAGACGCATGTTCTTCACAATATTGAGACGCTGGTCGGGCAAAACAATAAGTAAAAATGGGACAGCGGTGGATGCCGCGTGCATGAGGTTCGTCAGCCTCTGTCTAGTTTGTCCGCTTCGGATAGAAGACCATATTAATTTTGTCTTTCTGCTCACATCTTGTTCCCTTTGTCTGTATATCATTACTTACTTCTTCCTTTCATCATTCGCTGCAATTTGAAACATCAGTCCGGAATCCAACAGGGGACCTGAGAGTGCTGACGTTCCCGCACCTCTGTGCACTCCCTATTTCAAACGTCTACTCAGGTATTTAACCTGTTTACCTTCGTAAAATTCTTTAACTGGTTTTTTGACCCGGATATTCCGCCGTCGTTTGTAGCTTCTTTCTGCCATTTATTTCGACACTACTAAACTGAGAAATCAAGAAACCGCTTTGTATAAAAACCTCAAGGTTGATTTACGACTTCAAGTTCCCCCCTCCCCCCCCCAAATGTTAAACAGTGTCTACCATAAAGGAGACAGATCACCTTTTATATCACGGTAATTATATCTGCTAGTTTAACAGCCAATTTAAATTGTAATATCATTATGCTGACAAACAGGTCGCAGCTGTTAATTGGCGTGTTTCTAATAAACTTGAACCTGTAAGTAAATACTTAAATCCGATCTTTAAAAAAAATATATAAAATACGGGACAGTAAGGGTAAAGGAAGAGAGGAATGTGAAATGAAGTCAACAGGTGGCTCTCCATTGAAATTCCATTCGTTCTTCTGCTTGCTTTGTGGCTCTCTGTCTATTGCCAATAGGCCTACATTATCTTATTTCCCCTATCGCTCTTTTCATATTTCAGTCTCTTCCATTACATTTTTCAGAGTTCGCAGCCATGCCTCTCTCTCTCTCTCTCTCTCTCTCTCTCTCTCTCTCCGTTCCTTCATTTCTGAGAACTGGTCTTGAACAAATTGGGGTGGCAATATATTGACAAGAATTTAATCAAATCTAAACCTATTCCTTCAAATAGAAAAAAGCGCAGTACCAATTTAAGTTATTAACCGACTCTTTGATTAACTCCGTGAAATGAGGTTCTTCTTGAGAAGGTGGAATTCGTTTGGCCAACAAAGAAGTTCTACTTCTTTTTTTAAGACAATAATGTCTATTACTGTAGTTACAGTACCCTGTCATTGGATCCCATCCATAGCCAGTTTAACCAAATCCAAAATTACACACCGCACATACCTGAGACAATTCGCTATTCTGCCCTCCAGTCAATTGCCTAGATTTCCCAGCGTGTCGCTTAAAATTTTCATACAGATTAAAATATTACGTTAAGATAGAAATTTATAAAACCCTTCATTATGTAAGTTTCTCTAGGCTAATTTCATTTCGTCTTGTTCTGTATTTGATTTTATAATAAGCAATAATTTTGTATATTTTATTTCCATACGGTAGAAGCCTTTGCAAACTTTATTTCTGTCTTGTGAGCACTCTTCCGCAATAGACTATAAACCTACTGTTAATGCTTGTTATAATTGTGAAATTCCACTGGCTGTGTTTGTGTTTGGTTTGTTCTTTATAATTGTGTTCAAAAACTCATTATATATATATATAACAATTAGGTTTGCCTTCATCTGAAGAAATCTGAAATAAAATCAGTTAGACGAGAAGAGAAATACTTCAAGGAACATAAAGGGAAGAGACGACTTGTGATATCTAAATGTCGACACTAAGATAATATTAAAGTGAGTCTTAAAGATATAAACAGTAAGCATGTTGAATGTTTTCATTTGGCTCAGATAGGAGCAATGGTTAGTTCGCAGAGAAAGGTAAAGCATTTTCAGGTTACGTAGAAGACGGTGAAATAACTTTTAATCTTTGTAAGAGGTGATTTCCACTCAGGAAGTATCTACACGTTTAGTTAATTAGTAATATGGACAGCAACAACGAAAGGAATTTAGACGTTTTGCTGACCGTGCATCTCAGTATATTTATCTCAGTATCTAACCAACTTGATGCACAAAATTTGTTTCACAATAAGTTTTATTTCGTGCCACTACATGTTTTGAGCACACGTGTAATGCAGTTTTGACCTCCTGATGATGAGCACATGTGCTCGAAACATGTAGAGGCACGAAATAAAACTTATTGTGAAACAAATTTTGTGCATCAAGTTGGTTAAATACTGAGATAAAGAAAGGAATTTAGTTTGATTTCGAAGTATAAAGTCAATGATATTTGGTTACGTTAAATAGCTGGCGTACTTGTCAGTTCTTATATAAATACGTACTTTAACACTGTGGAAGAAGACTTCCTTCCAGACAGGCCAGTAGCAAGGGGGGGGGGGTGCAAGTGTGTGCACTGGTCCCTCTACCTATCCGGCTGCACCAAATAGGAATTTGCAGAGTGTCAAATACAAACATGCTGATCAGAAGTGAGCACTGTGAAGACAATATCAAGAAACCTATCCATGAAAAGGGCACAGCTGTGATTGGCAGAGAGCGCAGGCAGCGGGCTATAGCAATGTAGTAGGTTACACACGTAAAGAATGCGGTGTCATTCGATATATTACTGTAGCGAAAGTGTCGGTTGGGTGGTTGGAGTGCTGTAGTGCATTCCACTTCTGGGAACCCTTTCGGCCGCAAGAGTCCAGAAGCTTCCACTGACATCCTGACGTCCTGACCCTTCTATATATTGTGGCATGTGTCTGGCACTTGGAAAGCTGACGTTGCATGATGTAATCTACGAAGCACACTACTGTGTTATGTTAGCTCATGCTTTCTCAAAAATTGGTTTACGTGCAAGATGGTATGAAAAGTTATAGAGAGCACAGTGTAATTGAAGTGTTGATTTTGTTACCCTGACAAAAGGCGCCTCTTACGATTATGCATACATAATATATAGCTAACCCATTACAGGCGCGGTCAGGCCCTTAGTGTTCCAGGACGTTGACGCTTCCAGAATTTGTAAACAATCGACATATGAAGGTGGCAAGGTTGTTAGCCCTACGCACCGCCCGCCTTTACCCCTCTCCCCAAGAGATGGTACTCATTTCTATTGGAGACTGAGTCAAAACTAGGGCATGGGGCGGCCGGTTTCTCTGTCATGAATCGAACCCGCGACCTACCGACTTGTAGGGCACTGCCTCAGCCAACTGCACCACCGCGTGCCCTACACAATATACGTGTATACACAGTATATGTATAATGGAGCATTATGTACTTATATACACACACATATAAACACACACATACACATAGGTGTACGTATCCACACCGGAAGCTGCTGCACTCCCTGCGTTCATAGTCTGACTACTGGACTGCTTCCAGGTCACTTTTAATCGTAAGAAAACTGTCATTCGACGTATTACACCGTTTCAGACCCACAACAAATCAACTCCACGGAGCGGAGTCCTTCTTAAGATGCCGGTAGTTTCTTAGCTGGTCCAGAAAATCCCCAAATAATGTGAAATTCGAAGGTTCATTGCCGTATCCACAACAGCCCACCTGAGACAGGTGACTCCAGTTTTCATCCTCCCATCCTATGTCTTTTATGTGCATTTTATTAGCATTCACATGGCAGATCATTGCTACATAAGCTGAAAGTGGTGATGTTTCTGACCCTCTTTGCGAGGTCTTAAAATTACCACTGGATAAATTAAGAAATAGAACCTCAAATGAGTTACGAGAGCTAAATATTTCGTAATTATCATGCCATTTATGATTAACCTCAACATAACCATGTTAAATAACTCCTCGTCGTTGATGAATAAAGATACAGAAAAAAATATTGTTATGTCCGAGGAATCGTAGGAAATGTACCGTGTAGGAAACGAACCCGTGTACCACCAACTGAACTCACATTGTAACCAATAAAGTACACAAGTTCACGGTCCGAAGTGCGAACAGAATCTGAATATGGAACTGCCGGTCTTGGCGCGTTCCCCTTATGGCGAAGAGCGACAATAAACTTCGTCATGTCTTTCTGTCCGTCTGTACGTCCGCCCGCATGGAACATCTTGTCTCCCACTGTAAGGATTTTCATAGAATTTATTACTTGATTAATTTTCAGAAATATTTTGATGAAATTCAAATTTCATTAAATATGATAAAAATTACGGTTACCTTACATGAAGACTTGTGTACAATTGTGATCATATGTGCTCAGTCCTTAGAATGAGAATGTTTCACACAAAAGTTGCATATAAAATGAAAAGAAACACATTTTGTGTTCCGTAACGGTTTGTATAACTTCATGCCTTTTATGAGAGAATGTGGAATAATTTTTTAGAGCGAAGCAGGCCACAGATGACAGTATAGCGCATGCGCATTGCATGCTGGATACCCAAGGCTACAAGCATACTATAATATTAAATAGTGTACGTCAGCACAATCACTTTATTACTCATGGTAATTATAAGGCTACATGTTTCGATTATAGATTAATCATCTTCAGGACTATTTTGCCAATTGTGTCACAAGATGCTATGCACACTGTTGGATCCCATCGTGTTTATATGCATGGAATACATAAAATTAAATCTTTTGTTTGAGGCATTGTTGGTTGAAATAAATGTTAGAAGAGAATCTCTGGACTTTTGTTCGTAAGTTCTTATATAGGTGGATGCATTTGGCTTGACTAGCCGCAAATTTGAATGGTAGCATCACGTTGTGCTTGTAACGTAATATACAGGATGAGTCTCTCGCTAGAGGCCCCAAACTTTGTCTATGTATACAGTCGAACAGCGCGGGTTTCTCATTCGTAAACACTGGCAAACAGGTTCATTTAAAGCATGCCAGATGGCATTTCGAACGGAATTTGGTGAAAGACGTGCACCATCGAATTGTTCCGTCCAGAAATTGGTTAAGAGGTTAGAGACAAGTGTAAGCCGATCTGACGCCTGCCGACTTCTTTCTTTGGGGCCTATTGAAGGACAAAGTGTACAAAAATACACCCCGCAAAGTCGAACAACTTAAAGACGCTATACGCCAAGAGATTCAAGCCGTCAACGTCAACACTTTGGAAAAAGTATTCCAGAATTTGGAGAAACGCATTCAAGTGTGCTTGGATGTGAAAGGAGACCAGATTCAGCATCGATTATGAGTAGGTCCTGTTTTACGTCGTTCCCGGTATGTGTATATAAATTTTCAAGTCAGTATCTCAAAAACATAATTTTTTATAGACAATAGTTTGGGGCCTCTAGCGAGAGACTCTCCCTGTATATTACATTACAAACACATGGTGATGCTTCCATTCAAAAAATCTACAAACATACACTCAGAATATGTAATACTTATTGCTTTTCCACTGCAACAAAAGTTACACGAACGTGCTTCCATTTTACACAGTAAGTGCATTGCCTGTCTCGTATAATTTTGGCTGTTCTTGGGTAATTGTTTAGTTCTAAACATCCCAGTACGATGCGTCTATTGTATGTAGTAGGCGTCGCCTAATTTAAAGATGATATTGAATGATGAACTGCGAAGGATATAAAAAAGAATTGGCTCTAGCATATTTAAAAACGTTGCTCAAGAAATTGTATGGTCTCCGTTTCATACATTTTGATGACAAATGTTACTGAAACTGAGGTTCAAATCGAGGGACTTCTTAAGTGTGGTGATGCGTGATGATATACATCCCACATTAAGTGGAAATGAATGAACGTACTCAATTAACCTTGTTAAGCACCACTCCATTCTATCCTTACTTCATTCCTCATGTTCAAACAAATGGTTTCGTGTGGATGTAAGAGAAACCAATTTGGAATGTACGGAAAGCAGTTGACAGTCCAGGCGGAAAAAAATTTCTCTCCTTCACTGACTCCTTTCCTGTTCAATTCTCTACCCGCCTCACATTCCCCTTTAGAGGTTTTCTTTTTGCCAATAGAACTGTGTTTAACCCCTATTCCTATTGCTCAAACACCCTCCCGTTTTTCCCTGACAGTATCTTTGCCTCATTCCACTTCTTAACCATCTCTCCACTTGCGATTGCCTTAAATTTTCTCTCTTCTTCATTTCAATTGAGAACTGCAGAGAATTCTTAAAATCTCAAACCACTTTCCCTTCCGTGTCTTTACGGTCATTCTTTTTTCAATGCCCAATCTTTGGCCTCTTAAGTAGTGATTTCCGAGTTTCGTGCTTAGAATTGGTAATTTGTTTTAAAAAAAGTTGATTTAAAAGAAAGGATTCTTCCCTTCAATTTAAAGCAGTAAGTGAAGCGAAGTGTAGGTAGATGGCTCAATTAATTGAAAGTTTCAGCAGTAGTAAGTGGCTGGGGAGGCAGGACAGACAGTCTGGTACGGAACAATAGATACAGCTCGATGTATTTAGTGTCGCCAGAAACAGGTTCCTTATAACTGTTTTAAAACTATAAAACATATAGTTCTAATTGCGTTCTTGAGTAGTGTTCGCTCTTGTGCAGTGTTTCCGGTGGATTGTAGACACCTTATCAGCACCGGTCTTAGGCAGATAAGAATTGGAAAAACTTGAATTAATACATCTGTTTCAGAAGAGGATCCAGGGTCTTGCATTTTTTAACATTTTAATATTATACTTGGTATTAGTTGTGGAAGATTTAAAAAGGGAGGGGGGGGTTGGGGCTTCTTCAAGAGAATGTCGGAAGCATTCTGCGTCTTACACATTCTAGGCACAAGTAAAATAATTGTAGTTTCCTACATTCCGCCGTCCAAGTGGAACTTTTTGACGTATACAATTTATGAAATTTCTTATTATGTATCGAAAACTGCTCCCCTAATCTATTCCTCTTCGCTCTTGAGATTTTCCTTTACTCAGATGATCTGCTGTTTATATCTGTTCGTTACGGTAAGACGAAACGTTTCATACCCACGCAAAGTAACTTGTAAAGTCGTTATCCTTTACAAAGCAAACTCCATAATTTTGTAACTGGAGATTATAATTAGAGCTTCGAGTTAAATACCATCAAAGATGTAAATACTGTGGTATTTAATACTTTACTAACATGCTGGTTTACGTTCCAATACAGTAGAATTTCGCACTAGTGAACATACTCGGTTCCGTCTTGCCCCGCGATTTGTGTCCACACTTTAGGGTAGCTACGGTCCATTTAGTGCAGTACATGGTTTTCGCAATGCGGCAGCGTTACTTTGCGCTTTATGCTAATGTTTTGGGTTAAATGAAGAAATATATTTTTAACGACTGGATATCCAAAGTGGTTTTTATAAGTTACGACTCCTTTATTCTCAATATAATCAGCCGCTTCCAAATGTCTGCGAAAGAGTAAACAGTAGAAGTTAGTAATTAAAGAAGTTTGTTTTAAGGTACCTTGAGATAAATGTTTTCATTTTAATCCACTTTAATTACAAAATACTACGATATACATATCTGCTTGTCCTTTTGCTGATGAATATCTTTTAAACAAGTTGGTAGGTGTTTAAGGTTCTTGTGACCGTGCATCATGAACGTAGTGTGAAGAGACAGAACCAACAAGATGCAACTAATCCAATGTTTATTATCAAACTTCTATCTCAACATGTTTCGGGCATCATTATGCCTATCATCAGGAGAACAAGACCGTGTACTACTGCACATGGTGTTCTGCACTGGTTGTGCTGGCTGTGGTTGTGTGGAGCTGGGTCGCAAGCTGTGTGTACTGTGCACAGCTTACGACCCAGCTCCACACAACCAATGCAGAACACCATATGCAGTAATACACGGTCTTGTTCTCCTGATGATAGGCATAATGATGCCCGAAACATGTTGAGATAGAAGTTTGATAATAAACAAAGGATTAGTTGCATCTTGTTGGTTCTCTCTCTTTACCCTAAGTGGGTGGATGTTCTTCACATTCTATGATAAATGCGTACCTACGTCTTCTGTTCCCCATTTTTGCTTCTAAAATCCTGGGTACAGGAGCGAATAATGTCGGCTTGAAACATCTCGGCTGAAACAACACTAACCCTTTCTCATGAACATTAAAGAACGAATATGTATTGCGGAAGAATTTCTAAAAACGTTTTTTCAACAGTTATAAAGACATTTGTTTCTGTATAATGTAAGTTAGCAACGCTGTTGCAATTCGCAATCCATACATGTATTTCCATTTGATGGGGGTAACTCATTGAAAATTAGAAGTTGTTATTTGAAAATTTTACGGTGATAATTTTGCAATGTATATAAAAAGTGGTACTTGTTAAAATTACGAAGATGACGAAAGCACAAAAAGTTTTTTTTTTCAATTTCTGGGAACATTACTGTAGACGTAATCAGCGAAATAGGGGAAATGTGCAGAGAAGAGAGTCATTGGATTGTGAAAGGATCAGTTAATGCTTGCTACGGAGATAGTGCAGATGTAAGCATATGAAAGAAAAGAGGCTTCCTAAATTTTCGCAAACATTCTTTTCCCATTGATATTAATTCAAATTTTCTCTTCTTTTACATGTAATTTTATAATGACTCTTTCTCGTGAAAAAAAATATCACAAGGTTTTAACTCAGTGTTCAGTCTTGTATTTGCTGACATACCGTTGTATTTGCTGACATACCCTTGTATTTGCTGACATACCGTTGTATTTGCTGACATACCCTTGTATTTGCTAACATGCCGTTGTATTTGCTGACATACCGTTCTATTTGCTGACATACCGTTACATTTTTCACTAAGTACGTGTATAGTGTCCAGTATAACACTGTGTTTGTTATAATTTTTTCACTACGCCCTACATGACCCTAGCTTTACGTTCATCACTAGGGGTTTCCTTACGTTTATATGAAGTTTTGTAAAACATTTTCTGCAATGCAGTCCCGTCCGCGGATGCAAGCAACATACACGGATACTGCAAGCTAACAATATGACACAAGTAGAGGTATCGTGTGACGTAAAGAAAAATGTGTTAACAAACCTTAACAACAACGTAAGGAAAGTCCATAATGGTAAAAGATGGCTCGAAGCATAAAGAGCTGTGTACAAAAGATACAAAAAGCACAGTGTTGTATTGGCACTTGAACTGTGGATATTAACTGTGTTCAGCTATTTTGGGGGCAAATAAATCGTGGTTATTTAATAATTTCAAAACTTCAAATTGATAGGGAAATTTTGTAATAGAACTTTTATTATGTGGACACGTGTATTACAGGGGCCAGAATTTTAGAAGAACGTGTGGGTTGGATATGTGTCAGTTCGAAATATATGATAATGTCGACAGCCTCTCGCTGCCCATATTATCGTTTTTTCTGTCGTTTGTTTCCACAGCACTAACATTGAACTCTGGAAATTGTCGTTGGAAATGGGTGAACTCGGGGGTGAAGTACTGAAATTATAGTTAGATGTTGCAGGGGGGGGGGTTGTGGAGGGAGGGTTGCATCAACTCCATTTCTATTATCCGCATGCAAGTGTGTTTATGTACGTTCGGAAGGGGTACACACAAATATACGGTTTAAAGTTTTCGTTTTGGACACAGTGAGATGTTAGACCGGAGAACTGTGAGGGGGGGGGGTCTATAGGACTCACCCTTTAACCCCTGCCCTCGGAAAGAGAATGGTGAAGGGTGCATGATGTTAGGTGAAGCGAACCTAACACACAAATTAACAAAGTCATTGTAGCATGGTTGCAGTGTTCTAGGGCTCTCTTCCTATGTTACAAAATTCAACCCCCATCCTACATGTCGGCTGCTCAGGACACGATGCCGTCGACTGGTGACATCTACTGCCAGAGAGACACCCCTTTCCTCGTGACCCTTCTCCCACCTCCATAATAACCCTCTTGCCGTCCGCCCGTTAGCTTTGTAATTAAACTATCCTAGCTAGAGGATACTCTTACGCCATAGCAAGCGTAGGACCCAGAACTGACCCTTTTCCCTCTCATGATGAATTCTGTTTAAATGACGAATAACTTGGATGTTATATATGCTATTTTATGTTTTTCATATTTACAGATATCTTCTCTGTGCTAATTTCTCTTTCCTTGTGGCCGTGATATGGAGAAGGAACGCAGTAAAACTAATCCCGAAGCGTATGAAACGTCACAAAGCAGCCGGAATGTCTGTCAATAAGTCTCACGGAAGAAGAACTTTGATTTATGTAGCCGTAACAGGACAATGCATTATCCTTTTGGTGTCTATGCTCTGTTTTATTTCGTAAAAGCAAGCTACTTTAATTGCCGATCTCAGAGGCCGTGCAGTCTAAAGCGTAGGTCTGCGGCCATTCGCATGCTGTGGTTATTGTTTCTAATCCCACTGGGGGCGTGGAAATCTGTGTGTTGTTAGTGTTATGTGTTGTCAGTTAAAGGTCTCTGCGCCGGGCTGATCACTCGTTCAGAGGAGGCCTACCGTCGTTGAGTGTGATCTAGAAACCTCGTGAATGACGAGGCCCTGGCCCACTGGGGGCTGTTGCGCCAAATAAAAAAAAAAAGACTTTAATTAGGCCTGATGCATAGATCTTGCTCTTGGCGGGTTTTGATGTCACATAGTGTGGTGGGCCATCCACAAGCGTTTCGGGGGGAATTTGCTGCCCGGATCGAACCTGAGTATTGACACAGCACGTGCATCCCTAGTATTGGTAACTCCTCACTAGACCACCTACAAATGACGTCGTAACCCAGCCGACCGCAATGATTATGTGGAACTGTGTGTATTTTTGCACACTTGCATTGCTCACCCTTGCACATTCCCATACGATTGACAGTAAGACTTACGTCCAGACAAACTTTGTGGGGTTAAATCGGCGTTCGTTCAGCACTTCGGATAGTTCAGAGCGCAATGAGCCAAACTTTTTGCTGTAATACTACATCACGATTTAATGTAACTAATAACACGAAATTGAAGAGAAAAATGGAGAAAAGTGCATAACGGGGAACGTTAGGATTTTCATTCTTTACTTGATTTTATTTTGACGTTCAGGTGACCGTGCATCGCGATGAATTTCTTATAATGAAACCAACGTTTTCTTCTTCTTCTTCGTCTTCTTCTTCTTCTTCTTTCAATGGCACTACAGCCCACTGTGGGCTTAGGCCTGTCGAACAATGTCCTTCCATTTTTTCCTATCTGCCACCATCTCTCTCCATCTTCTCACTCCCAGCACTTGAAGATCTCTTTCTACTTCCTCTTTCCATCTTTTCCTGGGTCTTCCCCTT
>Ga0131853_10008817_pt1 | contig 18390 bp, 14 predicted proteins | sample TergutLab28metaG_FD_92764 | JGI IMG/M metagenome (GOLD analysis project Ga0131853, IMG submission 92764) | Labiotermes labralis P1 segment gut microbial communities from Petit-Saut dam, French Guiana - Lab288 P1 (version 2) (version 2) | ecosystem: Host-associated > Arthropoda: Insects >... | reverse complement strand
GAAGCCGAAGCAGATGTTATACCCAACTTGATGAAGGGTTTTAATATAACCCAACCACAGGCTGAGTTTATAGCAGAAATAAAGCTGCGCCATCTCAATAGAGAATACTTAATGGGACGAGTAAACGAACGTAAATCATTAGAGGAAGAACTTGCCGAGCTAAAAGCAATAAGTGGCAGCGACGAGCGCATACGCAATATGATAAGCGACCAACTAAAGGAAATCTCCAAGAAATACGGTCGCCCCCGCCGTACAGAAATCATCCAAGTCGCAGATACCCCCACTATACCTCAAGAAACTTTTATTGATGACTACAACGTCAAGCTATTTTTAACAAAGCATAGCTATTTCAAGAAAATCACCCTAATATCATTGCGCGCTTCCGCTGACCAGTACTTAAAGGAAGAGGACAGCATCACCCAGGAGCTTGAGGCATCCAACCGGGACGAGATTCTCTTCTTTTCAAACAAATGCAATGTATACAAGATGAAATTATTCGACATGGCAGATTGCAAGGCTTCAGCACTTGGAGATTACTTGCCCAGCCTGCTTGGCTTAGAGGCTGACGAGGGTATAATTTATATGACACTAGCCAAGGATTATACAGGTTACATGCTATATGCCTTTGAAAACGGCAAAGTCGCAAAGGTAGCTTTTAATGCTTATGCCACAAAAACAAACCGCCGCAAGCTGGTCAATGCATACTCAGGCAAATCGCCACTGGTGTCTATCCACTGGGTACCGGAGGACATTGATTTATATTTGCAAAGAGGAACAGACAAAGCCATGGTGGTACACTCATCTCTAGTATCGGTAAACACATCTAAGCAATCAGGAGGGATGTCGGTATTTAGCCTACGGCAAAACACCACCCTAACAGCAATGCGCCCTGTTGTTGATGATGATGATTTGGATTATTATAGAATGGATAAAATACCTACTGCGGGGCATTTCTTATTGAATAGAAAGGGGTGATATCATGGCATTTCGTAAAGAACAGCCCATCTCATATCAGGCATTTTTAGACATGGAATGGGGCGAAAACGAACGTGTGGAGTTGATTGATGGTCGGATTTATATGATGTCAGTACCTTCGCTACGGCACCAAATTGTTTTGGGGAATCTGCATGGGCAACTATACAGTTATTTGCATGGTAAAAAGTGCAAAGCACTAATTAGCCCACTTGCGGTGCGGTTGAATAATGATACGGAAGTGCAGCCGGATTTAGTTGTGGTATGTGATCTACAAAAACTTATAAATAGAGGTTGTAATGGTGCTCCTGATTTAGTTGTCGAAATTTTATCCCGATCCACATCAATGCACGATAGACATACAAAGTTCATGCTATACATGGAAGCAGGTGTCCCAGAATACTGGATTGTAGACCCCATAATAACCGCTTTCCGATTAACAGACAGAGGATATATTGCAACAAGATTCACAGAAGTGGACACAGCTACAATAGACTCCCTACCAGACTTCGAAATGGATTTGGCAGCTGTGTTTGAGGAATAATCATAAAGGAGAATAATCATGCAGGATATAAGAGCACTACGTGAAAACTTCGAGGGTGTAAAAGCCATTCTGGATAGACGCGGCAAGGATTATGAACTGGATAGGTTCACAGAAATGGATAAACGCCGTCGTGCATTGCTACAACAGTCCGAAGAAATGAAGGCAAAGCAAAACACCGCAAGCAAGCAAATCCCTGCCCTTAAAAAAGAAGGGAAGGACACTGCTCCATTAATGGCAGAGATGAAAACCTTAGCTGACGAAATCAAGGCTCTAGAACCCCAAGTAAGAGCCATTGATGAGGAGCTAGAAAACTTCCTGCTGGGGATACCAAATACCCCGAATCCTAGTGTCCCCATAGGCGATAGTGATGAGGAAAACGTAGAAGCCCGTAAATGGGGAGAACCAATTGCTTTCACTTTTGCTCCAAAGCCGCACTGGGAAATCGGTGAAAATTTAGGCATTATTGATGCCGCCGCCGCCGCTAAGGTCGCCGGATCCAGATTTGTGATGATGTACGGGCTTGGTGCAAGGCTTGAGCGTGCGCTTATTAATTTTATGATGGAACGCCATGCCAACCACGGTTACACTGAAGTTTCCACTCCAATAATCGTACACCGCCGTAGCGCGCTAGGGACAGGGCAGTTACCTAAATTTGAAGATGAAATGATGTATAAGCTCGAAAATACCGAGTATTTTCTCAACTCAACAGCGGAAATTCCGGTTACAAATTATCATCGAGAGGAAATTCTAGACGGTGCGAGACTTCCAATTAATTATTGTGCATACGCCGTCAGCTTCCGAAAAGAAGGCGGATCTGCAGGGCGTGACACAAGGGGACTTATTCGGCAGCATCAGTTTCACAAAGTGGAGCTTGTGAAGTTCACAAAGCCAGAAGAGTCTGAAGCTGAGCTTGAAAAGCTTACCGCCGATGCGGAGGATATATTACAAAAGCTGGGGCTGCCCTACCGTGTTGTAAACCGCTGTACAGGTGACTTAGGTTTTAGTGCCGCCAGGGGCTATGACTTAGAAGTATGGCTGCCCAGCTACAACAAATACGTGGAGATTTCCAGTTGCAGTAACTTTGAAGGCTTCCAAGCAAGGCGAGCAGATATACGTTACCGGGATGGTCAGGGTAAGCCTGCGCATGTGCATACACTTAACGGCAGCGGTCTGGCAATAGGACGAACCATTGCCGCAATACTAGAGAATTGCCAATGCGAAGACGGTAGTGTGGAAATACCATCTGTATTGGTGCCATACATGGGTGGAGTTAGCAAAATTACGAAAAGCTAGATTATAGAGCATAAACTAAAAGCGCGTATCATCAGGGTGCAGCCCTACGATACGCGCTTTTTTATACATATGATTTTTGTGAAACGAGGAAACGAATGAAGAATATTTCCATCATGATAAAGCCTGCATCATCTATGTGTAATATGCAATGCAGGTACTGTTTTTACAGGGATGTCAGTAATAATCGCGATACTTTTTCATATGGATTAATGTCGAACGAGATTGCTTCCAAGGTGCTAAAGAATATATTTGCGGATATTTCTCCTGGTGCATCGTTAACTATAGCATTTCAAGGTGGAGAACCTACCATGGCTGGGCTTGATTTTTATGAGCGATTTGTAACCAAAGCAAAATCAATGGCAAATGGAATTTCACTTGCCTGGGCATTTCAAACTAACGGGCTTAATATTGATGATAGGTGGTGCCAGTTTTTTGTTAAACATAAATTCCTTGTAGGGCTATCATTGGATGTAGTCGATCACAACGCAAATAGGGTAGATATAAACGGAAAAGGGACATGGAATACTGTGCTTAATGCCCAGCGTCAATTTATTAAGCATGGAGTAAAATATAACATCCTCTGCGTGCTCACCAACCAATTAGCGCGTTACCCAAGCCGTGTTTGGAAGAGCCTCAACCAGCTAAACGTGGAGTATGTTCAATTTATCCCATGTTTAAGCGATTTACATAAATCCACACCTATGGGGCTTACCCCTGAACGCTTCGCTTCATTTTACAATAATATTATTCCACTATGGCACAAGGCATTTGCTGCCGGAAAATACATAAGCATAAAGCTAATTGACGATATAATTAATCTCCTTGCAAAAAAGACCGTCAATGCATGTGGGCTGACAGGTCAGTGCAGCCCGCAGTTTGTTATAGAGTCGGATGGAGGAGTTTATCCCTGCGACTTCTATGTAATGGATAAATACCGAATCGGCAATATGTGCGAAAAAAGCCTTAATCATCATTTTGAAAGCGATATAATGCAAAGCTTCCTAAGTAAAGATAAAGAAGAGAACAAGCTATGCATTTCGTGTAAGTTTAGAGGAATCTGTAACGGCGGCTGCAAGAGAATGAAGGATGCAATGTATATCTCCCACAATGATGAGTTCTGTGGATATGGTGATATTCTCAGTAAAAACTGGGGTGTTTTTTGTGATGTGGCAAGAACCATATGATTTTACTTGCCTTAGGTTAGTGCTATAATATCAATGCGGGGCACAAGCCCCATATAAGGAGGTAGACCGTGGCTATAATCGAAGCTAAAAGCGCGTCCTTTGCATATGACGGGAGGACAGCCCTTAATAATCTTAACTTCCAAGTTAAGGATGGCGATTATTTATGTATTGTTGGTGAGAATGGTTCCGGGAAAACAACGTTAATGAATGGCATTTTGGGACTAATGAAGCCAAAGTCCGGTGAGATAGTTTTTGGAGACGGGCTAAAGTCCACACAAATCGGATACTTACCACAACAGAACTCTGCCCATCAGAGCTTCCCTGCATCTGTATACGAGGTAGTGCTATCCGGACGGCTTAATAGTCGAGGGATATTACCCTTTTATTCGAAGGAAGATAAAGAAGCCGCTCATACAATCATGGATTCTCTTGGGATCATACCCATTCGCAATAAAAGCTTTATGGAGCTCTCCGGCGGGCAGCAGCAGCGTGCCCTGCTAGGTAGAGCTCTTTGTGCTACCAAGAAAGCACTTTTGTTGGACGAGCCCGCATCCGGGCTTGACCCGTTAGTCACAAGAGAGCTGTATGGCACCATTCAGTCACTTTCAAAGGACATGGGAATCACGATTATTATGATTTCCCATGATGTACGGGTCGCGGTTGATTATGCAAGCCATATCCTTCATTTAAAGAATAGGCAAGTCTTCTTCGGCAGGGCAGAAGACTACAAGCAAACAGAGATAGGCAAGCTATTTTTGAGTGGGGGGGATGATAATGACAGCATTTAATTGGATTAGCGAGGCTTTATCAGATTTTTTTAACATGATTAATCTTATGCTATCACTTAATTTTATGCAGCGGGCTCTGATTGTGGGGCTGTTGGTTTCCCTTTGTGCTGCTCTGTTGGGAGTAAATCTCGTACTCAAGCGATATGCAATGATTGGGACTGCACTTGGTAATGTGGGCTTTATGGTAATGTCAATCGCAGGGATAATCGATGTAGCTCCTGTGGCTGTTTCCATGCCCATCGTAATACTCGCAGCATTTTTAATGCTTCGTATGAGTGAGAAATCCAAAGTAAAGGGTGACTCAGTTGTGGCTCTGGTTTCTACAAGTAGTATTGCAATCGGTGTTATTTTCACCGGTCTTACAACGGGGATTACACTCCATATATGTACCGTAATGTTCGGTAGCTTTTTTGTTATGACCCAGCTTGATATGTATTTAAGCATTGCGGTAAGTGTTGCAGTCGTTGCCTTGTTTGTGCTGTTCTACAAGCAGCTATTTGCCGTTACCCATGACGAGGACTTTGCCAAGGCTACCGGCACAAAAGTAGAAGTTTACAAAAGCTTGCTTGCGATTCTCACAGCGGTTACCATTGTAATTGGTATGCGGATGATGGGGGCAATGCTTGTTGCCGCGCTGACTATTTTCCCGGCACTGAGTGCAATGCAGATTTGCAAGCGTTTTCTTACTGTTGTTATTACGTCTGCGATTATTGGAGTTGTTTGCTTTGCAGTGGGGATGCTGGTTTCCTTCGGGCTGGATTTACCGCCGGGAGCAAGTGTTGTTGGTGCTAATTTGGTATTGTATACGGCACTATGTATTCCTGGGATTATTAGACGTAGATTGTTTGCGAGATGAGAATGGAGGAAATTATGCTAACCAACGATTTAGCCCAAGAATTATACGAATACGGGCAAACTCTCAAGGTCATAGATGCTCACGAGCATTTTATCAGCGAACCTTTTCATGTGAAGCAACATTTAAGCTTTTTTGATTATCTAGCCTATTCCAAGCATGACCTTGCTTCGGCGGGGTCACCGGATGCATACGCGCCTCAGCCCACAAGCGAGGAAGAAGCTGTACAGCTATTTGTACGGATAAAACCATATTGGCAACATATAAAATACGGTTCTTACTCTCGACCTGCACTTTTGGCTATAAAAAAATTTCATGACTGTGATGATTTTACAGAAGAAAGCATCATTAAAATTGGAAAAGAGCTAAACGCAAGCAACAAGCCGGGGCTTTATGATGAAATATTCGATATGTGCAAAATCGAAAAAATACTAAATCAAAATGTTTTGAACGACGAAAAAACCTTTGAAGACAAACGGTTTTGCTATGGAATTGTATGCGAAAACGATTATGGTGCTAGGCTTAATAAATTTTTTAAAAAATATCCAAAAGGCAGCTATGATGATTTCTTGGACTGTTTTAAAGCGGATATGGATGCAGAGTTATCCCTAGGTGCGGTATTACAAAAATTCTTCCCTGATGTCTTCATCTGCCCACCAGATGAGAGGGCTGCCCGGGCTGCATTTGAAGATATGCGATTAAGTTCAGAAAAAGATGTCAAACCTGCGCCTGTGCTTTCGTCAACCATTGCCCATGAACGAATTAGGCAGTGCGCCAAGCACGGTATTGTTGTTGCCATCCATACAGGTGTATGGGGAAATACCCCTAGGCTTTCGCCGAAATATCTCTTTGATGTAATGGATACCCATATGAAAGATGGCCCGGTTTTTGATGTTTACCATATGGGCATACCCTATGTGCGCGAATGCGCATATCTCGGAAAAAACTATCCTTCTGTTAATCTAAACTTGTGTTGGAGCCATAACGTAAGCGAACAAATGACACGTTCTGCTATAGGAGAATGGCTGGATATCGTACCAGTTAACAAAGTATTTGGCTTTGGGGGAGATGTATGCACTCTACCGCAACATGTATGGGGGCAGTTGCATCACGCATTACAAAATCTCGCCGAAGCGTTTGCACATCGTATCCATATTGGCAGAATGGACAAGGATTATGCCAAGCAAGTGATGAAGCTCTGGATGTATGAAAATCCTAAGCGAGTTTATAGACTGTAGTATTTTTTTGTAAAATAGAAGTTTCAATAAGAAGGGGCGTTTGGACATTTAATTGCACGATTCAAAACGCTCTTCTTGTCTATGCATACATAATATATGCAGATGTGCCATAGTTATGGCATGGAGTTACGAAGAAAATTCATATTTTGCGGGGGGTATGATGACTCAAAACAAAAGAGTTGTATTTGGAATTTTGATTGTACTGATACTTGCCTCTAGCGGTTGTTCAAATCAAAATACTCACAGTGCAGAGGAATCTATCTCAATTTTATTTGTAGGAAACAGTCATGTGCGCACGGGCAATGTACCGGGGCAGTTACAGGCACTTGCAAGCTTGCATGGCATTGAAATGACGTATGTAGACGTTTCCATAAATGGTTCAGGCTTAGATGGTGCATTACGAGATAATGCCATAAGAGAAATGCAAAGCAGAAATTTTGATTATGTTGTTATGCAACAACCCGCAGGGCGTGGTACCAGGATAACAACTGATATTGATGGTTTTTTTAATAATATAAGAAATTTCGCCGCGATAGTAAGAGAAAATGGAGCGATACCTGTACTGTATAGCTCTATGTGGATGGGTGTAGACGGGCACCCAAACGAGGAACTTCATAGTATTTTTTCAGAAATGTTTAAACACGCCGCCTATGAAAATGACGCTATTTTAGTAAACGTAGGTGATGCTTGGGTCTACGTATACAGAGCTATTCCTGGGATTTCTCTTTATGCCAGAGACGGAATACACGCAAACCATACAGGAGCTTTTCTTGCCGCTAATGTGTTTATGGCTACATTGTTTGATTTGGATACCCAAAATATTCCTACAGGCAATATAATCGACAATGTGCCAATGCTAAATATCATAAGCCTTATAGGTCTTGTGTTTATAGCACTTACCATTATCTATCGTCTTGTTAAAAAGCAGCATTTGAGAATGATGAAGTTGCTTGTAGTGGTGATTTTACTTGTGTTGCTCCAAGTAATGAGTTTCTTTCCTCATGTGTTTCTATTTGCAGAAGTAAGCAATCGCCTTTTGCTACTATACGCAATAGGATTCACTATTTTATGCGTGGCAATTTGCTCCATTTATCGCATTATACGAATTAAATTTATAGAAAAGCAATCGTGGGGTACAGCAAAGAAATATATTTTCTGCGTTCTTGTTTGTGGTATTATCTATTGCTTAACCTTTATTCCATTCTTAGAACTACGCTTACCCTTATATAGAGGTAGCGATGCCCTTGCTCTCGCACAGGCTGCATGGGATTTTGTACATCTTCCCTAAGCCGTACCGAATAAGCATTTTTTTCATTGAAATGCTTGGTGTGATAGCCCGTTTCTATGTTAATCTTAAATTTACCCAAACAATGACAACAATAAATAAATCGGTGGAACCCACAAAAGCAAGGTTATCGCGCCTGATAACACCACGGCACTTCTGTAGATATTTGTCCACTTTTTCAAAAAAGCAGATATGGAAACCGCCATTAGCGGTATCCAGAAAAGATAGCTAAGAATGCTTACAAATACTAAAATAAGTACTGTCGATAGCATTAGACCTATCACAACTGTTGTAATAATCAATGATTTTTGCATTTTTGTTTTAAATCTATAGATCAAAAAAGCGAGCGCAACCGCAAATGCTAATCCTATAAGAATATTGGCTGTGGTCATGGTTAACACAACCATGTTACCAGGTAAAAAGGTGAAAAAAACAGCATCTCGGGACTGCTCTCGAAGTGCAGACAATGAATTATTTGCTGCATAGTCAGCTAAAGCCATAGTTGTAGCTAAATAGTGCCATGCGGTGTTTCTGTTTAGATTTTCAAAATTGTCTGTCATGGTGTGATAATGTTCATGTCCACCAAGAACAGCAAAGTTAAGCCCGGCAAAGCCATAGTCACGGAAAACCGTGAAGTCTGTATACGAAAAAGGCATTTGTGTTGTGTATACCCAATCGCCCCAGTGGAAACCGATAGGGCGAGGCACAGCACGATTATACAGGCTTATCATTGCGTGCGGGGCATATGTTGCCTGGAAGTTTAATAGACCACCGCTATTTCCTACGGCTTCCAAGTTGATAAGCATGTCTACCTCATCAATTAGGTGAGGGAAATCTTGAGAGAAAGCAAAGGCACCTAATGCCCAAACTTCTTCCGCGTCTGTGAAAAGAAAATGAAAATTATTTGAAAGATTATCATTTTGGGAGTGAGCTCGCAGAGCTTCCAGCATTGCAGCTACCGGGGTCATAGCATCTGCGACTCCTGGCGTATATTGCATGGTGTCATAATGGGCTACAAACATGATGCCTCCGACAGAACCAGCAGCAGCAGGAAGTGTGACAAGTATGTTGTCTACATAAATATGTTCACCACGCCCCCAGGGGTGGTCAGGAAAAAGGTTACGATAATATTCAGCAGTTGACTCTAATGAATATTCAAAATAACCTGTTATCCATTCAACCCAGGAAGAAGTGGCACTATGGTTTTGCATAGGACGAAGACGAAGCCCCGCCTCAAACAAGTCACTCATTGTAGCCTCGGTTCTGTGTATTATTGGAGTAAGCCCCATTGCCTCAATTTCTGCAATAATCTCATCCCGTACCAGCCCATGATTTTGAGTGCCTGGGAATCTTACATCTGATGCAAGCCGTTCTATGTTATACATCATTCTTTGAAAAGCAGTGCATGATTCATCTGCTCTTGGCGGATTGATACGCCAAATGCTAAATAGTGTAGCCGATACAAGTACCAATATTGCGGCTAATATGCCCAGTACATTTTTAACATACTTCATGTGATTTCTCTCCTCCGTTGAGATAGTTTGTAATATCTAGTCCCGCACCCGTTGCCGTCTCCATACATATGCCCTATGGGGCCCTGCAATCAGCACGGTATCTGTGTCATTCATGAATATCATATCCCTTACATCCTGTATGGCATTATGGTACCACAGACTATTTCCACTGGTGCTTACCGCATGAAAATGCCTGTCCGCTCCGATAATAACTGCCGTACCGCTCATACTCAGGTGAGTGATCCTACGCCCTAGTTGGAAGCTACCTGTTAGACCATTTAAGTCAAAAATATTGACTGTGCCAATTGGCTCTGCGTAACGACCATCAGATGTTGAAGGCCCGCCTGTGGCAAAGGCAAAGCGGTTGTTACCCCAAAAGGCAAGCTGATCCATACGATTATAAAGAGGCATTGCCCACACCTCTTGCAGGGTATTACCCTCAATCTGCTGTAGTATGATTTGTGCATCTGTAATAATAAGAATCTGATTGTCTGCCATAAAACGCAAGTTAATTATTGCTTCATCCGGAAAATCCATTTGCGCAAACATTCCATCGGTACCCCATGGAGCATTGCCAATGGGCCAAAACTCTACTATCGTGGTTAAATGACGGTAAAAATCTAAATAAGCAATAGCAACAAACCTGCCGCACTCAGAGACATCCGCCACAACAGGGCTATGCATAGGTCGGGATAAAAGAGCAATTTGCGTTCCAAATAAATGACCGTCATGGCGCATTTGATTAAAAACCGAAACCTCATAGCCTCCATCTAGTTGCATAATCACAGCAAGATCCCCTGCGGAGTTAATAAAGAACCCCCGGGCAGGATGGTCAAGAAACTGGGTATATAAACGCCCCTCGGAGTTGTATACATAAATTACACGACTATTGTCGACTTCACCAACGGCTACAATGTCTCCTCGAGTTGCCATATAAGGACGTGTTAGCACAAAGGGCTCAGACCATTCGGTTTCGCCTCTATCGCTTACGTAGCGTATTCCGGTGCGGGTGACAAAATAAAAGGAACGACCTCCACTGCTATGAAATGAAGGGTTGGAGTCAAATGCAAAGCTAACCCCATTGTCTGTATTGACCAGGCGCACATTATCCGAGCCAAAGCCGGATAAGCCAAACACGGATTGTGCAACAATCGCAACGGCGATTATTAAAACCCCAAGTAGTACAATTCCTTTTTTAGACACAGTGAATCCCCATCCTCTCGTCATCCCAGGATGACACATATAACAAGTTTAAACTGATTGATATATTACCGGAGGTTTCCGTTTGTGATGGCTTGCCTCGTGCATTCTATTTATGATTTCAGCATCATGCATGGACGCGTTTCCTGTCAATAAATAATTATCCAACGCGGCATAAGTTATCCCCATTTCGGCTTCATCTGTTTGATCTTCTATTAATCCTGCCGACGGGGGCTTTTCAACAATGCTTTTGGGCGCATCTAAATAGCGTAAGAATTCCAATACTTCTGTAGCCGTAAGGTCAGCAATGGGGTTGAAATCGAATGCCCCGTCTCCCCACTTTGTAAAATAACCGGTATAACGCTCGCTACGATTGCCTGTGCCCGCCACCAGGCAGTTTTCGTTACTGGCAATTGTATACAGAGTTATCATACGAAGGCGTGGAGCAATAGCGATGTTTGGCTTATCTATATTTTTTAGTGGAACGACTGAGTTTATAGCGTGAGTTATCTCATTACGGGTTGAAGTAAGGTCTATTGTTTTATGAGCGATATTATACTGCCTGGAAAAGAGTACTGCGTCATCAATATCCGATTCGTAGTTTCGACTGACATGGCATGGCATGGATACACCCAATGTATTATCACAGGCAAGTTTACATAGAATCCCCACTAAAGCAGCATCCTTGCCACCGCTGTTACCAAAAACTATTCCGCTGACTTGGGCAGTGGATACTAATTCTTTGATAAATTTTACCCTGTTTTCGGTTTCACATTTGTAATCTCGCATGTTCTCTCCTACTCTGCCGACTTGAAATTATAGATGGGCTTAATCGTTTTAACAATCTCTGCCGTATCTCCGATATTTGCTATTATTTCATCCATAGGCTTATACGCAAACGGTGCTTCATCTAGGGTTGAATTGTTTACCGTTGATGAATAAATCCCCTCCATGGATTTTTTGAATTGATTAAGGGTGAAGCTATCCTTGGCCGCGGTGCGACTCATTATCCGTCCTGCCCCATGGGGCGCGGAGAAATTCCAATCAGGGTTACCTTTGCCTACACAAATAAGGCTACCGTCTCTCATATTCATGGGTATCAATACCCGCTCGTCTTTTTTTGCGGAAATCGCGCCTTTACGCAGTATCATGGATTCTAGATCTACATAATTGTGGGTGGTAGTAAATTGGTCTTTGATTTTTAACCCCAGGCGTTTTTTCAGTTCTTTGATTATTGCCATTCGATTAAGAACCGCGTACTCCTGGACTATTGCCATATCATGTAGATAATCGTGGAATTGCTGACCTTCTAAGTGGGCGAGCACCCGATCAGCTTTTTTCTTTTCGCCTTTTGGTATCTTTTCAGCAGCGATTTTTTGATAAAACTCCGCGACCTGCTTACCAAGATTGCGACTTCCTGAGTGGATAACCAGGTATAAAACCCCGTCTTCATCCTTGCCCAGCTCTATAAAATGATTCCCGCCGCCCAGAGTACCAACGGAAAGATATGCTCGCTTCAAATCTACGTTCTTAGCAATTCGCAAAGCGGACAGGTCAATCTCATCAGCCATATGATGTTCTTCTTTTCGGATATTAAACCCTGCAGGAATATTCTGATGGATTGCCTTATCAAGCTGTGACAACTCCACATGCTTATCTTTAAGAATTGCCGTTTCCATACCGCAGCCGATATCCACCCCAACAAGATTGGGGACGATTTTATCTATTACAGTCATGGTCGTACCAATCGGGCAACCCATACCCGCATGAACATCAGGCATAATACGGACTTTACTGCCTTTGATAAATGCCTGGTCAAGCAAATGAGTTACCTGCTGCTCGGCACTTGGTTCGATTTTATCTGTATAAACCAATGCGGTGTTGTGCACGCCTTTAAGTTCGATCATATAGCCCTCCTTAGGTAAAATCGCACAAAGAATCGGTATGCTAGCATACCGTTTTTTTGTGCAATATTTTATCATACTTGTGTAGCCTCTCCAAGTTTGGTAAGCTAATACAATCCCCGTATAAAGGAGAAAATAACATGAAAAAACCCATAATCTTCAGCGGTTTACAGCCTACCGGCATCCCCACTCTTGGTACAGTTCTGGGGGCAACCAACAATTGGACACAATTATCAACTGATTATAATTGCCTGTATTGCGTTGTTGATATGCACGCAATGACAATACGGCAAGAGCCTGAAGCACTTCGCAGCCACTCCCGGCAAGCACTTGCATGGCTTATTGCCCTCGGGCTTGACCCTAACGAGTGTACCTTGTATTTCCAATCCCATGTACCTGCTCACGCGGAGCTTGCTTGGATTATCAATTGCTTCACATATGTAGGGGAACTCAACCGGATGACTCAATTCAAGGATAAATCCGCCAAAAATGAAGATAATATCAACGCAGGGCTATATACCTATCCCGCTCTACAAGCTGCGGATATACTTTTGTATCAAACCGACATGGTACCCGTAGGAGAAGACCAACGACAGCATCTTGAGCTTACAAGGGATGTTGCTACACGGTTTAATACGATTTACGGTGATGTTTTCACCATACCGGAGTTATACATTGCCAAGGTTGGTGCGAAAATCATGGGTCTGCAAAGCCCCGATAAGAAAATGTCCAAATCCGAGGCAGAAAATGAAAATAACCTGGTGCTGGTGTCCGATGCCCCAGCGGCTATTATAAAAAAATTCAAGCGAGCCGTGACCGACTCCGATAATGAAATACGCTTTGCGGAAGAAAAACCTGGTATCAGTAATTTGTTAACAATATATGCGTGCGCTACAGGTAAAACCATCCCCCAAGCCGAGGCAGAGTTTTCCGGGCAGGGTTATGGGCAGCTAAAAACACAAGTCGGGGAAGCAGTAGTAGAAATGCTAAAACCCTACCAGGAAACCCATACAAAGCTGATGGCTGATGACACGTATCTTGAAAGGATAATAAAAGAAGGGGTAGCAAAGGCAGCGGACATGGCTGCACCAACGCTGGCTGCTGTTAAAAAAGCCATCGGATATCCAATGCAATAAAATCCTCTTGAGCAAGAACTTTATCTATAGTATAGTACAAACCACAAACGCAAAGACGGAGAGAGTACGCTGTAAACAAAAGCCCCAGTGAGCCGGAGATAGTGGAAACCCGGTACGAGTAGTCTACAGCAGAAAATCACTCCCGAGCGGCACACCGAAGTAACAGTAGGATGTGACGGTTTTCCTCCGTAAAAAGGGACGCATATGCTAGTATGGCGTAAATGGGTGGTATAGCGACAGTTTAAACTTTCGTCCCAATGCGATTATTTATCGTTTTAGGGCGGAAGTTTTTTATTTTGTTTTTATTTTGAAAGGAATGAATATCATGGCAATGGATTTTGTAAAAATGGAACAGGGCATCCTATCATTTTGGAGTGAGCACGGATGCTTTGAAAAATTGCGCAACAAGAACAAAGGAAATAAACGATTCCGCTTCCTGGACGGGCCAATCACAGCCAACAACCCAATGGGTATTCATCACGCATGGGGCAGAAGTATAAAGGACATTTTCCTGCGCTACAAAGCCATGAACGGCTATTCCTGCCACTACCGAAATGGCTTTGACGCACAGGGGCTATGGGTCGAGGTTGAAGTTGAAAAGGAACTGGGCTTCAAGGATAAGAAAGATATCGAATCCTATGGCATGGATAAATTCACGCGCAAATGTGTAGAGCGTGTAAAAACGTATTCCGATGTGATAACAGAGCAATCCAAACGCCTAGGGCAATGGATGGATTGGGATAATTCCTACTTCACTCACACAGATGAAAACATCTCAGCAATCTGGCATTTTCTTAAAATCTGCAATGAAAACGGATGGATAGCCACATCGCATAGACCAATGCCCTGGTGCCCCCGCTGTGGAACTTCTTTGTCCGAGCATGAAATGTCAGGTTCCCATAAAGAGATAACGCATACAGCCGTTTTCGCGATCGCAAAAATGAAAAATGCCGACTTCGATGCTCTTGTGTGGACGACAACGCCATGGACACTCTCGGTCAATGTAGCACTAGCGGTAAATCCCGAGTTAGACTACGCATTGGTGAAATGCAAGGGTTTAGACAAGCCGCTTGTGATGGCAAAGAATGCAATAAAACATGTAGAAGGCGAAAAACAAGTGCTACGGCTGCTAAAAGGCGAAGAATTGCTTGGACTTGAATACGAAACATTTTTCCCATTGCTCCCCACCCAGCAAGATGTTGCTCACAAGGTTATCCCATGGGAAGCAGTAGGCGCAGATGAAGGAAGCGGTATTGTCCATATCGCACCGGGTTGCGGTGCAGAGGACTACGATCTGGGCAAAAAATTTACGCTTGCCGAAATATGCCCAATAGACGAATCCGGTGTATTCATAGATGGGTATGATTTTCTCACCGGAAAAATCGCATCTGATGCCGCCGAACCGGTGTTTGAAAAATTGCACGGACAGGGCAAGTTATTCAAAACCCACGAATATACCCATAGCTATCCTGTATGCTGGCGTTGCAAAACTGAGGTTTTATTCCGTCTTGTTCAAGAATGGCATATAAAAACCGAGGAAATAAGACCGCGTCTGATTGAGGCTGCGAATACAGTAAAATGGGAGCCTGCGTTTATTGGGAAGCGTATGCTTGATTGGCTTAATAACATGGGTGATTGGAATATCTCCCGTAAACGTTTTTACGGGTTGCCATTGCCATTCTATCCATGTGAGAACTGCGGGTATTTAACCGTAATCGGTTCCAGGGATAAACTCGTAAAACATGGCGGCGAGACGGCGAAAAACCTACCGGAATTACATCGCCCGTGGATAGACGATGTATCAATAAAATGTTCCAGCTGTGGCGAGACGGTTTCTCGAATACCAGAAGTCGGTGACGTATGGCTGGATGCAGGTATTGTTCCTTTTTCCACTCTCGGATATTTTTCCGACAGATCAGAATGGGAGCAAAATTTCCCTGCCGAATGGGTTATAGAAATGCAAGAACAAGTCCGTCTATGGTTTTACTCGCAATTATTTATGAGCGTAACAATAACGGGCAAAGCCCCCTATGAACGGGTACAGACAAATAACTGGGTGCTTGCCGAGGACGGCTCAAAGTTTTCTAAAACAGGCTTAATGATACGCTTCGATGAAGTTGCAGACAGAATGGGGGCAGATGCAGCACGCTATCTTTTTGCCGGTGCATCGATGGCAAATGATGTCCGTTTCGGCTTTACGTTAGGCGAGGAAGCCCGGCGTAAGCTACTAGGGTTTTGGAATATCTATACCTTTTTTATGACATATGCAGAAATCGATAAACCTAAAATCGAAAATAAAATATCAAATAACCTGACAGATAAATGGCTAAGTAGCCGCATTGCTACTTTCATTTGCAAAGCAGTCAAGAGCTATGAAGTTTACAACACGACAGAAGTTGTCCGCGAATTCGAAAGCTGTGTCGATGATGTTTCCAACTGGTTCGTTCGTATCAACCGCAGGCGGTTTTGGAAGGAATCATTGGATGCCGACAAACAAAGCGCGTACAACACCTTATACCACGCCATTAAGGCTATGGCGCAAACAATGGCACCGATTATACCGTTTATGACCGAGCATATATGGCAAAGCATGATGCCTATGTACAATGCAGCTGTGGAGGAATCCATCCACATTTCAACTTTTCCAAGTACTAACGACTTCGATCAAGCAGTACTTGACGATGTCGAAAAAGTAAGAGCGGTTATCGCAAGTACCCTAAAATTACGCAATGAGCAAAACTTGAAGGTTAAGCAGCCGCTATCGGTTTTATATTTGGAAAACTCCTACAAAAAATTATCGGAATATGAAGCGGTTATACGCGAAGAACTGAATATCAAAGAAATCACCTATCTTGATGACTTTGGCATCCTGAGTGATGAGGTTGCATCGCTTAACTTTCAAGTAGCCGGCCGGATATTAAAAGGCGATTTAAACAAAGTAAAATCCCTATGTGATAATCTCACCTCGGATGAAAACACAATCCTAGTAAACTCTGTAAAACAAGGAAAATATGCCACCATCGAAGGTTTTGACGGTGAGTTGTCAGCAGACTGCTTTACCATAACAAAAAAAGACAAAGCCAATATAACGCAGTCAACAGATAGCCCCCATGTGGCAATCAACACCGAAATAACCCCTACTCTCAAAGTGGAAGGGTTGTATAGAGAATTATTACGCCACTGCCAGCTCTTGCGCAAGGAAGCAGGTTTTTCTATTTCTGATAAGGTTAATCTATCCTTTGAAACTGATTCCGAACCAATCAAGCCCGTTTTATGTACCTTTGCAGATGATATACAGCGTGAAACATTGTCAGAAATAAAAGATATACAAAAGCCCGTGATGCACAAAAAAATAAATTTGGATGGTGTGGATATAACAATATCTATTGAATAGTGTTCATTCCTGGCTCCGCCCCGGAATCCCATGCCCTAGTCGAGATAATGGGATCCTGGGGTAGGCCCGGGATAACGGGGGTTTTTGTCAACCCTTGATTGGCGTTAACAATAGAAATCCTTTCTATATCCAATATGATGTATCCCCTCAACCCCAAAAGAATTTTCGAAAACTGCGAAACATTTATATCCTAAACTCTCGTAATACCGAGCATTATTTCCCCCCGTCGTCCATGTATAAACATGTTTCATCCCAATATTTCTAACATGTTCCTCCAATAACAATAGCAGCTTGGAGCCAAGCCCTTGCCGCCTATATCCCGGTTTTGTCCACATATCTGTCAACATGAACCATTTATGATTTGTATACCCCGCAACATATCCGATTACTTCACCACTGTCTTCAATTACACGACTATATTTAATTTGACTCCTTTGCGGGAAAATATTTTGCCTTTCTTGTTTCATTAGTTTATAGACCAGTTCAAGCTCATTTTGCATTATTTCTCTATCTACGAAACATATGTGTTCATCCTTATAATCAAGTGGAACCGATTCCGATTTCGGTAAAAAATCTTTCTTGTAACCAATATGGTGAATCCCATCTATATCAAAAAAATTTTCAATGATTGTATATATGGAATACCCCATTTTTTCATAAAAATGTTCATTACCACACCCAATCGTCCAAACATAATCATACTCATTACCTGGCAGCATATTCATTATCCAAGTATGGATGTGCTCAATGCCCAACGCCTTAATCTTTTCTTCAAACATTTGAAGCAGTCTTGCCCCAATATCTTTACGTCTATGTTCAGCCTTCACCCACATATCCGTCATAGTCAACCATTTATGAGCACCAAGCCCCGAAACAAATCCGACCAATTCTCCGTTTTTTTCAGCAATATAGCTAAATCGTTTACGCTCGACTTGTGGTATTCCCATCCCGATTTCAATTTTTGCAAAATCATTATAAATATATTCACGTTCATCTTTTGTTACATCCCTATCCACGATTTTCATAATGACCTCCTGACGATTGCTTGCTAATACGGTGATTATAACCATTTAATAAAAATAAAG
>Ga0131853_10008816_pt1 | contig 18390 bp, 20 predicted proteins | sample TergutLab28metaG_FD_92764 | JGI IMG/M metagenome (GOLD analysis project Ga0131853, IMG submission 92764) | Labiotermes labralis P1 segment gut microbial communities from Petit-Saut dam, French Guiana - Lab288 P1 (version 2) (version 2) | ecosystem: Host-associated > Arthropoda: Insects >... | reverse complement strand
TACCTGAGAAAAAACGAGCATGACTTTCTCGCAATTCAAATCCGACTTCGTACAGTAGCTTTTTACACGCGAAATATAATAATAAGTACACCGCTAAAAAGAGCAGCATCAATATTGCTATAAACCGATTAAGAGCAAGCAAGATAATAAAAGATAATACCAGCTTGATAATATTGGTAAAAACACCTTGCAAAACGGTAATGCAAAATCCAATCATGCTATTGGTATCTGTGGTTACACGACTGCTTAGATATGCAAGATCTTTTTTGTTGCTATACGATAGGGAAGCACGCTGAATATGTTGCACAACCGCCTTGGTAAAGCCATATCCCATTTTGTTTTGCATTTTTACATATAGCAAAGAGGTAGCGTAGCCTTTTAAAATACTAAGCAAGCTAAGCCCACCAAAAATAATACAAAAGCGCAGAATTGCATGAACATCTGCGCCTTGTATTAGATTATCTATAAAATCGCCTAGGATATAGGGGGACAAAATTGTGATAATTACCGCTGTAAGGGTGAGCATAAAATAAATGATGAGCGAGTACTTACATGATAGAAGGTATGACTTGCATAAAGCAAAAATACGCATGGTTTAAGCGACCGCCTTTTGCTTATGGTCTCGCTCGGCCTTGTAGAGTTTGGGAAGCAAGTCGTGGATTTGACTCTTAATAGAGGAGCATACAGGCTTAAAATAGTCGCTATAATCGTTTAGGCGTATAGGGCAGCCGCCACCGCATAGCAATGAATATATGCATTCCCTGCATTGTGGGACTTTGTCAATGTTGCGGTTGGTGATTGAGTTTTCTTTGTACTCAATTGTGGGATAATATTTGCCTGCTGCCATGTGATCTTTACCTACGGTTACTAAGCAGGTATAGATGTTGCCATATGGGTCAACTGCCATTACATTTTCGTGAGCATAGCAGAAAGAGTATAAAGGTCTTATGGGAGTGCCGGCAGCCAGAGCACTGATAACCGGAGTCGTGCTACCAAGCGCACGATTTCTTTTCATTCTTTCGGCATAGTCATACTCAATTGAGGAACAGAACATTTCGGTAATCATTTCGTTTTTCATTTTATCCGTATATTCGAGCATAGGGCTTAATTCAAATGATAGTAAATCATTATACTCCGAAAAACGTGCTGTCAGCTCATGTTGTATGCGTGTACTTTCATCCACCTTACCTTCAGGGATATTCATCCTGATGCGCATGGTCAAGCCACTTTCCAGGCACTTAGTTATACCGGCGAGTATTTTTTGATATGTGGGTTTTTTGTTTGGCAGATATCTCCTGCTATTATGAGTTTCTTCTGCACCATCCAGCGTTACCATGATATAGCCAATTTTGATTGTAGTAAGCAGATCAACAAACTCTTCTAAATAATAACCATTGGTAATTATATCGAGAGTTTTGTCAGGGATTTTTGAAATCAGATACTCAAGAGCGGGTTTTGTTTTTGGAAGCAGAGGCTCGCCCCCAAAAAGCAGAACATTTGATAATCTATCATCTGTTAACTGAAGCGCGGCATCAATTAGCTCAGGGGTCATAACTGCTCTTTTGATATTTGCCTCTCCCTCGAAGCAATACGGGCATCGGAAATTGCAATCATATGTCATAATAAAAGTCATACTTCTGCAACTTTTTCTATCGTGAGCATGATTACTGCGTAGTGCATCTAAAACCTCCTCTTTCTTCTTGGTCTCTTCCGCATCGTCTGCGACCAAGTAGTCGCGCTTTTTGAGGTTGTCATATAACTCCTGCTCTGCATCAGAAGCAGGAATAATATTGTCAAGAGCTTTCCATGCAGACAGTGTTTCAAAAATAGGGAGGTCTATTTCATCCATGGTGCCAGTAAGCGAGTTAATCATCAGCTTGGTTTCGGCATCCACATCAACAAAAATTATGTGTTTTATAAGTTTCATAAGTCATTCTCCTTTTTGTATGTTAGTAGTTTCCGTCTTCTATCATTGCAAGTGCTGTTTCCAATGCATCCATACCAGGACGATTGCGATAGTGGGGATGGATTCCGTGCTCGTAATTCTCACGTCCCAGGTAATCCACGCCATAGCCCGCAGCATAACGCAACACAATCCCAGTGTTAGGTAACGCAAGCAGCAAGGGGGTAATACCAAGACCTCCACCACCTGTCGGCTGCCCAACAAGGGTTGCAAAGCCTGTTTGCTTAACGACAGCCGCTGCATATGCCGCCGCTGAAAAAGTATGCGGGCTTACAAGCAGCCATACCTTACCGCCAAAAATACCTGACCCATGGCTAGGCTCGATATATATACTTGAATAGATATAATAGTTGAGCATATCAATGTCATTTGAATGAAAATAAGGAAAACGTTCTAAGATATCAAAGTCAATAGCTCTTGTGATTGGACCGAGCCATGGTGATAACATATTTCTGCTATGCTCACCACCTGTGAGGAAAATATAATTATTATAGTACAATGGGTATGCAATGTTCGGCGACATGACCAAGTCTAAGAAGTATGACCCGCCTCCTCCACCATTAAGTCGCAAATCTATAATGAGATGATCATAACCTGCTATCTGTTGAAAAAAGTCTAGCAAGGTTACACGATCTATTTCCATGGTTGCATCGTTCATTGCCATTATGTTTACATACGCAATGCGACCGTCTTCAATAACATAGGTTTGTATGTTGTCAGATGTGGTGGCATATACGGCGCTGTCAACGCCTTGTAGTGGTGGAATAAAATCCGCATCGGTTAGGTTGTGCAGTGCGCGAGTGGCAGGGTTATTTAGTTCATCTAGGAAAGGCTGGAGTTCTACCATTCCTTGCTCTATTGAGTAGCTGAGTACTTGAAGGAATTGCAAAACGCCAAGCTGACAATCTCTAGGTATTGTAGAGAGATGCCCAATACCACGGGCGGGTCTAATGAAAAAGTTGTTTAGAGTTGCTGAAAAATAGTCGTCACTTAGGAAGTCATCCCTATTTTCTATGTGTTCGCGTGCTTCTAAATAACGCGCATGCATATCAACACCATGTGAGCGCAAAATCACACCAAAGAACGGGTAATTTTTCCGTAATATGTTATATAGGAAGTCAAGGTCGCATAAATATTCACCACGAGTGCGACCGGAGGTAAATACATCGTATAGATGGGAATCGTATGGCTCTGGGGCGTAGATTGGCGTTTCTTCCGGGGTATCGTAGATTTCCTCTTTATACGTTCCGTTATTTGCTCTGCCACATGCAACAAGCAACAAAAGAGCAAGAACTAACATGAGTTTTATCAGTTTCATAATGCCACTCCTTTTTCATCGAGTTTAATTCATTTATAGTAAATGCCACTATAAGCACCTTAATCAAGGCGACTGTTAGCTAGTAGCCAACAAAGCTTCCAATCTGATGGATGCTTTGTTGGCTGAACTAACTTGCCACTATCAGTTAATAGCAGTTAGCTTTCATCTGCTGGGTCACTAGTCCATACATTACACGCTGCGGATGGAGAGTTTCCACATGCAAAACCAAGCCCACCGCCACCGCTACCACCGCCGCCGCCGCCGCCAGGTGGGTTTGGCACGCATAGGCAAATTGCTACTACCCCAGGGGAAGATAATGCATCTACTGAACTTATCCCCTCCTCTGTTGTCCAACCTGTTTCAATTACTGGTTTCATTGCCATTGGGATTAGCTCCTATCTAATGATTTTTATTAACCCAAATTGCCACCAATACTTAACTTTGGCATACAGGGTCACTTGTTAAAATATTACAACTTTGTGTTGGAGAACCGCCACATGAAGCCCCAAGACCACCGCCGCCTCCACCGCCGCCGCAATGCGTAGCTATAGGGCAAGCAAAGCCTACAAATGAGCATGGAAGCCCCGTGACTTGACTTCCCAAGACATCTGCGTTATTTGCATCGGCATTACCGTCGACAAGCCAACCTGTTTCGATTACCGGTTTAATTGGCATAAATATTAACTCCTTTTTAATAAAGACATAATGATAGCTTGCAATGTTATTTAGTGGTCATCACGGAAACCAGCTTTAATCACATGTGAAGTACAAAAATTACTAACACTGACAACTAACAATACTCACTCGTTATTACGCCTGTGATGTACTTCATGTAAACCTATAAAAGCTGATTTCCGTGAGTGTTAATAGACCACAATAACATTTCCTAGCTTTGGTCTACTGGGTCACTATTCAAATTATTACAGGTTATGCATGGAGATTGACCGCATCCCAAGCCAACCCCACCGCCGCCTCCGCCGCTGCCTCCGCAGTTAGCACCTAATGCAGAACATCGTGGTGGGCCAAGAAATGTACAGTTAGGGACAAAGACACTCATTGCAGAAATACTGTTCTCATCAACACTGCCATTGTCAAGCCAACCAGTTTCAATAATTGGTTTAATTGCCATAAATATTACTCCTTCCAAGATTATATTATGATGATAGCTTACATAATGCAGGTCATTCGTTGCTGCGCAGTCAATAGATGACCTGCACTATCGCTATCTGCTGGCGCGCCCAGCAACGAAACAATACCATACTTAAAAAAATAAAAAATCATCGTTTCTGGAAACAAATTTGTTTCCAGAAACGATGACTTTTTTGTCGAAGCGTGCTTTGATAATCATTCACAAATAAATCAATGGAGGTAATACTGATGTTGAAAAATGTACTGAGGAAAATTGTTGTGTTTGGGTTGACACTGTGCTTAGTAGTTCTTTGTAATGTCTGCATTTTTTAGCCTTCAGACAAGTGCTGAGCTATAATAATAAAGTAATTACCTTATTAAAACACCAACAAAGCCACCAATTAAAGGTGACTTTGTTAGCTGAAACAACATTTTACACTTGATCTTGGGTGGAATCCTACTTACTTTTCCCCTTGTAAAATATGTCGATAATTTTACCTATTAAGGTTAAGCCCCCCAAGATGACAAGTATATTTACTACAAACTGCAATAGATCAAAGGAGAACATGAAACGAGTATCAGAGCCTACTCGGTATAAAAATTCACAACTATACCAAGTTAAAAATGTATCTGGAAAACCAAAATAATACACTCCTTCAAAAGCTGCTTCCCCTCGACGAGGAAAAAAAACCATTAAAACACACAAGATAGTTAATGAAATAATAACTCTTTTACGCATACTCTTCTCCTCAACAATCCGCCACAATTTGTTTACATATGCCTACAAATGTACTAGCCTTTCCCACGTTGAATTCATAGTAAAACCTATGGGAAAGCCATTAATACTGACCCGAGAAGCGAAATGCCTGTTGCCCATGAGTTAGTAACCACAACGCGGTTGACCTACACTGGTCGCTGTCCGCCGAAGTATGCCAGCAACTAAACAATACCACACCCTAATAAATAAAAAAAATCATCGTTTCTGGAAACAAATTAATTTCCAGAAACGATGATGTCCACATCGAAGTTTGCCGCTATGATTTATACAAATAAATCAATGGAGGCATTACTTATGTTTAAAAATGTACTGAGAAAGATTGTTGGGTATGGGTTGGCACTGTGCTTGGTGGGGACATTGGTATTTACCACACCGCCAGCTGAGCAAACAGCATATGATACTGTTATTGTTTTAAGCCCATATCCTCCCCCTGGTCGCGATGAGCCAGATTGATTCCAAACTGCTCCATAACGTAGTCCTTGGTAATATTCGCATTTTCTAGCCTTCCCAAAAACATTGAGGTGTAATAAGCCAGTGCAAAATACGGAAGGCTATTTTCTTTATCGCCTAATTTCAGCATACTACACGCACGGTTATTTATCTTATATGGCATTGGTCTTAGTCTGCAATGCATTACATCCAATTCTTCACCCTTAATTGAATATTCTAACGATTCCTTATAATGGTTAGAGCGCCACATAAATGTTGAGTAATTTGATAAAACCGTGGAGTACATACGGACTTTTTCATGCTCATCAACATAAAAACGATCCATGCTCTCAATCAAATCCTCAAATAATCGTAACCCGTCACGTTCTTTTCCGCTACTACATAAGTTTATAGCCATCAGATTAATAGCTATTACATCATAGTAAGTTAAACGTGTCCGCGCAGCCAGCCCTATGTCAAAGTTTTTTCGAGTGATGTTGAGGACATCATGAAGCATTGCTAAATGCTCTGGGCTATTTCCGTTTTTATATCCAAATATTTCAGCCTTTGCCAATGCTATAAACTGCAAGTTAATATTGCTTTTTTTAAACCTTTCATTCGCAATCAATTTCTCAAGCAGCTCTTCAGCTTCTAAATATTTTCTATGAACAAGCAAAGAATTAATCTCGTTTCGTATCTGCTTATTAGCAAAATCTTCACGATTGGGGAAGGTATCAAAATAATGATCTATATGCCGTCCCAGCCTCTGCATCAACGCCTCCAACAGATATACCTTATCCAAGGGGTAGGATTTGTTTTCAAGCTTGTTTAGAGTGCCCTTGGAGCAAAGCCCCTCACTAAGCTGCTCTGTTGTCAAACCTGCCTCGGCTCTAAGGCTTCCAATAAAGCTACCAATATCACGGCGGAATACATCTTTGCCAATGGCATAAGTCGGCTCCGTCATTGGTGGGCGTATTTTTTCAATCTCAAAGGCATATATGCTTATATTATTATCTTTTGCAAAGCCTAGCATCTTATCAGTTTTTGCATGCCGTCTAAGCGTTATATATCCTGCTATTGATAGAGATACAAGAAACGATAGTTCATCGTTTTTCTCAAGAGCGTAAAGACAATATATTTTATGCTCCATAAAATCCGGCGTATAAAAACCATTGTTACGTCTTATGGAAATTTTTAAGCCAACCTCACATGCATTCAAGGCTTCTGAGTAGTTTTTTTCTTGAATATAAAGCTGTGCCAAAGTCAGAAGAATGGGAGCAATCATTCGCTCCTTATCCCTATCATCTTGCGGCATAAGGGTAAGCCCTAAAAGAATATTCTTTAATAATTTTTTCGCTACAGGTAAATTACCCTCATTTATATATGAACGCGCTAAACTATGCAGCAGAGGCCCTTCTTCAAAAATAAGCGCGTCTCCATCGAAGGGGGCTTCTGCAAGTTCAGGGTATGTTATATCCAAGCCCTCATTTATAAGTTGTCTTATTTCTACCGGGTCTTTTCCTTGAGCTTCCATCAGGATTACTTCTTGGTTGATAAGACGTTGCCTGTTGATTCCTTCGGCAAAACTCGTATCTTTCTTCATCTCTGAAAGCAGATCTAATCCTTTTTGGCAAAAGGCACTGTCATCTCTTGCATGGGTTGAGTAAAACATTAGCACTTTTAAATTTCTCAGCATTTCTATTGTCTGATTCTCCATAACGGGACAGAAGAACGCCTCAACAGGCATTTTCAGGATATCCAGAACACTTAAAAGATTTTCAACCCTGATATCCTGCCGCATCTTCTCCGCACGAAAAATTGTCAGCTCGGAAAGAATTGCATTCTCTTCCTTGCCGCTGGTGGACATGAAGCCCAGCATTGTTTGTCGAGCCAGTGCTACCCTGGCGCGGATTTCCTTTATTACATAGTTTGGTATAAAGCTAGGCATAGCACCCTCCTCGTTTCCACTTTTGCGATGTTTTGTATAATTATAGCAGACAAATGACTGATTGTGTAGATTGGCAGAACATAAAAATAACGCCCGGGAGTTGGCGTTATTTTTATAGATTCTTCATAAGAACCCATATAATTTCCGAGGGCTTTAGAATCGGATATTTCGAACCCATTATATTGCTACCTGTAAGGTTGTAACAAATAGCCGATTCGAGGATGGCGTTTCGTCATTATCTTCATTGTATAGCTGCAACGCTTCCCTGAGATTATCCATTGCCTCATCAATGGTTTTGCCTTGCGACGCAATGCTATTTTCTAAACATTTTGCAACATACCAATTCTCTTCTTGCTGGATTGCAACGGTTGCGGTAAAGCGCATAATTATCTCTCCTTCCATGCCAATAGAACCCAAAGAAGAAATTCTATGCAACCAACCTACCCAGCCCCAAGCAACCGATCCCTAAACATATCAATCTCACCAAAATATCCATTCCGCATTTCGTCCTCTGTGTTGGTCTCTTTGTATTTTACTGCGATTACCCTCTCGAAGATTCCTTCTTTTTGTATCATGTCCATTTCTACCCCATCATCCAGCAGCTTATGGCAGGTTTTACATAGATATAGGATTATTTCCATCATGGTTTTTTGTTTGGGTAGCGGGGTATATACATCTGAGGGATGATAGGCATTTTGCTGGGCGAAGCCTAGCCTGATTACTCTGGCTAGAGCTAGGGTTAGGCGCTCCCGATCGGGGAGGGTATCTGAGCCTATTAGTTTTGCTATTTCTAATAGGTTGCTTTCTTCCTGTAATAGGTTCAGGATTTTTTCCCTTAGCTTTGGGAAGTCGGGTCCTGCGTGTTTTTCGTACCATGGCTCCAGGTCGCCTAGATAGCCGGTGTAGCTGTTCATCCAATCTATGGCCGGGAAATGGCGTGCGTATGCCAATTGCTTATCGAGTGCCCAGAAGCAGCGGACAAAGCGTTTTGTGTTTTGGGTTACCGGCTCAGAAAAGTCTGCGCCTTGCGGAGATACGGCTCCCACTACTGTAATTGAGCCTTCGGTACCACTTAGGGTTTCTACATATCCTGCTCGCTCGTAGAAACTGCCCAGACGGCTTGCTAGGTAAGCGGGATAACCTTCTTCTGCCGGCATCTCCTCCAGGCGACCTGAGATTTCGCGTAGTGCCTCAGCCCAGCGGGATGTTGAATCCGCCATCAATGCTACATGGTAGCCCATATCGCGATAGCATTCCGCCAAAGTCATCCCTGTGAAGATGCTGGCTTCCCGTGCCGCTACCGGCATATCTGAGGTATTGGCTATTAAAATCGTCCTGGCAAGGAGCGGCTTACCGGTACGCGGGTCGGTCAGCTTGCTGAAATCTTCAAGCACTTCCGTCATTTCGTTGCCGCGCTCACCACAGCCTATATATATAATGATATCCGCATCCGCCCATTTTGCTATCTGGTGCTGGGTCATGGTCTTGCCCGTGCCGAAACCGCCAGGGATTGCGGCTGTGCCACCTTTTGTTACCGGGAAAAGGCTGTCGATTACGCGCTGCCCTGTTATTAACGGGTTGCCAGGGGAAAGACGACTTTGGATAGGACGAGGGACTCGGATTGGCCATTCCTGGGTAAGAGTTAGGTCAACCGGGCCATTTTCTGTTGCAAGGGAAACAAGAGGAAAATCTGCTGTGTATTTGCCGTCAGGTACGCAGCTTTCTACTACCCCAAACACATCGGGGGGAACCATTGCTCGATATGTTACTGCTGAGGTTTCGTCTATCTCTGCGAAGATATCACCGGCGCTTAGCTCCTGACCGGGGGTTACTTTGATTTTGGTTTGCCAACGGGGCTCGTCTGATGTGCCGTTGCGGGATGGAAAGAATACATCCGTCAGTGACTCCTTGGATTTTTGAGGTTGATATGTGAGGGCTTTCCCGCTTAGCTGCCGCTCTACTCGCAAAGGGCGTAGTATGCCATCGAAGATATGCCCTACTAGACCCGGTTTTAAAATCACGGAAAGAGGCGCACCCGTTCCGATAACTTCAAGCCCGGGAGAAAGCCCGCCTGGGTCTTCGAAAAGCTGTACGATCACCCGATGAGCCCTTAGTGCGATGACTTCTCCCAGTAATCCCTTCGGCCCAACCTTTACTAATTCCGAAACGAAAAAGCCCGGTTCGTCTGCTCGAACAGCAAGCAGCGGTCCATTGATTGTACGAAGTTCTCCTTTTGGCATGTTGTCCTCCTTACATATTAAGTTCTTTAATAAACTCCTGACGTGCTTGGGTTAGCCTTGCTGAAAAGGTAGCTTCCAGCACCTTTCCTCTGTTTTGTGATATTAACTTATATCCGCCAAGCATGTTTTCATCCCCTTCCTCCGGTTCAAGATCGGTGGCTTCTTGTATCGCCTCGCCAAGATGCATATCGGATGGGGTTAATTGAACAAACGCAAACGGATGGTGTGATGCATCTTGCCCGGCTTTCACATAGCTGATTAGAAAGGCTTTATATTCATCAGACTTAGAAAATGCGACTAAATCCTCTTTAATCCTATCGAAAAGCTGAGCGGTTAGCCGCTCTCTCAAAGTTGCCAAATTACGGCGGGCTTCTGCTTGTGCAACTGATATGCGCTTGTTCATTATTTTTTGGATGGCTTGCATTTGTACCTGGGTTTGAATCTGGGCTTCTTCAGCAGCGGCATTAAGTGCGGCGGTAATTTCATCGTTGGTTACGGCGGTTAACTCATGAAAGGCTTCACGTTTTCGTGATTCTACTTCCTGGGCAATTGCTTTATTGAAAAATTCTAATTTTCGCTCAATACTCATATTACACCCGCCCCAAAATCATGAATGAAATCAACAGCCCATAAATGGCAATCCCTTCTGCCATTGCAACGAAGATCATAGCTTTGCCGAAGTTATTTTCATTTTCGGAAATAGCACCGATTGCAGCCGATGCAGCAGAGCTTACGGCGATGCCTGTCCCAATAGAGCAAAGCCCCGTAACAAGCCCCGCCCCGATAAACGCCGCCGCAAGCGCAAAATCGCTTGGGCTATCGGTAACACCATAAACCGGTCTAACGAAAATAAAAATCGTGGCGATTAAAAATATGGATATAAACGAAATCAAATTAATAGCTATAGCCCGCTTCCCTCGCTTACGTGAAGGGTTGTATCGGTAATAAAGAATCGGTCCAGCCATAGCAATAGCAAGCAAAATTGCAACAATAAAAATATACATAACTCACTCCTTGGTACTAACCCTATTAGATACAAACCCACGCCCGCCTCCGGTATAAAAACGGCTGAATAATTCATAAAAGTCCAAGCGAAGCACCTGTATCCCGATAAGCAAACCTTCGATTACCATTACGATAATATTACCCAGCAGCAGAACCAGAAGATTACGCGAGCCTGCTGCGGTTTGGGAAAGCTGCAGCACCACATGCATCATCCCGGCATGGCTTATGGCAAAGGCTCCAACTCTCACAAAAGATATAGTGTTTGTGGCATAAGATAAAAGCGTTTCGAATAATACGATTATTGTATTGAAAATAAACATCCCAGGGGTTTCGTCGATTTTCTCTTTTTCAATTAACCGTTTTATAGGATGCTTGAACGCCACAAAAACCAGAGGAAGCAGCGCGAGAATTACAACTGTCGGGGAGAAACCCTGCCCCCAAATCAGTGCCCTAAAAGCCAGCCACAGTACAGCCGAGTAAAACAGTAGCCCGGCAATCCCATTTGCACCAAACAGCAAATCCGATATCCTACCCTGCTTTGCGGCGTTATACATATGAAGGCACATACTCAAAATAATAAGACTGACCCCGACCCCGACAGCAAAAAGAAGAGTTCCCGCAATATCCGTCATAGGTCTACGCCACATGGCGGGCAATATATCTTCAAATCCAAAAATACTGCCATACAAAAATCCAAAAATCATAGCGGAAACCCCAACCACCGCAAGTATCCCACCCAGCGGCTTTTTCACTACGAAATGGATGTACAAACCTAATAGGGAAAGCACCAGCCCATGCCCTACATCCCCAAACATCAACCCAAAAAGAAGGGTATAAGTCACCGCAAGCAGAGGAGTCGGGTCAATTTCACCATATATAGGCAGGCCGTATAGCCGAGTAAAAAATTCAAACTGGCGGATTATCGGGGGATTTTTTAGACGAATGGGGGGAGCTTCCCCCGTTTCGCCATATCGGGCGAAAACTGCCAGGTCGTCATGAGCTATCTCCGCTTCAAGAGTCTGAGCCTCATTTTCAGGCATCCAGCCTACGAAAGTGAAAATACGTTTACCCTTGCTTAGAGCGGCATGTTTTTTTATCGCAAATGAACGATGTAGGGCTTTTACTTTTTCACACGCTATTGTAAGCCGCTGGGTACTGCCTACTGTGTCGGCAAGGCTCTGCTCGATAAGAGTTTGGATTTCAAGCACCAAGGTCTGATGCTTTTCCTTCCAATGTAAAATCAGCGCGGAGGGATATGACTCCTCGGCAAGCATCCCAAAAACGGAAATCGCCTCGAAATGCAGTGATGAAAATATCGCGTCAACCGTGTCGCGATGTATTCGCGGTGTGAAATAAACTACCCATGCGTACTCCTTATTGCGCTTGCATACATGAAGCAGGATTTTTTCATCTTCCGCTAAAAATGAAATATATTGACGGTAATTATCAATGGGCATACGCCCAAATCTACAATGAATAAACTCCAGCCTCGCAAGCTCAGCAAGCGGTGCATCAAAGCCTTCGAATGGCTCCAACCTGTGGATGTATGCTTTTATTGCTTGCAGTTTTTCTTCTATTTCACGAAGCTTGTCCCCTCGTTTTTCAAAGGCGGAGTGAGCTGTTTCTACCATGTTTACAGCAGTCGCGCCGCGGATTGGCAGATGTAAAGCCGGTGGTAGCCCGAGTAAGGATAAGAAGCTTTCGGCTTTTTCCAGAGTTCGCGCATATGGATTAAGGGCTGCAAACGGCTCCATTTGCCCGGGGATGTGGGGGGCTTCTTCCAGTTGGATATCATATCTTGATAGGTAACGGCTCACGACATGGTTCATGTCGGATATATGACCTGTTATGCTTATGTATTTCATTTTTTCTACCACGTGTGTACTCCTTCTTCGCCATAGCCATCACACCAAAAGCCGGTTAATTGCCTCCCTCCTGTCTCCGGCGGGGGGGAGGTATTCTTATCTGTTGAGATAGGCTAGAATTGGCACCAATGTATTTGGGTATCGTTTTGCGGCGGTTTTATATCGTTTTAAAATTACGGCTGCAAGCTGCTGCTCTGGCGTTGTTTTTCTAATGGAAAAGTTTATTTCACCGGCATATGGGCTTTTGGCTATTTCCTCAAGCAATGCTCTTGGGGTTTCGCATTCTGCCATGCGCATGGTTGCCTCCCTGGAGAGTCTGTACCTAATAGGAATAAGATACCCATATGTTGCATCGCCTTTTATTCCGTGATATCGTTTTAGCCTGTACATCCACAGGATATTGGTTAAATCAATTTCCGCGCCCAATATGCCCCTTATGGCTTGCTGATTGGCTTTGTCCAGTCGGGCAAGTGCTTTCCACATGGCGGTGTAATAGGCAATTCCTCCGCCGGATGTGGTCACTCTTTTTATAAAGTTCCGCAAATCCCTGTCCGGGATATATAGGCAAATGCGATTTACCGCTTCACTTATCGTGATGGGCTTTATTTGCATCGCGCGTATTTTTGCATTTATGGCATTGTAGTTCATGACTGTAGAATACGAGCCATCCAGCCACTTCGCCATTTGTCCGCATTGGCTTCGAAGTGATTTTTAAGCTGGGCAGTTTTATTCTGATGCTGGCGTTCTATTTCATCCAGCTGAGCTTGGGTATCCAACTCGGCTTTTTGCTTCCCGGCTTGCAATTCCTTGTCAGCCATACGCTTGACCTCCAAGACTCGCCTGGTTATCTCCTCTTGGGTATGCTTGGCATTAGCGGCTTTTTCTGCTTCTATATCTTTCATATCCTCAAGTGCAACACGTTCTATTTCCAGCAAATCCTCAATCAGCTTGTCCACCCGGTACCCTCCCATCCAACCACTATATAACCTCCCTTGCCGGGGGAGGTTGCACCTACATACAAAGACTGCATAACCTATAATAACCATAATTTACAAATATTTCTAGTCCTGGCGGATAAGCTTCATTTTTTTTATCAGCGAATATGACATGATATCAAGCTTTTCGCGATATTCTGCCATTCTAAAGGCAACATAGCCCTCCAGGTGCAGGCTATTATTATGCTTTATAAAGCGGAGCAAGCTTCTTTTGAGGTTGGAAAAAACTTGAGTATTACGCAAATCCCCAGCCATGTCTTGCAGCTTCGGCGAGTGTTTGAAGATAGGATTTTCCTGTAATGCAATATCTGTAAGCAGTGTAAGCAAAGCTTCGATAACTGGGCTGTCGGTGATTATAAAGCGAATGGAAACAGAGAACATACCGCCACGGAGGCATGTTTTATATGTACATTTTTCATGTGCGAATTTTTCTAAGAGATGGCAGTAGTTTCGGGTGAAGATAGTCAGTTGTTTCATACTAGCCCCTTGCATACGGAGATACTTACACTATATGCCAACACATGCTTTGAATTATCATGTCTAAAAATCGATGGTTTGTATAAAATAAAATAGCCCGGAAATAAAAACTGCTTTACTTAGCAGCACTTGTGAATTATACTTTTTTTCTACAGATTTCGTGGAATTTGAAGCGGGGGAAATACCTTGAGAAATAAATATTTTTGGTTGGCAGTTTTGGGTTTGAGTATTATCACAGGTATTATTAGTTGTATTGCCTCCGATTCCACCGGTGGTTCAGATAGCGTTCCTGCCGCAATTTTGCCCGAAATTAATAATGACTATCAAGATTATCTTGACGATGCATGGGATCGATATACCGAAGAGAACGGGTATGATGAGTACATGCCTGTTGAAAGAGAATATATAGAAGAGCCTATCTATCAGGGAGAACTTGACCTGCAAACCGATAACTTTTTTGTAGCGGGACGATATGTGGGCTTTTTGGCTTGGGGATATTTTTCGCATCCATCTGTGGCTGCGCCTATGGCGATAATTGATAGCTCTGTCCTGGATTCTTACACAGGCGAGGCATTGACCCTAGCACAAATCCTTGACGCGGAAATGACTAATAAAGCTCTTACCTTGCTTGCGGATGCCCTATTGGCATACGCGCCTGAGGCGGAGTCTTTTTTATATTTAATAGGTGAAAACTGGCTTGAGCACTTTGTGATGGATGCCGAAGGATTACTGGTGATGCTAAGCCCCGATATTGCGCCTTGGAATTTGGGCTTTGTTTCTTTGCATATTTCATATGAAGATTTGGACGATGCATTCTTACTGGGTGTTGAGCTGGGGCTACGAGAGCCGCCCAGGCGACCGATGGTGGCATTAACATTTGACGACGGCCCTAGCGTTTACACGGATTTTATTTTGGATTTATTAGAGGAGCATGGAGGTCGTGCTACCTTCTGCGTGCTGGGCTATCGTATTAGCTCTCGCCCGGATGTTCTTCGACGTGCGGTAGAGCTTGGTAGCGAGGTCATTGGGCATTCGTGGGATCATCCCAATTTTACCAATCTCAATGCGTACGCAATAGCCAGCCAAATCACCCGCACTACAAGTGCCATAGAAGAAGCAATAGGTCAGGCTCCTCCACCGATTTTTAGAGCACCTTTTGGCATTACTAACTCACGAGTTATAAATACTTCGCGAGATCTGGGATATTCGCTTTTGCATTGGTCTGTGGATCCACAGGACTGGTATAGCCGGGATACTGACGAAATTTACGAATCTATTATGAATCGCACAATTGATGGAGCAATAGTGTTGCTTCACGACATTCACACCGCAACGGCAGAGGCAATGGAACGGGTAATACCTCGCCTAATAGAGGAAGGTTTTCAGCTTGTGACCGCCTCGGAGCTAATCGAGTATTTTTACGGGGAATTAGAACCGGGCGAGGTCTACCAGGGCTTACGGCTGCCATGGGGGAGTTAGCATCGTAATCGGGGCATTTATAAACGCGGTAGCGATAATAACAGGCGGCGGAATCGGGCTTATTTTCAAAGGTCGTATTTCTGATAAGATTTCTGCAACCATAACCCGGGCTATCGGTCTATGTGTATGTATAATCGGGATTTCCTCAGCTCTTGGCGGAGATATAATGTTAATGGTTGTGGCTATGCTATTAGGGGCACTGTCCGGCGAGCTTATTGATATAGACGCAAGGCTAAACACCTTGGGTCTTTTTTTGCAAAAAAAATTAACTAAGGAAGATAGCGCGTCCAAGTTCTCGGAAGGCTTTGTTACCGCAACACTGCTTTTTTGCGTTGGGGCGATGGCAGTTGTCGGTTCCATTGAGAGCGGGTTGAAGGGCGACCACAGCATTATCATCACAAAGTCCATTATCGATGGAGTAGCTGCAATGGTCTTTGCTTCGTATCTAGGGTTGGGCGTTTTGTTTTCGGCTTTATCGGTGTTTGTATACCAGGGGATAATTGAATTTTTTGCGGGGTTTTTGCAAAATATTTTAACCGCAAGTCTTATCGACCAGGTTTCAGCCGTGGGCGGGCTTATGATTTTAGCACTTGGGCTTAATATGACTGCAGGGGCGAAAATAAAGGTGGCAAATCTTCTCCCGGGCTTGTTGTTTGCAGTTGGGTATTATCTTGCGGTATAATCCCCGAAACTTTTACGTACATACATTACAGGAGACATTACAGGAGATGAAACATGAATAGAAAACGCAATAGATTTTCAAGACGAAGAAACAAACCCGAACGATGGCTGCGGCTCGGTCTCAGCCGTCCCCGGCGTTTTAAACGTAGAAGATTGCCAAAAGGTCAACCGCTATGGGTGTACAATAACGGTCAACTGGAACAGGAACGCATTGTTGCAGAACGCTGGATGCGTCTTATCTACGAAAATCCTGTAGGTCGTGCTTCCATGCTGTGGTGGGTAAAGCGCAAAGCCGTAAGTCGTATTTATGGGCTTTATTGCCGTACCCGCCTTTCTGCCCGCAAAATCCCTAAGTTTATCAAGGAAAATGACATCGACATGACGGGCTGCGACTCTACGTATAAAAATTTTGCTCAGTTCTTCTCGCGTGAAAAAACAGATGTCACCTTTCCCAAGTCACCACAGACCCTTGGATCCCCCTGTGAGGGCATGGTTTCGGTAAATACAGATATAGCACCGGAGAAGATAATCGCGGCAAAAGGTGCTGATTTTTCTCTTGCGGAGCTTTTTGGTGACGAAGCTCTGGCAGAGGAATATCGTAGTGGAACCATGCTTCGTATTCGCCTTACTCCTACCAATTATCATCGGATGCATTTCTTTGATGATGGGGTTGTTACGGGAGAAAAATTTCTCAAGGGTGATTTATATTCCGTTAATCCCCTTGCTGTGGACAGGGTAAGGCGGCTGTATTGCCGCAATAAGCGCGCACTTATAACTTTCCAGAGCAAAAATTTCGGCGATGTGGCCATGGTAGAAGTCGGTGCTACCTTTGTGGGCAGCATTGTCCACTGCTTTGATGTAGGCGAGCAAGTACGCCGAGGTCAACAGGCAAGCTTTTTTCTGCCCGGCGGGTCGCTGGTGCTGTTTTTCTTTAAAGAAGGCAATTTTTGGCCCGATGAAGCTCTAGTTGAGCAAACCAATGCCGGATATGAAACTAAAGCATTAATCGGGCATCCGCTAGGGCAATAAAGCCTTTGGCAACATCATCAAAACCGAAATTGTTTCTATCGGTATCGCCAAAACTGGAAAAGCCTTTACCATTATCATCAAAACCGACAATGTATAGGCGGCATTCTGCCACCCATACCTATCAACGAAGGGGGGAAACACATGAAAAAAGTATCAAAGCTATTCCCAGCCCTAGCAAACTTCAACATACCCAATGTAATAACCACCATAGGCCTGGTATTTGGAATTGCCGCTTGTTACTACTTAGTAGGGCAAAACTTCATGGCGGCAATGGTCTGCCTATTTTGCGCCGGAGTCTGCGATCTCGTAGACGGCTGGTTCGCAAGCAAACTTAAACAGCAATCCCGCTTTGGACAGGCAATCGATTCCTTAGTGGACTTTTTTATATGCGTTATTATGCCGATATGGTTTGTACACTATATCTTGGACTACACTTGGCTATTACGAATAGGCTTAGTGTTTTACTGCATAGCAGGGCTATGGCGACTTGCCTATTATAATATCAACGAGGCAGACAAAACCTTTACCGGTCTACCCGTCCCGGGAGCGATGATGTGCGTTGTGATGACCACATGGGCAATACTATACGCAAGCTTCCCTGTATGGGCACTTGCGCTGACTTTTTTCATAACGGGGCTTTTGATGCTTTGTAAGTTCAAGCTGTCTAAGTATGGCAAGTGGCAAGTCATTATGGGGCTTGTCGGCTTAGCATTTTTTATTGTTGTATTAATATTGTGGTTATCATAAGCGTAATCTTGGTCGCAAGCTCCCTTGACAAAAAAACTATGCAATTTGCCGGGTGAGCGGCTGAACACTTGTTGAGTTGGAAAATTTATACTTCACACACGAGGTGAACTACATATGCATTCAAATAAGAGCTGGGCTAGACGTGGTATTTGTTTGCTGGTCGCATTTTGCATGGCATTAAGCCTGTTACTGATTTCCGTGTTCGTCGCAGGGAATGTATCTGAAATAGTGGAAGGTGCGGAAGATACCCATGACATCCCAATGCGAACGTGGTTCAACGCAAGTTCTGACTTTGTTTTTCCCGGTGT
>Ga0131853_10008815_pt1 | contig 18393 bp, 11 predicted proteins | sample TergutLab28metaG_FD_92764 | JGI IMG/M metagenome (GOLD analysis project Ga0131853, IMG submission 92764) | Labiotermes labralis P1 segment gut microbial communities from Petit-Saut dam, French Guiana - Lab288 P1 (version 2) (version 2) | ecosystem: Host-associated > Arthropoda: Insects >... | reverse complement strand
GGACGCTTGTGAGTACGGTAATGAACCTTCGGGTTCCATAAAATGCGGGGAATTTCTTGACTAGCTGCAAACCAGTTAGCTTCTCAAGAAGGACTCTGCACCATGGAGTAAGTAAGTAAGTATTACAGGAAATATCTGCAATTACATATCTGACTTCGATCTCCACCAGGAAAAAAAGTATTGTGAGATTCCTTGTTTTAATGCCCTACAAAAATCCCGTTTCAAGTAGAATAGAGTGACACAAGAAACATATCTGAAAATGGCAAAAATCTGAGCGCTGCAAGTCAGTACATGGATGTGTGGGTAATTCCACTCCACATTAAGCAGTGTTCCAGGGAAAGTCCACATCGGCTGGTAGTACTGGTTGCATAATTACACTTTCATGAACTGTCTGAGAGTAGAAAAGTGCGAAATAGGATAAAGCAGACAGAAAAAAATGTAAGAGGTGGTATACAAAAAAGCAGATGGAAAAACATTTTCAGAACTACATTAAACCACTGTTTCCTAACACCATTTACTTGTTTCTGCCAGATTATTGCATTAAGACTCTGAAGAAAAAGAAAACATTCCCACTGATGTCTCCTCAGTGCAAGAATAACTGCCTGTATTATGACAGTTGCAGCCACCATGCACTAACAGGTGAACATGTGCTTCAATTCATTTTGTTGATTCAAATGATCAATATAATCAATACCAATTTCCATATTATTTGAAAAGCAAACAGTTGGGCACAATGTATTTACTTCATTCACAAGGGGTTATAACACACCCTGCTTTTCAAATAATATGGGAATTCCCTCAGTTAATATAATCACAGTTGCTACATCTTACAAACTCCAGCTGATTGCTGATACCTAGAAAAGAAGGGGAAAACTTTTACTAAAAGAAAATGCGATGCATTCCTATATTGGAACATACTGGGGTTCCCTAGAGCATTGGATCATCTGAACATACACTGGTAGTTTCAACACTACAGAACAGGCACTGCAGTGTGCTCTTCCTATCAAAAAGCTCCTATGCTGCCTACATTCTTTATTTGATAATATTACTGTTTTTTAAAAACACAATTGTTTATTCATCTAAATTTTACACAGTTTTTACACTGTTTTTAACAAGCTGATTAATGATTATGTTAAGCGAATGAGATCTCATTCCCAATTTTATGAATGATTGAACAGTTTTTTTTTTAATGTTCTAAATTAGTGTTTCTCAACCATCGGGCCCTGGCATCAATTATACTGCGCCGCGAGAGATTCTCCTGGAATTGGTAACTAATTTAAATGTAATTTTATGTTTGTCAACATGCCATACCGTTCACATAATTGCACTAATACTCTTTATGAGTATGCCATAATTAATTATTAATACTTACATTAGTTTAATGTATGAACTTAAAAAAAACTGGAAAGATACTGATGAGTAAATCTGTTGGGACCGGGCCCTCGTCTTATGAAAAAAGAATTTACCGGGCCACAGTCTCACAAGGGTTGAGAAAAACTGTTCTAAATAATGCATAGCTCTGTTAATGGCTCAGACATAGGATGAAAACAGTCACCTTAAAATTGCTGAATGAGTTGTGCATGACAGTTTACTGAATAAATATATCTACTGATTGGAGCACAACAGGGATGTATCATTTAAAGTTCTAAGTCTCATGCTTATATACTGTTACAACTCACTGCTCTCATTCCATCTGTCACATAACACAGAAAAGGAACAGAGTATTTCACATGAGACTTTCAAGTCAATCAGGTTAATGTTCTATTACATAAAACTATTCAAAAGCGTAAAATACAATATGATGCTACCTGTGTGCCATACATACTGCACCCAGACATACGTGCTGGCTGCAAAGAAGAGCCAGTGCACTGGGATGAAGAAAAAACAGATCATATCTGATGTCAGGGCGATGCAAATAAAGAAAACTGAGAAGGCCTGCAAAGAAATTTTAAAAATTTATATATGCCATGAACAACAATAACTCTCTTTTCAACTACATATGCAACATGTTTAATAACCTTTCCTCAGTTACAAACAGTTCAGTCATACATACATACAAATATACATACATATTAAAATATTATAAGATCAATATTTACGCTTCTAGAAATTCCATGACAAATTAGCCCTTCCCATGTCACAAAAGCACACCATATTTTCTAGTATTTGTTCATACATTTCAAAGAGCCAAAATTTCAATTTCATTCTGCATTAATTCCGTTATGTTTAGTACATAAAAAAATCACTCTCTGCCATCTAGTCACTCACAAGAACTAAAATTAGAGGAAAGTAGATTACTAACAGATACATCATATATTTCACCCAAAATTTCAATTTCTTTCCATATTATTTCAATTACGTGAAGTAAGTCACAAATCACCCCCTGCCATCCAGTCACTCACAAGAACTAAAACTAGAGCAATGTAAATGATTAACACATGCAGAATATATCAATCATGACAGTGGTCTCTGGGCCCTCGCACACATCTTATTCCAATTACAGAATGCCCTAGGTCATGTTAAATTTTTTTTATTTATTTAAAATGTTTGTCATCAGGGGGCTTACAGCTCAAAAGGTTTGCTATTCCTGGACAGTAATGTACAATATACGTCAGGAGAGTTAATAGTACAATAATGAATTGAATTCACTAATTTTCATATATTTTTTATTTCTTTTATTATATGCACAAATTGTTCGAATCGTAACTTTAACTGCAATGAAAATACATTCTTTACTGCTAAAAATAACTGTCAACACCTTTACATTTCAAAATTCTCCATTTGGGTTGTGTGCTAATAAGGGAGTCTGAGATCCCAGGTATGACATGGGGAAGCAGGAAGGCACTCGCAGAATATGGTACAAGGGACAATGTCAAGTGTGGCAGAAATCACAGAAAACATGAAAAGGTTCAATAAATATGTGAATACAATAAACATAGCAGCTTCGTGTCTCAGATTCAAACATGTTTTTTTAAGGTTAAAAAGTAATATGCTTTTAAATACAAGGATGAAATACTGCCCAATGTCCAAATTCTAACAGGAAGACATACAAGCTCCAATGACCTTTATTACCAAAGGGCATAGTACTCAAACATGACACTCACCAAGCCCTGATATTTGAAAGAATCGTACACACTTCGAAGTAGCAGCCAAAATGGCCACAGGAATTCAAACCGGAACTCCAGGATAAAATCAGCAAACAACACCAGGGCCCATAATACTAGAAATTTCAGGTAGAGTAATGTGCTGAAACCAAACACACTGAAGACAATAACAATAACAAGAACAACAACTATGTTACACCATGCTCTTCTCCTAGGTATATTGGTCATACACTGTATTATTTTTTGCACTGCTAAATGCAATATGGTTAGAGTTCCAGATGATGTATTTTTAGGTAGTCATAAATAATCACCAAACTGGCTTCAAATGACATACCAAAACAGTTAGTTTGTCTTCCATTCTTAGATCTATTACTTGCTTGCACAAATAGCGGTCCAATCTTAAAAGCAGGCTGAACCGTATAGACTGCACTGATATAACACATACAGCTCATACTATAAGCCATCATAAGAAAAGTACCTAAACAAGTGAAAATATACCTTGTGGACCAACTTTTACTTCCATAAGGTCTGTTTTTATAATTCTATACATTCACTGCATTCAGACATTGAGATCTCAATCTCTTTACACCATATAGTTATATAACAACATTAAATTTGCAACAGGTTTTATAACCTTGTTACATTTTGCCCAACAAATGAAGACATACTGGCAACTCACACACACCCCTAAAACATATAACCTAACATCCACAAGACATACACTTTTGCCAAAACACCACCAAATTTTAGAGTTCAACTGGTCAAAACAGGCATGATACAATCCACAAAAGCCAGAGGGTAGTTCTATACTCAACCTGACATACGCATACATAATTTTAGTATCAGAAACTAAACAACATGTTATATTTTTAGAAAAATGTCATGACAGATTTCATATAGTCACATCAAATGTCATGTAACAAGTCAGGAAATGTATATGTAATGTGACATTCAAGCACATTTGTGCAACCACTGTTGCAGTGGAAAAGCCGTAAGATTTACACATTTTGAGTGTGTTTGTAGCCTTACTTATCCAGCACACAATCAGCGTGTGCCATATTGTCATCTGTGACGTGTCTGGTTCTACAATATTCTTCCACCCAATAAACGGCACAACTTTAAAAAAACAAAAGTAACTGAACATAAAATGTGTGTTTTGATTTTCTCTACTTTTGCATGAAACATTTCTCATTCAAGTGAGTGAGATATGATCAAAAATGTATAATGGTCTTCATGTACAGTACCCGTTATTCTCGTTAAGGTGTTAATGAAAACTGAATTTTCTCAAAAGATTTTTTAAAAATACTCAAATATCAAATTCCAGGAAAATCTGTTCCATGGTAGCCAGACTGTTCTACACAGACAGACATTACAAAGCTAAGAGTTGCTTTGTGCACTTTAGTAATGTGCCCAAAAAGAGAGAGACTGCAACACAATGAATGCAGAGATTTAACAAATATACTGAGGAAGGTTTACATGACACTGGTAAGGCCAGTAGTGACCTACACACATGAAACCTGGACACTGTCTATATAGGTCACATATAATTTATTAGTTTTTGAAAGACAAAAATTAAGGATGATATTTGGACCAATTAAGCCTACAGAAGGATAAATAATAAGAAATAATACAGAACTGCAGAAGCTGACAAACAGAGAATATATTGATAAATATATAAAATCACAAACAATTAAATGGTGGGGGCATCTTAACAGATTGGAAGATACAAAACTAGTTCAGATTACTGATTGGAACCATATTGGAGTAAGAACCAAAGGACAGCCAAAGAACAGATTGAGATGAAGTGATAAATATTTTACAGAACCTAAAACTGAGAAACTGAAGCCAACTCATCAAAGATAAAAGCCTGGAATGGTCTGCTGTAGAAGATCAAAATCCATGTAGGGTTGCAGTGGAGTAGGAGGGGGAAGAGGAAGAGGATAAGAAGGTGGATGAGGAAGAAGACAGAGATGTAACAACACACTTCCACTTGCACCAATAATTCATATAATGGGATGCAACCACCCAGAATCAGTGTAGATCTGAAAAATGACACCTGTGGTTAGAATCTTTTGAATGGAGAATCTCAATCGAACAGACCATGCAGAAACAAATAGAAGCTCACAGTAAGACAACACAGAAGTGGATTTTAAGAGAAGCAGGGTGTAATGGTACTGGCTGGATTCAACTGGTTCATGATTGGTGTAGTGGTTGGTTTCTCTGTACAAAACAATATGTCAGTCATTCACCCTGACTTACAATTACAGGAATGACTATGCAACAAAATGGACTGCAACAAATTACAAGAAAAATAAGCTTAACAACACAAGTTAAATGAAATCAAATTTAAAATAATGCAGAATGAATAGCACAGAAAGAGGCTATAAAAACATGGCATTTCTTAATGTGCTGAATAAGTACAACCTCTTCACCAAAGGCCCTTTACCACAGGATTAATAACAAAAGAACTGATGTTTCTTTAGTTCTTATCTTTACAGGAACTTCACTCTTTATCCAATATAAAAACACATGAATAAAAGATGGAAAGGAGTACACTTCCAAAACTAAGCATGGTGTTTTGCTGGAAGCAAATAAGATCTTACGAGCGATGCCCTGAAAGTAAAGCCCCTTATTTTTAACTCAGTAAACATCTGAATAATGAACATTACACATTATGAAGGGTTTGACTCCATTCCCTATATTTCCACAAAGTCTCTGTCAACTTCTATGGCCTAGCGTCAGCAAGAAACATGTGTGTATAAGTCTTATCATTACCATAATGTGTCCTCCTCACGTAGTTAAGTTCTCACTGTGTGAATCACACCATCATCATGTCTCAAACTTCATGCCACACATCACATCCTTCAGGGCTCAAAACACGTGGAAACCTGAGGGCGCTAGATTCGGGCTGTAGGGATGATTGGGTAACAGTTCAATCAAATTCTGTAATGGGATGGGGAGTCTTCAAACTTGTGTGTGGCCTTGCACTGTCATTCTGAAGCAAAATTTATGTTGAATTCTTGTAAGGTCAAACTCGTTTGAAATGCTTCCTATGTTCTGTCAGCATCCCAATGTAGGTATCAGAGTTGTCTCCCCTCTCGGCAATGCATCAACAAGAATCACTCCTTCACAGTCCCAGAAGGCAGCGATGTTAACCTTGTCTGCTGATGGAGACTTTTTGAACTTTTTCTTCTGGGGAGACTGAGGATGGTGCCATTACATGGATTGCCTTTTTCTCTCTGATTCAAAATGATGGACACAGACTTCATCTATTGTAACAATCCAGAATAAGAAGGTGTCTTGCTCAGCTTCAAAACATCCCATCAACTCTCTCATTTTGTCTTCAACCTTGAGGCTCCAAGGGATCCCTCTCGTGCACACCTTCAAATATCCAAGATCTAGAATGATTTAACATTTCCTTTGCGGATTAAAGACGAGGTGCCAGTTGTCAAGTGGTGACACGTCAATCCTCACAAACAGTGGCATAAGCGTGTTGCAGCATTTCCAGACTAACAGCAGTGACAGGATAACCTAAGTGAGGCAAATCACAGATACCTGCTTTTCCCACACTGGAAGACGCCACTCTTTACGCCCAGCAACCAACAGTGCTTCTCTTGACCACAGCACTTCCGTAAACATTGAAAACACATTTGTTGATGTTTCTTAATGATTACACCTTGGCAACATGGAATTATATTACAGCATCTTGTTTGTACGACACATCATTGACTGACTCCACCGTGAGGCACTGCTGTCAAAACAGTTTTTACAACTTCATACATAAATCCTGGAAACTGCAAATTTGTTTCATAAAATCTCACATTCCTGGCTTTATTGCTGGCCAAAAAAAAAATATGGAACATTACTTTCTGGCCAGAACAACTTAGTCAGTACAGTGCCTAGTGTACAGACTGAACAATCCAGAGATAGATTCCAAGCAGGGGTAAGAAATTTTCTCTTCTCCAAAACGACCAAACTAACTCTAATGCCCAGCCAGTGTCCTATTCAGTGGGTATCAGGTGCTCTTGCCCTGGGAATAAAGTGGCTGGGGTATGACGTTAACCACTAACCTCTATCTCTTGCTGAAGTTAAAAACAATTAGGCCTCTACATTCAATCTCCCTATACACCCCCATGCCATTAAGAGGGACAACTTTTACTTTTTTTACCTTTTACAGAATACAAACTTGTATCCCAGGTGGTGATGCATGTCTACTAACACTGCTCCATAATATTATTAGAGATGCAAAAATACAGCAAATCTGAATAGTCTGTAAATCTGTGCAGATTTTAGCCTATGCAAACAGTACCAGTATAATGGGAAGGACTCATAAAGTAATGATGGAAACTTCCTCATCATCAGTGAGAAAAAGTAAAGAGATGGGCCTAATAATAAACAAGGAGAAAATGAAGTTCATGTTTGGTCCAACAAATATCCTGCAACCTCAAATATGCAGATATGAATTATATACATATAACTTTATACACCTTGGGTCTTCAGTAAAGTTCACCCCAGAAAAGGCCATGAAGGGGGGGGGGGGGGAGTAGAGGTATAGTTCTACTCTTTTTTTAACCTCCGAGTTAGATGCGAGGGGGTGGTCAATGCCACGCCCCAGCCACTTTACCCCACTGTATAAGAGGCTGGGTGGTCCCCAGGGCTGGCCTGGATGGGTGCAGAAAATCTTGCCCCCACTTGGTTCTTCTGTACCCAAAGATAAATAACATGGGAATGGAATTATAAAGAAGATTGATCATGACAAATAAATGTTATTATGGAATGATGAAACAATTAAGATATAGTCAATTAAGGACAAAAATAAAGGTTACACCACAATAAAACACTTATTAGGCCAGAATTATTATATCATTATTGATAAAGATATAGCATTTCCCTCTAATACAACTATTCATTTACTGTAATATATCTACATGTTTTGGTCCACTCACAGGACCATCATCAGACTGTCATATATTACATGCTTCAGAGACTTGGTGTTTAAAAATAATGGAAGAGACAGACAGTTAAGTGCATCTGAAAGGTGCTGAGGAAAATTTTTGGGCCTACTAAAGTTGGTGAAGTGTGGTAAATACAGTATAACAGAGAATTATATGAACTGTTTAAAGAAGCATAAGTGATATGAATAGCGTGGGTGGGGAAAAAAGTGATCAGAATGACAGTGAAATGACAGAAAGACTTATGTAGTATAACCCAGAAGGAAAAAGAAAGGCTGGATGGATTTGTTATGAACAATGACATAAGAAAGGCAATTGGTAAAAATTGATGGACAGAAGCTAAGCATAGAGATGGATGGTTGAGAATCCTAGAAGACACCAAAGCCCCCTAAAGGTGTGGTGTAACTTTTTACTGTTGTTGTTGTATCATTAACTCATACTTAACAAGGAAGAGTCATACCACCTCATGCATTTAATAACAAAGGTGAAGGTAAGTATGTGTTATTGCTGAAATGTGCTGTCACCTAAGACCTTTCCATGTTGCATGTATTTAAGATTACAGATCATTGTATGTTTACGTACAGCAAATCCAGTACGTCTAGTTGCTTGAGGACATCATGCAGTGTGTCAGGATAAAGAGATAGGTTAAGGTATAAACTGCTTCTACTTGTCACTTTTCATTCACTTCAAAATTTAATTCTGCATATTTTCTCATTTTTGGTATAAATAGTTTGCAAATTACCCAAACTTGGTATGGTGTAATAATAATAATAAATTACAATATATTATTACATATTACTACTACTACTACTACTACTACTGGGGGACCACGGTAGCACAGTGGTTAAGGTGTTGTGCTACAAATCAGTCGCTGGTTCGATCCCAGCTGGTGTCAGTGGATTTTTTATTGACATAAAATCCTCCCGATCGCACTACGGCCCCGGGGTCGACTCAGCCTCAAACAGAAATGAGTAGCAGGAGAATTTCCTGGGGGTAAAAGCGGCCGGTGCGTAAGGCTGACAACCTTACCACCATCCTGTGCCACTGTCACAAAATCTGGGAACCTTAACTTCCTGGAACCCTCTGGGCCTGTCCAGGCCTGTAATGGGACTGCTTTACCTTTTTTTACTACTACTACTACTACTATTATACGATATGGATGTCTCTTGTTACAGGCCTTTTCTTCCTGGTACTTTTCTTGAACCAGCGGTGATCCCCACCTCTCATGCTTCAAGCTTCACACTGCCGTACTTTCCCTATTATGTGTGATGTTCCAAGTATAGCTGTCTTTTGTAGTGAATCTATCGAATGTTTTCCTGGTACAGTTTCCAAATTTTTCTTTAAGCTTCTCATTACTATTCCAGTGGCTCCAATTATTACTGGTACAATCGTACATTTCCGGTTCCACATTCGTTGTATCTCTATACATAAACTCTTGTATTTTAATTTCTTTTCCACACAACATTTCTGTCTGCAGGTATTGCCACATCTATCAATGTGCATGTTTTCTCCTTATTGTTTTTAATTATATCTGGTCTATTTGCTATAACTTCTCTGTCTATGTGTACTGCTTGATTCCACAACACTGTGACAGCTCCCTCTTCACACACTGGCTTGGGCATGTGTGTGTACAATTTGTCTGTGGTTTCAATGCCTAAGGCTTTGCATATTGAGTAGTACAAATGTGTACAAACCTTATCGTGTCTCATTAAATATTCGTCCTTTACCAAAATGGGGCATCCCAAGGTTAAGTGGGTCAATAGTTTCTTCATGTTGCTTACATAACCAACACTTACTCTCAATTTCTTCCTTCAAAATTTTATTCTTAAAATAGTTTGTACTAATTGCTTTGCCTTGAGCTGCCACTATTGTACTTTCTGTTTCTCCCTTCATGTCACCAGATTTTAGCCAGCGATATGACTGTTCAATGTCCACCAGCATTTCGTTTAAGGTACGTGGCAATTGTCCATGCTTCCCCTTGCCATGCCATCTTTCTTTTGTTTTCTCTGCTATGCTGTCCTTCATTTTTCTTGTTTCTTTCTGTACTTCTGTCTTCAGGCATCTAGCTGTCTGTAACACTGCTGAGTCGGTGTTGTGTTGTGTTCTGACAACATGTATTAGTGGGTCTTCCTTCCTGTCTACATATTCCACCAATTTTGTAATTTCTACTGCATGGGCTGCTTCTAACTGCATCATGCCCCTTCCTCCTTGTTTTCTGGGGACATATAAGTGATCTACATCTGCTTTTGGGTGATGCTGTCCATAAATGGTTAGTAGTTTCCTTGTTTTCTGGTCTAGTTTTTGCAGTTCTTCTTGGTGCCAGTTAATAATTCCAAAACTATTATTATTATTATTATTGCTGCTGCTACTATTACTATTACAGCAATGATGACTTGAGGATTATGGTTGTGGTGGTGGGGGATAATGCCAGGTGGTGAAAGCATAGGTATGAAGGGTAGGAACAAATTCATTTTAAACTCCACAGCAGTAAATGTGTTACAGCATGCACGTGATACTCTCCCAATCCACATCAATTCTTTATGACAATGATTGGATTTTTACTGTGATCTTCATTCATTATAATGCCACTGAAACAATGTTGCTTACATTATTCTCAATGAAACCACAACAAGCCACGAATTGAAGAAATCATAAAAAAGAAAAAGGTGAAATCTCAAAATAACCCATAAATACACTATTATATTAAAAGCAAATTTAATGAGGATTGCCTTCCTCTGGAATGAATCAATGTGCAATGTGACAGCAACAGACATTTCAGAGGAATGTACTGCTTCCAGACCACTCAGTACCACATCCCAAAAGACAGTAATCTTCAGTCATCACTGTATAAAATATCTGGCAAAAAATGCTTGGTATTTGTCTCGAAAATAATAGTGTATAATTTCTTGTTGTACAAAAACATTTTACGTAAGTGTTAACAGAAATTTAGGTACCATAACAAACCCAAAAAAATTAATATCCAAATCTACTGAAAAAAGAGGCATAGAAATGCATCTTTAGAAACAATGTAAATTTTTCCTTGCATCTCTAAAACTTTAAGAATTTAATTTTACATATTCCCTGACAATCCTGTTGTTTTTTTAATAAACCAGGCTTGAACATGTATTGACATCCAATGTATAAGAAAACATTAAGCCACCTCACCCATGAATGTTATGCTACATAATAAATTTACTACATGGGGTATGTAAACACAGTCTGAAAATCCTGTAAGCTTTTTTCCCTAAGTCCTGTTTATTACTTCCACACACTATAAATCTAAGAGTAGACACTATGAACAAGATGGATCTTCAGGAAGTGGAATGTGGAGGTATGGGGTGGATCGAGCTGGTTCAGGATAGGGACAGATGGCAGGCACTTGTGAATGTTGTAATGAACTTTCAGGTTCCATAAAATGTACAGAATTTCTTTACTAGCTGAAAACTGGTTAGCCTCTCAAGGACTCTTCTCCATGGAGTAAGTAAGTAAAATGCTATTAACGTGTGAAAGATACAAGCACCAAAGCCCTAAGTCAATTAGCATTTTGTTCAATAATTTTTAACTGAAATTAATACAGCATACACAAACTGGTTAAGATGCATGTAAAACTGTTTAAACTGATGCCTAAATTTCGTAGTGATTCTGTGCCACTAAGGAATTACTCCGTGCACATACCGATCCATCACACTTCTGAAGTAACATCTTCGCCTCATGTTCAGATGAGCAATGAATGTCACTGGATTTGACAATTCTAAACCAACATATATATTTATATGTTTCCTACTTTAATACTGATGCTCATACTACGGTTCCACTAGACGCATTTAAGTGTTTCCTTTACAGGTTACAAAATGTATTATACGAAGGAACAGGCTCTAGTGGAAAGCAACCACAATACTACAGCTCCAACTGGAATCGCTCTTTTCTGAGCAACATATACAGTACACGTACAACGACTGCTATCACAATGAGTGCCTGCAAATCATGAACGTTCTTTAAAATCATAAGCTTAGTTTGGATAATGGCATTCATTCATCGCTGCATGTAAACAGAAAGCATTTTCTTCGCTTAACCTGTTATAAGTCAGCCATTTTGATAAACATATGGCGACTACTCTTACCTTCCGTAAATTCCTTCAGTAATTTTGTTTCGCTTTAACGGCCTCCGGAGCTTGCCACATTCGGCATTTCTTCTCTTCATATTCTTTGTCACTTTCACCACCTTAATATAATGTTACAAAATCAACGTAAAATAATCCAAGTCAGATTATCTTCCAAAATCGCACTGTTATCAACCTCTTTTGTTGTCATCCGTCTGAAGCACTGCCGTCTAAATCGTAAACTCTCAGACACTGGCGGGACACTGGTGGGCTAAAAAAGGAACTAGCGGGGTGTGCTTTATCTCCTGTGCGGACTCTGCTCAACATGCCAAGAGCTCTAGGTCGCAGAGGTTCGTCGCTACAAATCAGTTTAAATAATAGTTGGCTGTTGTACCAACGATCTACTGCCACTTTCGTGGCATGAGTTAGTGCTAACGTTGGACACAGAGCCCGAAAATGTTGCGTTACCTGCTTGTTAGTATGTCGGATCTGGCACAGATGGCAAAACACTCGTTTGTTTGCCAGGCAGTGTAACTGAGTTCTTAATCAGTTCGATCTGTGCTTCAAATCGTGTTGGAGGATTTACGATATGTGATGCAAAGTGTGACGAATTGTTAAACGTGCATAATAAAAACCAACAAACGCACATGTATGAAATATGTTTCGATCGATTTTGTGATCATTCAGGGTAGCATTACAATAGTACTAAGAATACAATAAATTACCAAAGTATGTAAGTGAAATTACTCAAAATTTGAGACATTTATTATAATATTGAATTGTTCCTGATATTCAGTGTGGCAGATTATTGTATTCTTCTTACTCTTGTAGAGCTACCCTGACGATGATCGTACAAGCGTTGGAAACATGGTGGTAATTAATAACATGCGATGAAACATATTTTATTCATATGCATTTGTTGATTTTATTACAAAAGTCAAAATAGTAGGTAGCTTTTGCACCTACGGATCTACCGCCACTTTCGTAGTTGGAGTTAGTACAAATCTGTGGTACAGTGTCCGAAATAGTCACATCATCGGCGTTTTAGTGCCATGGATACCGAGTAGATGGCAGTGCAGATTTGTTGGACATAACGTATCAGTGAGTTTCTAATATTGACATTTATGATGTGAAAAGGCGACAGATAGCGTAGAGTTGGACAAGGCTGGTTTTGTAGTGTGGTGACTAGTTTAGTGCGTTATTGCGTAAATCCTTATCAGTGGTTTTAACTTCGATTTTCCGACATGTATGAAGTGAGTATTAAGTTGCCGTTGTTGCGTAGTGTTAATTTATTACAGTTTTTTGCTTGCTTAATACACACGTTTCTGAAATGTAAGATGTGTTGTTGGTCTGTGATGTAATTTACTTCTTCTATTAATGCCATGTACAGAAAAGTTGAAAGTGAAGTGTTCCCAATTGTGTGCTGTAAAAGCCATTAATGGTATTATAGGCCTAAATTGTGCTGGTACAACCAGTATTTCTAATGCTTCAAATGTAGGTTTGCATGAACTTGTGTACAATGGCCCTTTCATAATTCTCACAATTCTATTGTGTAGCTGAAAAATCCATTTGCTGTCTGTAGAGCTGCTCCATACTTTAATTCCATACTTCAGTATCGAATGGAAATACGTAAAATCCATCATTTTAAGCAAGGTGCATGTTTTCTTAGGTAGCAAGTGCTGGATCTGGAATTGATTGTCCACCAGGATTACTAAATGACAGAAGCAGCAAAGCACATGTGTGGATGATTGGTTTAATTTTCATTTTATTAATTGGTAAGACGCTTTTTTTTGACAAGTAATGTTTTCTTTGACTATTAAAAAAAAATATGAAAAATTACCTTGTAAGATGAAATAATTTGGGAGTAACAAAAGCATTCATGATTATTGTGTGGCAGACTTTTGAAAAATGTCGTGTACTTGCAAGGTATTTTGCTCTTTACCTTTCCAGATTTCCTATTGAAACATCAGTGAATGTTTTATTACTGATTAATATTACATTATTTTTATGTTCTCAACTTGTGTAAGTGTGCACTATGAAAACGGTCATTTTTAGTAATGTTTCATTTTTTTAAACAGTTGGGGTACTGATGGTAGTTTATCAAAAAGGCATAGAGGAAGGAGCGAAGAATGCAGGTAAGAAAAGCTTCAGGACAGTTACAGGAATGCTACTGGAACAACAAGTCTTTCCACTTGACTCACACTTGAACCATCTTCTTAGTGTGGGTATGGGGGAGATTGTGATGAATAAGTATGGGAGGATATGCTTTACAATCCTGGACTTGAACAGCCGCTGCCCAACACGTGTGACGCTGCGGTCTTTGTGTAGTACCACTTTTCAAGACGGGCAAAGGTTAGATTGGGTTTCAGGCTATTCCTATAATTACAATGTCCTTTCCGTTTCTTCAGGTTTCCACTCTTATACATGTATTCTGTTCACCTTTTTCCCCAATTGTTTCATGTACCACCCACAATGCTACACATTTCCTGTACCAGTGTAACAGCTATTCTTTGTGCCGAAATCGTCGTGTGTAGCAGTGTGTGTCTCGTTTCAACGAACAATGTTGGAAGAACTCTGTGAAGTGGTAAACGAGTACGAGAAACGCCTGCGGGAGACACCATTCCTGCCTAGGTCTTCATATGGATGTCCGATGCTGCGGGAAGACGGTGGTCTGAACAGGAATTTCCTCATGTTTGTTTTCTGCGTTCAGGACTTTGCTATGCAGTATCTAAAGGACGTGGGCCTGTTTTGGAGTAAGGTGCAGTGCAACACCTTTGGTCGAGATATGACATGTTCTGCAGAACCTAGTATTCCTGAAAGATTTAGGTGGCGATTCCGAACTACGGTTGCTGGAGCCATGTGTTCTGAGTCGAGGTCGATAAAGCACGGCTCATTGTTCCAGCAGAGTCATCTAACCTTCCACAGAATTTTACTCATCACGTATGACATCGTGTGCTGCGAATCTGCCCACCATATCCAAAAAGAATATGTGGTCCTCGCCTTACATCGGCATCTACTTCAGGTACGGGTGTGTTTATATCGTCTGCTATATTGTCATTTCTGTTACGTCGTACCTCCGCGCTGGCGGCCATGTTGAGTCCAGGATTGTAAAGACGATTTGAATAGGATATAGTATGATTGCTCTGGATAAGGCTTCGTTTGCTGCTGTATTTAGTGGATGTAAGATGCTCTTCATTCAGAAAACTAAAATCATAGTACTGTGTACTTTGTACTTCCATTAATATAAACACACATACTGGTGAATTACAGTTACATATAGCCTTTTCATGGTTTGTGGTTATTTCTTCAGATGCTAATATAAGGGGGAACAGCTCATTTTCTTTTTCAGTAAATGTCGTTCTTAATTCAAACAGTTCACGAGGAATTATTGTTAGTAATGACTGTAGGTACAATGAATTATGTTTTATAATCAATAATTTGAAACTGAACAAGGCAGCTGGTTCTGATAACATACCTCCAGAATTGCTTAAACATGGAGGTAAACACTAAAACAAAAACTGCATAAATTAATCCTAATGGTATGGATAATGAACAATTACCACAACAGTGGAATGAAGGAATTATCTGTCCAGTTTATAAGAAAGGTGATGAACTTAATTGTAACAACTACAGATCAATTTCATGATTAAATATAGCATACAAAATATTTGCTATTGTACTGAATAAGAGATTAATAGAGAATAAAGTGGAGGATAATTTAATGGGATTCTGCCCAATAGATCTACTATAGATAATATCTTTATTGTAAGACAGAATTTTGAGAAAAGCCATGAGTATAATATTGATCTAACATATTTGTGGATTATACACATGCTTTTGACTCTTTATAGAAATGAGCTAATAGAATGTTTAAAGAAATTTGATGTTCCAGATAAACTAATTAGATTAATAGCCTTAACCTTAATACACACAAGTGCAAGAGTTAAGGTAAACAGAGACTTTACAGAGGAAATTATAGTAAAATGCGGAGTCAAACCAGGAGTTCCTTTATCAGCAACCTTGTTTAGCGTAGTTATTGATACAATACTAAAACAGATGGAACTTAGGGGAAATGTTACTTCATGTCTGAAACGTGTTGCATATGCAGATGACATCCTGCTAACAACAAGAACTGAACAGTCTTTATTAGACACATTCCAGAAACTAAAAGAAATATCATCACAATATGGGCTAATTGTAAATGGTCAGAAAACAAAATACCTAAGATGCACGAGGAAAAATTATAGACCAGAAGAATTACAAATTGACTCGATGTACCTAGAACAAGTCCAGTCCTACAGATATGTGGGATCAACTGTAAATAGTGATAAATCAATAGAAGAAGAGGTCCAATATGGAATAACACTTGGAAGTAAAGCATATTATGCAAACCAATTTCTCTTTAAAAGTAGATTGGTCTCAAAGAAATCAAAATTGAAACTGTACTGGAGTATTATAAGACCAATAGTAACATATGCCTGTCAAGTATGGGTCTTGAAAGAAACCATAAAAAAACAAGTTAGTGGTGTTTGAAAGGAAAGTGTTAAGAAAGATCTTTGGTCCTACGACAAAGGGATGGTATGTGGAGAATCAAAACAAACAATGAATTAGATGAATTAATAAGACATAAGAATATAATAAATCACATAAAAGCACAACAATTAAGCTGGTTTGGCCATTTACACTGAATGCCGGAAGAGAGAATGGTAAAAAAGAAAGTATATAAGTGGAAACCAATATCAATACAACCACAAGGGAGACCAAAGAACAGATGGGAAGATGACATAAGAAATAACATGAAGAAACTGAGAATAAAGAATTGGATTAGCTGCATCCAGGATCGTAATAAGTGGAAATCATATGTTGAGAAGGCCATAACATTTAAAGATTGAATTTGTAGCACCTAAAAAGAAGAAGAAGAATGACTGTAGGTATTTAAATAAATAAGAGGATATAATTGTTGAAATGATAGAAGCTGAAGTTGTGAGTCATTGACAGTGTATTATGCATTTCCCTTTATGAATAATGTTTATACTGCATTTTGTAAACAATATTTGGAAGTGTAAACAATTCAGCAGTTGGACTATAACAGTATAACTACTGACATGACATAGCAGGAAGGCATCAGTATTAAGAAAGGAATAGTAAATATGTTCTATAGCCATGCATGAAAGGAACGGTAAAATATGCATGTTTACCTGTATGCATTTGTTGGGCTACTACATCAATTGAAGCAGTAAATTGTAAGATACAGGGTGGGGCATAAAGATCTCCAACTTTTCAAAGAGGTATAAAATATGAAAGAAGCCATCTAGAAAAAAATGGAATATATTTCTGAAAAGTACATTAAAAACAGTTTTATAGTGGGTTTTAAAAATCAGATCAGACATAAGGCAGCCGTCATTGGCAACACATTGCTGAAGACGTTCCCGGAAGCTCTTCATAACTCTCTGGGTTAGCTCGGGCGGAATGGAGTCGATTTCCTGTTGGATCCTTTCCTTCAAATACTCAAGAGATCGAGGCCGATGTTTGAAAACCTTTTCTTTAGGTATCCCCAAAGGAAAACGTCACACGGGCTTAAATCTGGTGACCGTGCCAGTCATTCCACATCTCCCCTTAAAGAGATCAAACGCCTAGGAAACAACAACAACAAAGCCCCGATGTTCACCGGTCCAAACCATTATGGGTAATGACAACGGTAGAGGCTAACCAACCGCATGACACTATCCCCACCTCTCTACCACCACTACAGCCCTCACAGTGCCCCTTCGAAAAGTGGGAGATCTTTGTGCCCCACCCTGTATATGTAAGATATATTAAACTGGAATTGCGGACTAAATGGGATAAATATGAGAAAAAAGATTGAGGTCTTTCGGAATGTGATGTTATATAATTGGGAGGTTGGTTCCTGTTGTTTTGAAAGAATGTAGTGTCTTCTTCTTCAAGGGTTTTGCAGTCCAGAAAAAATAGACCATTCGTCTTGGACTGCTTGACCCTGGACAAGAAAGGCACGTGTCGCCTCGTCTGGCTCGAGGAACATAAAGCTACAAACAGGGTTTTAGTTTGTCAGTACTTGCTGGTTCATAAACGATTATAGATTATTATTAAAAGTAATGCCACAAAGTACAATAATAAATGTTAGCACACTCACTATACCACTCTTAATGTCGACTTGCCATACACAATAATTAGTTATCATATAGTACCAAATTATTCACTGAATGTACTGTTATATAAT
>Ga0131853_10008813_pt1 | contig 18396 bp, 13 predicted proteins | sample TergutLab28metaG_FD_92764 | JGI IMG/M metagenome (GOLD analysis project Ga0131853, IMG submission 92764) | Labiotermes labralis P1 segment gut microbial communities from Petit-Saut dam, French Guiana - Lab288 P1 (version 2) (version 2) | ecosystem: Host-associated > Arthropoda: Insects >... | reverse complement strand
TTTGTCCATGCGATGACTACATCATCAACTTCTTTCCTTCTTTTTATGCGCTCAGGATTGGTGCGAAAACGCTCGTCTTCAAGCATATCATGTCTACCCATGACTTGTGCAAGTCTGCTAAATGTGGAATCATTTGCACAGGCGATGACAATGTCACCATCTTTTGCGGGAAAAACATCGTAGGGAAGTGCGATTTCACTGGCGTTTCCAAGTCGTTTGGGGTCTACGCCAAGCATTGTCCTAAGTACAACAGAACCTTCGAGCATTGAAAAGACTGTATCGAACATAGCCACATCAACAAGCTGACCCTTTCCTGTGATACATTTGTGATAGCAGGCGGTCATGATTGCAAAAGCCATGTGTATACCGGTGATTGCATCACTTAGAGCTATGGTGGTCTTTGTCGGCTTGTCAGGCGCACCGGATAATGATGTCATTCCTCCCAGAGCCTGCGCAATTGCATCAAAAGCGAGCCTATCTTTGTATGGGCCGTATTGACCAAAGCCAGAAAGGGAGGCATAGACTACCTCCGGATTAACTTTCTTGACATCTTCATATCCAATACCAAGCTTATCTACTGTTCCGGCAGAGAAGTTTTCGATTATGACATCAGCCCACTGAGCAAGCTCAAGGGCGGCCTTTTTGCCTGCTTCTGATTTAAGATTGAGTGTAACACTTCTCTTATTCCTGTTTAAGTAATTGAAATATCCGCTGACACCATCTTTTAATGGGAAAAACCCACGAGTATCATCACCGGAACCTACCGATTCAATTTTGATTACATCTGCACCCAAGTCTGCGAGTAGCATTGTGCAGTATGGACCTGAATATACACGTGAAAAATCAAGTACTTTCAAGCCTACCAGTGCTGTATTTGTATCCATATTTATGACCATTCCTTTCTAGTTGGTAATCTATATCATTGCATATGCGGCTTGCATAAGCTTAGACATTACGTTATAGCTGAACCCCGGAACACGCTGCACCATCATAGTTAGAGTCAGCTCGTTATTCGGGTCAACAGATGCCTGAGTACCTGCCCATCCGCCCCAACCGTATGAGCCCGGCATGAGATATGGGTTTGCTCCTGCTCTATTTGTTGTAACTCTGCACATGAGACCCCAAGAGGCACTCTTTGAGACAAACCTTGTTCTGTGCAATGATTCACGCTGATGATCCAAAAGTTGGTCTGAACCCATTGCTGTCAAAGTGCTTTTTCCGATAAGTCGTTTTCCATCATATATTCCGCCATTTGAAAGCATTTGCATAAATGCAGAAAAATCATCTAAGGTCGAGTGCAATGCGCCTACAAAGTGTTCGTTTGTGCTGCCGGGGCTGTGCATGATGTTAAACTCCGTTGTATCATAAGGTACAACATTTTGCGGGTTGCTGTAGTCATATAAGACAGCCATGCGAGAGAGCTGCTTAGCATCAGGGCGATAGCAGGTGTCCTTCATACCTAAGGGCTTGAAAATCTCGTTTTTCAAAAAAGTGCCGAAAGGCTGCTGGGTAATAGCTTCTACCAGTGCTGCTAAAATATCAGAGCACACGCTATACATCCATTCCGAACCGGGCTCAAAGGCCATTGGAATTGATGCAATTGCCTCAATCATCTGCTCACTTGTAAGATTAGGTTTTTCAGAAGCTTCTTTCAAAATTTTAGCGGAAAGAGCTCGTGCATCCTCATAATTTCTCGGTGCGTTAAATAAGGCGACCGGTATGTGATATGAAAAGCCCGCAGTCATAGTAAAAAGATGCCTAACTGTGACGGGCGTTTTGGCAGATACGGTAGTGAGTGCGCCATCGCCGGTATATGAGATTATGCTAAGATCCTTAAAAACAGGAAGGTATTTGGAAATGGGCTCATCAAGTGCAAAATAGCCTTTTTCAAAGAGCAATAGTGCAGCGACACCTGTAATAAGTTTTGTGTTTGAAAATACACGGAACATATTTTCGCAAGTCATAGTAATATTGTTTTCTTTATCCGCAAATCCTGCGGCTCCGCGAAACAGGTCTTTACCCTTATGTGTTATTCGAGCGCAAATGCCGACATGTTCCGTTTGGGAAATATTCTCGTCGAGGATTCTTTGAAAAACATCCATTATAAAGCCTCCCTACAAAGCATCCTTATAAATTCGGGTTGGCAATTCTTGAGCCGTCGGAATTGTAAACATAAAAACCTTTTCCGGTTTTGCGCCCTAGCCAACCGAGGCGAACCATGTCGCGAAGAAGCTGTGATGGGCGATATTTCTGATCTCCGGTTTCGGTATGAAGCACTTCCATAACGGCAAGCTCTATATCAATGCCGGCCATATCAATAAGCTCAAGCGGGCCCATTGGATGATTGAGCCCGGCCTTCATAGCAGTGTCGATGTCTTCAACACCAGCGACTCCAAGTTCAAGCAATCCTATAGCCTCATTTATCATTGGGTTAAGCATCCTATTGACAATAAATGCGGGACTATCTTTGGAGACAACACAAGTTTTCCCCATTTTTTCTCCGACATTTCTTGCGATATCGATTGTTTTAGCGGAAGTTGGAATAGACTTTACAAGCTCAAGCAGTTTCATAAGAGGAACAGGGCTGAAAAAGTGCATTCCAAGAAATCTTGAAGGATCTTTTACCACAGAAGAGATTTCTGCTATCGATATGGATGATGTATTGGTCGCCAAAATAGCATCATCTCTGCAGATGTCGGAAAGCTTTGCAAAGACAGCTTTTTTGATTTCTGCATCTTCAATTACTGATTCGATGACCATGTCGGCACTTGCTGCGTCATCATAGTTCACAGACAGCGTCAGGCGCTTCATTGCTGAATCTTTTTCGGCCTGTGTCATTTTGCCTTTTGAAACAGTTTTGTCCAACATTTTGTCGATTCCTGCTCTGGACTTCTCAAGCATATCCATAGACAGGTCGTTTAGGATTACCTCAAAACCGGAAGAAATTGCTGTTTGTGCAATTCCAGAGCCCATAAAGCCTCCACCGGCAACGAATATTTTCTTTATTTCCATGGTGTACCTCTTTTGTTAGTTATATCAAATCTTTATATTAAAAAATTACTCACAAAGCTCATAAAGTGCTGCTATTCCTTGACCTCCGCCGACGCAGAGAGTTACAACTCCATATTTGCAACCACGGCGTACCATCTCGTTCATAAGTGAGACAGTGAGCCTTGCACCGGTACAACCTGTTGCGTGTCCAAGAGCGATAGCTCCACCATTTACGTTAACCTTGTTCATGTCAAGACCCAGTTCCTTGATGCACACAAGTGCTTGTACTGCAAAGGCTTCGTTAACTTCAAACAACCCTATCTCATCAAGAGAAAGACCAGTTTGCTTCATGAGCTTATGTACAGCCGGAATTGGAGCGGCGCCCATAAGCTTTGGATCATAGCCAACTGAAGCACTGTCAACATATTTAATTATGGGAGAAAGAGCGTATTGATTAGCTTGCTCCGGTGTGCTCAAGAGCAATGCAGCGGCACAGTCATTAAGCGTTGAAGCATTACCTGCAGTAACTGTTCCGTCCTTTTTAAATGCCGGTCTCAGTTTAGCGAGGTTTTCTATAGTAATACCCTTGCGGTATGTTTCGTCATGGTCAAAAATAGTTGTACCACCTTTTACAGGGATTTCGACAGGGGCAATCTCCGCGTTAAATTTGCCGGAAGCCCAAGCGGCCTCTGCGCGATGTTGGCTTTGCAGAGCGTACTCATCTTGTTCCTCGCGGCTTATTTTATACAGACTAGCCAGATTCTCAGCGGTGATTCCCATATGTCCACCAACTACCGGGTCAATAAGGCCGTCTTCAAACAGACCGTCGCAAACCTCCGGGCCATTTCCCATACGATAACCCTCGCGAGCCCCAAGAAGATAATGTGGACAGCGAGTCATGCTTTCCATTCCGCCTGCTATCACAATAGAGTTATTATGGGTTTGAATTGACTGAGCTCCAAGCACTATGGATTTAAGACCGGTTCCACAGTTTTTCATTGGTGTAAACGAGGGAACAGACTCAGGTAAGCCACCATGCAGTGCTGCCCAGCGAGCCGGGTTTGCATTATTTCCGGCTTGAAATTGATTGCCGATAATTACTTCGTCCACAGCTTCACCGGGAAGTCCGGTTTGCTCAATTATTTTTTTGATACAGGCTGCCGCCAAATCGTACGCCTTTACACTCTTGAGACTTCCGAGAAAGTTTCCCGTTGCAGTTCGCGCTCCTGCGGTAATCAAACAATTTTGTAGCATTTTAGCCATTTTTGCACCTCTTAAAGTATTTTTACGTCAACTTATTTGTAGTATAATCCTGTGAGAAATAAAACGCTTATGAAAATAAATCACACGAAACTAGTATAAAAGCAATAATCGTGCCACATAGGGGCTTTGTTTAAAATATATGAAAGTAATGCACGAATTATTGATGGTATATGTCTGATTTGACATGCTAGTCGAATGTTGATATTATGCTATAAAAGGTAATGAGAAACGAGGTGGTAGACCTTGCATAGTAGTGAATTTTATGAAAATTTACTGGATAATATACAAAGTGCGGTGTATGTGTTGGATAGCGAGGGAAATTACGTTTTTGTTAATAGCGCATATGTTCAGATGCTAAATATGTCTAAGAGCGAGATACTAAGCTATAATGTCAGATATTTCTTAGAAACAAACCAAATCAACGTAATTGTTGCCCTCAAAGCGTGTAAAGAACGACGACGAGTGGCAATGTTTCAAGATGTTTTCGACACTCTAAGACGCGGGAGAGGTGACTTTAGACACTTGGTTGTTGCAACGCCTGTTTTTGACGAAACCGGAGAAGTTAAACACATCGTTGCAATTAGTAGGCAACTCGAAAGTATTAATGATGACTACAATGAAGCAAGCAGGAGTTCTGAGGTTTCACAATTTGCGGCAAAAGCTGAGTTTGACATTAAAATGGTTGATTCGTCGATTATTGCTGAAAGTGAACCTATGCTAGAGGTGTTTAGGCTTGCGAGCAATATTGCAAATGCTGACTCTGCTGTTTTAATTTATGGCGAGTCCGGAACAGGAAAGGAAGTTGTAGCGCAATATATCCATGCAGAAAGTGACAGGAAAAGCAAGTCATTTAGCGTAATAAACTGTGCGGCACTTCCGGAAAATCTGCTGGAAGCGGAGCTATTTGGATATGAAAAAGGCGCCTTTACCGGAGCATCATCGACAGGCAAACTAGGGCTACTAGAAAGTGCAGATGGAGGAACCCTGTTTCTCGATGAAATAAATTCACTTCCCCTTGGAATGCAAGGAAAGTTGCTACGGGCACTCGAAACAAAAACAATTCAGCGGATTGGTTCTACGAAAACCAGAAAAGTAGATTTTCGCCTGTTGGTAGCTACAAATGAAAAGCTTGAAAAACTTGTTATAGAGAAAAATTTTAGAGCGGATTTATACTACCGCATAAATGTCATACCAATTCATGTTCCGCCGCTTCGTGAGCGCCCGGAGGACATAATCCCTTTGACAAACCACTTTCTCAATGTTTTTTGCAAAAAAAGCAATAAAAACAAGACATTTTCTCATCAAACATTGGAAAATATGAAAAAATATAATTGGCCCGGGAATGTGCGGGAATTAAAGAACTTTGTTGAACGCTCTGTCGTAATGAGTTATGGAAATACCATAGAAACTCTGGACATTGAAGCCATTGCCTCATCAGGGCCTGACCCTATTGGGATGCAAGCGAGACTACCGCTTATAAATGAAAATCCGCAGGGAGGCTTTGGAGGTGCGAGATTTGATAAAATGATGGAGCAGGGTGTACGTCTGGAAGATTATATAGCCGAATGTGAAAGACGATATCTAAAAGCTGCAATGGAAAAGCACAAAACAACTTATGCGCTTGCAGAAGCTTTGGGCACAAGTCAAACATCAATCATGAGACGCAAAAAAAAGTTTGGACTATAGCAAAACTATTTTCTAGCTGTATAAAAAAATATATTGCGGTGAGCTTATTTAAAACACACTATATATTCCAACAAAATCCAACGACAAGTCGAAAGTGGTTCAAAATGAACCGCTTTCGACTTGCTTGATGCGGAATCGCATTAACCGCAAAAATATTCACGAGTATTGTAGCTTTTTATCTTGGCACGATAATTGCTTAATACATTTAAATAATGAGTAATATAAAATGAATTAATGTCATAATTAAATTTTAAATTGAGTATGGAGGACATTCGCATGGCACACAACTTAGATGTATTAAAGAACTTTATGGATACGCAGTTAGAAAAATTTGGATTCCCCGGTATAGACTGCATCATCTATCAAGACCATGAAGAAGTGTTTCGATATGCTGCAGGTTATGCTGACATGGACACAAAACAGCCGCCCGCTCCTGATGCGCTTTACCACGCATACTCAGGGACTAAGATGATAACATGCACTGCGGCAATGCAATTAGTTGAACAGGGTAAAATGCTTCTCCTTGATCCGGTTAGCAAATATTTACCGGAGTATGGGAACCTTATGGTAAAGTATGGAACATTTACAGTCTTGCCGGCTCAAAAGAAAATGAGAATATTAGACTTGTTTAATATGACTGCCGGGATATCATATGAGGTTGATACCCCTGTAATGCGTGCTTTTGCAGAGGAGACAAAAGGGGACTTCAACACAAGAGAATTTGTGGCAGCTCTTGCAAAGGATCCGCTGAAGTTTGAGCCGGGTGATGGTTGGTGTTATGGGTTCTGTCATGATGTCTTGGGCGCAATTATTGAAGTTATATCAGGAAAGAGCCTTGGGGAATATTTAAAGGAAAACATTTTTGAGCCTCTTGGAATGAAAGATACTTTCTTCAGAATTCCGGAAGAAAAGCAGCCGAGGCTTGCGCCTCACTATGGATATGACTTTTTGACAATGACAGCCTCGAAAATTCCAAATAAAAACTATGGACATGCAGGTCTGAGACAGGAAAGCGGCGGTGCGGGTCTGATAACAAGTGTCAATGACTATATCCTTTTTGCCGATGCTATGGCATGCATTGGCGTTGGAAAAACAGGAAACCGAATTATCTCAGAGCGCTCAATAAAACTTATGTCCACAAACAGATTAAGCGGTAAGTTTTTGGAAGACTTCAAACAAATAGGATCTGCAGTTGGCTCAGCCATTGGCGTTGGATATGGATTGGGTGTTGGGGTTGTACATGACTCCGTCGGAGCTTGCACACTTGTTCCAAATGGCACATTTTATTGGGGCGGTTATGGCGGCTTCCAAAACCACATAGACACTGAAAACAAATTGTCATTCTTTGTGGCTATGCACAATCTCAGGCATCCGCAACATTTGCTAAGACCCTATATGTTAAACATACTATATTCTAACGATTGGTCAAAATAAGATTGGAGGTGCCTTAATTGAGTTGGTCAATGATTTTACAAATCTTGTTGAACAATCTTTTTACTGTCGGTGTCTTGATGTTGACGACATTAGGTATAGCGCTTACTTACAAATCTGCTACGGTAGCAAACTTTGCCCAACAATCAGTAGCAACGGTTGGTGCGTTTTTGGCGGCATATTTGTTCATGAGACAGGGGGTCAATCCGTGGGTTGCAGCGTTAGGTGGAATCGCAGCTTGCTTTGTTCTGGGCTGGATAATTGATGCGCTTATAGTAGGCAAAATGACCGCAGCCAGAGCAGGACGAATAATGATTGTAATAGGCCTTGTTCTGGTAATTGGAGCGCTTACACCATTGGTATTTGGAATGATTCCATACTCGTTTCCGAGATTCTTTACCGGGAATCTGACATGGGAAAAATTTGGAGCATCATTTACGCTTACTCGCAACGGTCTGTTTACATTTGGGGTTGCAGTGGCGGTGGTAACAATAGTATTTACTGCACTAAATGTAACAAAGTGGGGTCTTAAAGTTCGAGCTACTGCATCCGACAAAACGGTTGCGGCAATGATGGGCATTAACACCGATAGAGTTACTGCGACAAGTTGGGCAATTTCTAGTGCTTGCGCGGCCTTGGCGGCCGTGTTGCATGCTGCCCAAACAACCAATGTTACTACAGAAATGATGATTCCTGTTCAGACAACAGCTCTTTTGGCCTTCGTCATGGGTGGATTTACATCATTTTATGGGCCGGTTATCGGGGCTATTATAATCCCGCTTACAGCGGCAATGCTTGCACTTATCAGTGGACTGTGGGCAAATGTATTTCTTCAGACTCTTGTGTTACTTGTTATATTAATCAAACCGATAGGGCTATTTGGCAAAAAAATAGCGGTGAAGGTGTAGTGACATGAAATTTAATAACGATTATAAGGAACTTGCAAACAAGTATAAACCTAACCATCTGCAAAACATAACAAAGCACCCTCTATTTTCCTACATCATAATTTCGCTTGCATTAGTTGCTATGCAATTACTTTTCATCTTTGGAGATGGTATTGTCAGCCTTACGGTGAGCCGAGCTATATCTATAACGATGATTTATACAATTGCCGCAATGGGACTTAGCATTCTGGTTGGTATGGCGGGTCTAATGTCGCTGGGTACGGCAGCCTTTATAGGTTTGGGAGCATACATTGCAGGAAACCTGCTCAGAAGTTTTGTTATGCCGTTTACATTGATACTACTTATTGTTATTCTTGTCGCCATTGCAATTGGAGTGGTGATCGGCGTAATTTCGTTGAGAGTGAGGGGCATACATCTCTTGATCATTACCCTTGCATTCGGCTCTATACTCACGGATATGTTTAGAACTCCTAACCAATTCACCGGCGGACCTCTGGGTCTGACAGGTGTTCCACATCCGGAACTGGCAATGTTTATCCAGACAAATAGAGATACAGTATTCTTCCTAATCTTAGCGGTAATGCTTGCGCTCGTTGTTGTGACGCTAAATATTATTAAAAGTCCGACCGGGCGAGCGATGTTGGCGATGAATAACAGTGAAGCTTTGGCACAGGCAATGGGTGTTAGGCTTCTCAAGTATAAGGTTTTAGCGTTTGTCATTGCTACAATCTATGCGATGGTCGCAGGTGTACTCTTTATAAGTTCGGTAACCGCTGCGACACCGGCATCATGGACAATGAATCTTTCGCTCAACATGCTAGTAGCTGTTGTCTTAGGGGGTGGGTTGAAACCCGTAGGCGTGTTCTTAGGTACATTTATTATTTTCGGCATTGACTTAGCCATTTTGAGTCGTATTCCGTTTTTCCTGAGCTTCCCGGCAGCATCATCAATTTTCTCAGGACTACTTATTATACTGATAGTGTTCAGATGTCCCGGAGGTTTGATGAAGCTTATCCACGATATCAAAAATATATTTTTATCACTAATTGAGAGATGGAGGGTGTATAAATATGGCCCTGAACTCTAAATTTTCAGTTCAAGCTGCTGTTCGCAAAAGAGATAAATCCTATGATCAGATGCAATTTAACGAAAAATATCCTGATGTAGCCGCTGCTATTTTTGATGGAAAAACCGAAAAAAAGGCACATATACTTGAGCTGGCATCAAAAAAACGGCTTCTGGATCTGGAAATAGCCGCAACTCCCATTGCGCAGGTAAACGAAATCAAACGCACAGAGGCGATTGCAGCAAAAGAAGAAAAGCAGAAGTTGCTGCGCAGAGCTGCCAGGCAATCAGCAAAGAGAATTGCCAAAAAATCCGGAGAAGTCGCAGGGCAAAGTTACGAAGAAACAGAAATAGTGAAGCTTGACAAAACCATGGAAGACTACAAGATAGAGCTATTAAAACAGTTTCCTGACAAAGACGATCCGTTGGCGGACGCAGATGCTGTGGCAAAATATGAAGCTGCAAAAAAAGAAGAAGAGAAAAAAATGGATGATCTTCTTGCAAAATGTGCAGCGGAGAAAAAAGCAGAAATTGATAAACTTAGCGCAAAGCTATCAGCGAAGAACAAAAAGCTAAAAGCGGATTTTGAAAGCGCAAATAACGAACTTCGAGAGTACTACAAAGATGAGGAAACCCACCTCGAAGGAGACTCAATTCTTAGCTTCAGAAATGTGAAAATGTACTTTGATGGAGTAAAAGCGGTAGATGACCTTAGTTTTGAAATAAAAAAAGGCGAAATATTCGGAATTATTGGGCCGAACGGCGCAGGAAAAACAACGCTATTTAACTGTATTACACAGTTTAACAAAGCTACCGGAGGAAAAATCTACTATCGAGACAAGTTCGGAATTGCAGTTGATTTGTCACATTACAACACGCACGATATAGTCAAAACAGGGATTGCAAGAACATTCCAAAACTTGCAAATGATGCACTATCTGCCGGTTCTGGACAATCTGCTGATTGGAGCGCACCCCTACTATCGGGCGAATCTGTTTGACCATCTTATATATTCCAAGAGACTAAAAGAAGAAGAGCAGGTAAATAGAGCTGTTGCAATGGATATTCTAAAACGGCTTGATTTGGCTCAGTATGCGTTGAGAATAACTCAAGGACTTCCTTATGGTGTGTTGAAAAAAATTGAACTAGCCAGAACTCTTATGACAAAGCCAAGTGTAATAATCCTCGATGAGCCGGCGGCGGGGCTTAATGAAGCTGAAACGGAAAAACTTGCCGATGTCATCAAAAAGATAAGAGATGACTACAATTGCACGATAATTTTGGTTGAGCATGATATGAATCTGGTAATGAGTGTTTGCGATACGGTTTGTGCAATGTCCTTTGGAAAAAAACTGGCAATAGGAGCCCCTGAGGAAATACAGAACAACAAAACTGTTCAGGAAGCCTACCTTGGAGAAGAGGAGACTGACGCCTAATGGAAAGTATTCTAGAAATCAAAGATTTGGTTGTTGACTACGGTGTTATTCGAGCTCTCAAAGGCATTAATATGAAAATCCCGAAAGGGAAAATAGTTGTTGTTCTGGGCGCAAATGGTGCCGGGAAAACAACAGCGCTGAGAACAATTTCCGGGATAGTTCCGGCAGCGTCGGGGGAAATACTGTTTGAAGGTACGGATATAAAAAATAAAAAACCATATGTCATATCCCAAAAAGGGATTGGACAGTCACCAGAAGGCAGAATGGTTTTACCATCTCTGACTACTGAGGAAAATCTCAAAGTGGGTGCGACTCTTGTAAAGTCAAAAGCAGAAATAAAGCGGAATTTTGAACATATTTACTCTCTTTTTCCTATACTACAAGAAAGAAAAAATCAACAGGCGACCACTCTTTCAGGGGGTGAACAGCAAATGCTTGCCATCGGTAGAGCACTCATGATGAAGCCAAAGCTTCTTTTGCTTGATGAACCATCATTAGGGCTTGCCCCACTTATAGTTAAGTCTATATTTGAAACGGTAAAGAAAATTGCAAGTGAAGGTGTGACAATCTTGATGGTCGAACAAAATGCACGTCAGTCTCTGATGATAGCTGACTATGCATATGTGTTGGAACTCGGGAACATAAAATCCGAAGGCGAGGCACATGAGTTGCTTGCAGACGAGGACTTAATCAGTGCGTATCTTGGAAAAAAGAAAGCTCATTAGGCAAGACTGAGCTGTAGGAAAATCAGTGTGCCAGTTAACAGTTGATAACTAACAAAAGTTAGAATCAATATAACATCAATTATTTATGGAGGAAAACTAAACAATGAAGAAAGCAATAAGCATACTAATTTGCGTAGCCCTTATCTTGGTCATGGTTGCAGGTTGCGCAAGAGAAGAAGCCCCGCCAACAACAGGCGGAGCACAGCCGCCTGCAAGCGGCGGCGCAGCAGGTAATCAAGCGACACAAGCCCCGACGACACCAACAGAGCCGATAACTCCACAGGAAGCTACAGGCGAGGTTTCACAAGGCGTAACAGATACAGAGATTCTCATAGGTACAACCTTTGTAGCGTCAGGGCCATTGTCATTTATAGGATTGCCGATCATCGACATCATAACTGCTGAGTTTGCCAGAGTTAATGCACATGGCGGCATTGCAGGGCGTGAACTAAGGTTGGTTCACTACGATGATGGTAATGATCCGGTTCAAGGTAGAATTTTCATTGAGAGACTTTTAGAAGAAGATAGAGTTTTTGGTCTGATTGCAATAAGCGGCGGCAATGCACCGGGTAGTTTAGGCTACATGAGAGATTTTGGCGCACCTGTAATCGGTGTAACAAACGGTATTGCGTTTATGTATCATGAAAGTGACCCGGGAAGTAACATCTTCCTTGTTGAGCCAAGTAATGCACTAGATGGTAGAGCGATGTTTGCGCGTGCAATCAGTGAAGAATTATTTGGCCCGAACGGAAACGAAAGACTTCCTGATGATGCGCTGATAGGCATGGTGTATTCTAATAATGACGCAGGTCACGATAGATTTGCAGCAGTATCAGCTATGGCAGCTGAGATGGGAATGTCTGACAGATTCATTGGCGAAGTTGTAGCTCCTGATATCTATCCCACAGTTATCCAACAAATGATGGCAGCAGGTGTGCAACTCGTTCTTGCAGCAACACTTGATACAGCAGGCTTTACAGCGGCTATGGATGATGCCGGTTGGGTAGTTCCGGTAATCGGTGGTTACGGTACTTCTACAATCCAATCACACTCACCGGAAGTATTTAACCCCGACAGACGCATTCTGGCAACAACATGGGCTGACTTTGACGCACCGCACGCACAGCCAATGCTTGCCGCACTTAACAATGCACTTACTTATCACCCAACCCTTGACGATGCGACACGCCTTTCCTATGCCGAAAACAACTTTGCTCGTGCAGGCTATGCATATGCAAGAGCACTTGTAATAGGCCTTGAAAGAGTTGTTGAGGCAGGTCTTGACCTCACATGGGAAAACTTTATTTGGGCGATGGAATCAGAGCCATTTGACCTCGGAGGATTTGGACCATTTACATTTGCAAATGGACAAAGAATGGGTGTTACAGAACTGGGTCTGTTTGAATATGTTGCTGAGAGAAATCCGGACGGTTCATGGAACGAGCAAGCTCTAACAACCAGAACATTTGAATCAGTTGAAGATGTGCTTGCAAAAAGGAACTAACTACTTACAATAGCTGAAAAGTAGGAGTTCACGAAATGAGCGATTGGCTTACGCAAGAAAAAACACATCCTGGTGCATAACAAAAACATGAAAAAAGAGTGAAGTAATAGCCAGTCATGTAATGATGACCGGCTACTACTTTACCGAATCATTTTGAGAGGTGAATTATGGGAAAACTTGATGGAAAAATTGCGGTTGTCACAGGAGGGGGACAAGGCATTGGCAAGGCAATTGTAAAGCAATTTTTAGATGATGGGGCTTCAGGTGTTGCAATTTTAGATATTAATACTGCAATTATGGAAGAAACTGTCAAGGAGCTGGGAACACCTGGTGCGAAAGTAATGTGTGTTCTATGCGACATCTCTTGTGAAGAACAAGTAAAAGCAGCTGTTAAGTCCGTTGTGGAGAGATTCGGAACAATTGATATTCTGGTAAACAATGCAGGTATTACACAAGATTCCATATTTCATAAAATGACAGAGCAACAATGGGACAAAGTTATCAAAATTAACCTATATGGTGTTTTTCATATGTGCAGATATGTTGTGCCTATAATGCGTGAAAAAACTTATGGGAAAATTATTAACATAGCATCAATCTCTGCTTATGGGAACATCGGGCAAGCCAACTATTCAGCTTCTAAAGGTGCGCTTATCAGCTTTACAAAGACACTTGCATTGGAAAGCGGCCAAAAAAATATAACGGTAAACTGCATAGCTCCGGGATTTATTGAAACGGAAATGTATGCGACAGTGCCGGATGAAATTATACAAAAGCATCTGAGCAGAATTCCTTTAAAAAGGCTGGGGAGCCCAAAGGATGTTGCTTATGCGGCTGCATTTTTGGCGAGCGAAGAGGCTGGCTTTATCACTGGTCAAACCATAGATGTTGCCGGCGGAGGAAGTGTGTAATACAAAGACTTAGACACAATGTCATAATAAAAAATGTAAAGAAAAGGTTGGGTGAAGATGAAGAGAAAATTGTTATCGATATCTATTGTGTTAGTAATGTTGGTGTCAATGGCCGTGCCGGCGCTTGCGAATAATACACAGTTTGTGGACATATCCGGACATTGGGCGAGTGACGCAATACTAACACTTCATGCCGATGGAGTTATAGACGGATATCCTGATGGAACATTTAGACCAAATGCTTTTGTGACACGTGCAGAAGCGGTTACAATCCTAAACAGATTTTACTCCCTAACTGATGTAGGGGATGTCATATTTTCCGATGTGCCCGAAAACGCATGGTTTTATGATCAAATTGCAACTGCAATAGGAAGCGGATATATTTTAGGCTTTGAAGATGGAACATTTAGGCCGGGAGCAAATATATCAAGGCTTCATCTTGTTATGGCAATCTACAGAATATTGGGTTACCCATCTGCTTCCAACACTGAAATTATCAACGAATTTTCGGATGGATCAGATATTCTACGGACAAATGAGCAAGGGAGAAATGCTGTTGCGTTTCTTCTGAACAATGACATAATGCAGGGGTACCCCGATGGAACGCTTCGTATAAACAACAGTATCACTCGTGCAGAACTGGTGACGCTGCTTCTGAGACTGGGCGAGGCTACATCTCAAGCAGAATACGGAGAAACTGAAGAAGATGTTGAGGAAGAAACTGTTCCCCTTGCGCCACACCCCCAAACTCCACAACCGCCTATCGGTGGTGCTGGTGGCGGTGGTGGCGGATGGCAGCCGCCCCAACAACCACAACCCCCTGTTTGTGACGACTGTGATGAATATCCATGTGAGTGTCCCGTCTTGTGCGACGACTGTGATGAATACCCATGTGAGTGTCCCATCTTGTGCGATACCTGCAATAGATATCCATGTGCCTGCTGTCCAGAAACAGACAAATACCCTTGTCAGTGTCCCGCATTATGGGAAGGGTTTGTTATTGGTGAAATTGGAGAAGCCAGAATTGAATTCGGTGGAATTTCACGTATGTTCAACTACTATATCCCCAGCACATTTAATGGCAGAAGACTGCCGGTAGTACTGGATGTTCACGGTAGTGGGTTTAGCGCTTTGACACATTTTCAGCTTACAAATATCATTGAAGTAGCTGAAAGAGAAGGATTTATTGTTATTGGGCCGAATGCCGTTGTTTTCCACGATGTTGCAAATCCAGCTTCGATGGATTTAGCGACAGTAGGCAGGTTTTCGAGTGAAGGACATGTGTTTATTCCGCAAAACCCACCAATGCCTATGCCTATAATAAACACCGCTCACGTATTGCAAGGTGCAAATATACGATTTAATGCAAGTGATTTGACATATGGACAAACAAATGCTTACTTCGATGGTGTTTATTACCACTTTGATGATGTCGCATACTTCTTAGCTCTAATTGACATGTTTGTTGATGCAGGCTTTGCAGATTCAAACAGAGTTATTGCCCAAGGTCTGTCATCAGGTGCAGCGATGGTTTTGCGCCTTGCAGCACAAGTGCCTGACAGATTTGTTGGCATAGCGGCGGTTGCAGGATTAAAGCTCTATGAATACAGAGATGTGGTTCCAAATGACACACTAAGGCTTGTATTTATGCACAGCATAAATGATCCGATTGTCCCAATAACAGGACAATTTTTCCCACAACTTGCTCCGGCGCTTCTTCCATATCCGCTTGGGCAGTTTGCGTTTTCTCTTAACGATAGTGTCGCGTGGTTCCTAAACGCCTACTATGGGCTAACACCCTCTATCACGGACACATCAATTAAACCAAATGCAATACCTGACACGAGAATCACGACACGCACAGAATTTAATTATGGAGCGGTCATTACATACGTTACTACAACGCCGGGTGCCGGGCACTCGTGGCCCGGAAGTAATATGACAATAGGCAGCATGGTTCAGCTTCAAGCAACAGACTTTATATGGAATGACCTGAGTGTTGATATCGTAAGTGAAGTCCCAACAGCGCAGGTGAGCAATGTTTCAGGTAACGTCAATGAACTAATAATCACTGTTACCACAACTTTTTGTAATGGCAGACAGGCCGCCGTTTCAGAATCATTTTTAATTCGAAACGATTCGAGTGGATTTTTCCAAGTTGATCAGTTTAACGTTTTTGTAAACACACAAGACAATATAGAAATCTCCATTGCAAATTAATCTTTTCGGGCTGATTCTATGTAGTATTAGGAGACTAAGCTACTAACTCCAGATATAACCCTAAAAGTCGCTCTGAGCTCCATATGCGGAGCTCGGGGCGACTTTACATTTGTTGTGCTCTATATTGTATTGCGAGGGTACAAAAGCAAACAAAAACCTTGACAAATGTGATAGAGCACTATAATATTAAGGAGCTATTTTAAGAAGTTTAATTTTACATTCGACAAAATTTACTAAAACTTTTGTAAAAACATAAAAAAGGCGAAAAATTATTGAAATAATTAAGATTATCGTTTTTAAATAAATTTAATTATGGTCGTGGTTGTTATCAAAAATATTCGATAAGGCGGGTGGAAAGAATCATGACAGGGCGAAAAAACGACATACATCTGCTAAAAGAACACAACACAAACTTAGTGTTAAACGCACTGATTGGAATGAAAACAGCCACTCGCGGCCAAGTGGCCGAAAAAACAGGCCTCAGTCAGCCTACAGTCAACGCTATAGTTTTAGAACTTAGCGAACAGGGGATAGTGAGCCCGGGAACCTTTGCCGCCTCGGCCGGAGGCAGGAGACCTAAGTGTTATACATTTGAAACAAACCATCTGCGTGCAGCGACAATCCGAGTACATGAACACAGCTTGGAATACAGTGTTGTAAAGATTGACGGAACTGTGATATTGCGCAACTCATGGGCACTGGCGGACAGCGGCGGCACGGTGGAAGGATTGCAAACGCTTGTGCAATCCCTCATTAAGCAAGACCCCGATATACGAATAGTCAGCATTGGAGTACCCGGTGTGGTAGACCCCGGAGGAATGCTCCACGCAATTCCGCAAATACCCGACCTGAGCGGAGTGGCTTTGGCGCATACATTGCAAAAAAAAGTAAGTGTCCCCATCTATGTAGAAAATGACATGAATCTAGTGGCACTTGGCAGCGTGGGCATCGGGGCGGGAAAAACATCTTCAGATATAGTCTTTGTAAACATAGGAAAAGGTGTAGGTGCGGGCATAGTCATGGGCGGACGGATTATAAGAGGATTTTCCAGTTTTGCCGGAGAGATAGCGTTTATTGTAGACCCGCTTGCAGAGGAAACATTTGATGAACCATTTGAAAGCTTACTCTTTAGAGCCGAAAACGCAGCCGAGCAAGCCAAGCTTATTTCGGGACTTATAGTAAACATAATCTGTCTTCTAAATCCGCCGGTAATATCATTCGGCAGCAACTTGGCCACAAAGGAACTACTTTGGCATCTTCGACGTGAATGTGAAAAGCGGCTTCCTCTCTGGACACTGCCGTCATTTCAGCTCATAGAAGACTTTGAATCGGCCTACGACAGAGGACTTCTGGCAGTGGTGTATGACATATTGTTGCATTCACAATAATAGATTTTCACGAGGCTATTCCACTGTAGACAGGCTGATGCACTCAATTTGATCGCTAAGACGCAGTACCTTATAAGAAGCGAACAAACTTAGGTTTGCTTAAATAACAAAACGCAAAATTAAAGGAGGATTATCATGAAAAAGAACCTGGCAATTTTAGTAGCAGTTGTAATGATTATAGCTCTCGTTGCGGCCTGTGGTAATGGTGGAGGCACAACAACCCCGCCACCTGCGGCACCTACACAAGACGCAACGACAACAACAGCTGCTAACGATCCCGCCCCCACAGACGCACCGGAAGTTTTCAGAGCGGCTTTTATAACACAAGCCATGTCAAACGAATCCCAAGCGTTCTCATGGAGAGAGTTCCAGAGACTGGCACCGGAGCACGGCTTTGAAATGGCTGTTTTTGCCGGTGAAAATGAACCTGCTGTCGAGTTTGACGGCGTTTTGACAGCAATAGCAGAAGGTTTTGACGCAGTATTTGTAAACCCAAGTAGTATCGAAGGTATTATTCCGGCTCTGCAACAAGCCAGAGATGCAGGCCTCGTAGTAGGCATGTTCTCATCAGTGCTTCCGGACGAGCACAGAGATGTTATGACATTCTTCGTTGGCTCTGACGACTTCTTAGGCGGAGTTCAAGCAGGTCAGTTTGTATCAGCAAACTTCCCGAATGGCGCAAACTTTGTTGAAGTAGGCGGCCAAGCAGGTCACTCTGCGGCAAATGACCGTCATCATGGTTTCCAAGAAGGCCTTGCCGACAATATCGTTATGCTAGACTCACAATTTGCACCAACCGGATGGAATACTCATGAAGCACTTGCAATTATGGAAGACTTTATAGTAAGATTCGGAGATGACATTGATA
>Ga0131853_10008812_pt1 | contig 18397 bp, 10 predicted proteins | sample TergutLab28metaG_FD_92764 | JGI IMG/M metagenome (GOLD analysis project Ga0131853, IMG submission 92764) | Labiotermes labralis P1 segment gut microbial communities from Petit-Saut dam, French Guiana - Lab288 P1 (version 2) (version 2) | ecosystem: Host-associated > Arthropoda: Insects >... | reverse complement strand
CAGGGCCTGGTAATGTACCGTACTGGTAGTGGTGACAGTAGTAGTAGTAGCAGGGCCTGGTAATGTACCGTACTGGTAGTGGTGACAGTAGTAGTAGTAGCAGGGCCTGGTAATGTACCGTACCTACATTCGGAACGTACACGAACTGCTGCAAAGATTTGACTGATTACAATACCCTACCAGCATCAAGATAACAACGATATTAATACAATTTTAACCTATTTTATCAATTTATAATCTTGAACAAAACGGTAGTTCAAAATCGTGAATTGTGCACTGCAGCTGCTATTCCATTTTCCTGCAGGACTTTCTTATAGCCCACAAGAAAGGGTAAAAAAATTTCGGAATCCTAGTGCTTTAATTGTAAGAACTTTATCTTGTAATATATTGCGTTTTTTGGTATAAGTTTGAATTTTAATGACTGTGTTATTACTGTCTTCTATACTTAACCGACCAATACAACAGCATAGGAATTACATTTCTGTTTATACTCTGCTTGTTAAAATATATATTGGAGTTGCATTTCAACAACTTCCCTTTTATGTTCTTGTATTGATTGATGAGTTTAACTTGACTAGCCGTGTCAACTGGAGTCAAATCATCCCTCTGTACTTATTAAATTAATGTCTTGTACAGTTAACCGACACAGATCTAACTGATGTATAGACACTGCATAGATATAGCTTGCCAATGGGTTTAAAAATGTATAAGCTTAGTGGAGGTCTAATTAAATTTGGTGAATTAGCTCTCTTTCGGTTTACAGGTCAAATGGTAGTTTTATACCTTCATACAACAGAATTGGAATATGTTCACGAGTCTTTATTTGGTTGTTGAGAAAATGAAAATTCGAATCTGACCAGAATGAGTCTCAAATATTAAAAAAAAGAGGAAATTTTGTTTAAATTTATAGGCCTCAAGTTTTCTTTTCAATTTCCAAAAACACTTGAAAATTTAAGTAACCATTTTTAACGTTGCTTGTCTTGAACGAAACGGTAGTTCAAAATCGTGAATTGTACACTGCAGCTGCTATTCTATTTTCCTGCAGGACTTTCTTATAGCCTACAGCATCTTGCTCAGCGAAAGATATTCCTTACGCACCATTTATTGTCGCTAATGTGAGACACCCTACTGTGTTTCCGGCTAACTGACGGTCCAAACTGCCGTACTGATCATGTCACAATATTATGGCCCTTTCAGGTGAGTGGAAGCATAATCACAGTAGCTGAGTCCTGTGGCCAAGAATCTCAGCGGGTAGTAACAAGGAAAGGAGATGATCGATAACAGGTTTATGATTCTATTTCACTTCGATATTGTGCCTGTAGTGATTGATATTAACGCTTTATTGCACATGAAGAGCCCTCTTACGACCTCTGGCATATTCTTTAAATCCAAATATGTCGCTGCATTAATTTCGAAAATATAATTGTGCACTATTTTGAAAAGTAGATATTTCGTATCACAAAACCCCATTGTTAGTGAGTTTTTGCGGGTTATTTCATATTGGTGTTTCAAATTCTGAGATTATAGAGCATATAATGAGATGTGGTACATGATTGTATTTCATGAGTTAATAGGAGAGTGGGTTGAAATGTTTGTAAGTATGTATGTAAGTATAGAATCGGAGTCAGGCGAGTAACTGCTGTGATAACCTGCACAGTGACTGCCAACCGCACGGAACACGGTCTTTATCGAGAAGCCAGTTAAGAAGTTCTGAGCATTTTATGGAACCCAAAGGTTTAGTGCCGTGTCCAAAGCAACCGTCCCTCCTCACATGTTCCTATCCTGAGCCAGATGTGTCGAGTCCATGGCGTATATTCTGATTTCTTTAGAATCAATTTTAATGTTCTCCCATCTACCCCTAAGTCTACCGAGCGGTTCTTTCCTGGGGGTTTCGTCACCAGAATTCTGTATGCATTTCTCATCTCCACCATAAGTGCCAACGCTCCGCCCCTCTTATCCGTCTTGATTCGATCACTTTAATAAGATTTGTTGAGGGTAAGAATCCCGCCATTATGTAATTTACTCCATTTTCCTGTTACTTCCTTTCGTTTCCCTGACACCCTGTTCTCGACACACTCATAGCCGCTGTTCTTATTTGAGAAACAAATACATACGTAAAACCGTAAGGCAACTTATAATTTTGTGTGCTTTAATGTTCATTTTCTTAGATATCAAATGGGAAGGTAAGATTATGAACCGAAAGGTAGCGTGCATTCCCTGAATTTAATTAATTCCTTCATATATACAATTCAATTTGGCGGCGTCTTTAACAGGTACCTGAACTTTGCTGCAGTTTTAGAGAATTTATTAACCAACAAATTGCATTGATTTATCGTTCATTCTGTTCGCGCGACCTGCACGTAACACTAAGTCATATCAGTAGTTACTAATATACCAAACTCCCTAGTAGCGACTAATAAATCTTGTTCAATAAAATGTTCTCGGGCAGACATCCGCGTCAAGGTTTCAAAGTTCTTTGAATTTTCAGGGACTGACTGCGTCCCCCTGATGATCGGGACGGAGTCCGTCCCTTAAACGTTGGAGAACTTCCGCACCTTAACGCGGTTGTCTGCCCTAGAACATTTTATTGAATTCTGTTGCCGCGAAACTTTCAAGACTGTTAGGTCGTCTTTTTCTTTATTTTTTCTAATTTTTCGCCCAGTAAATTAACGTTATTAGCGCAGACGAGTAGCTGATATGTTTCAGTTTCCTCTAATTTACTTGTGCGATGATGTACTTGTGCCTTCGTAGTGGTATAGTCTAGAGCACAGTGTAAGAGCAATGGCTTTAGAGCATATCCTCGTTTCACACCATTCTGCATGGGAAGTGTATCAGGCATATGCCTTATTTGTCTCTCCTGCTTTACTACAGAGTTCAGTTCAACACATTTTAAGTAACCTAAATAGATGCATGCTTGTACAGTACCTAATCAAATGAGAATATTATGTAAAAGGTTGCTCCCAAATTGAGAAAAAATGTATCTTCTTTGTTTTTCTCACCGGCCTACTCTTTTATTTCCGGTTTTTACATTACAACTATGGGGGCACGCGGTGGCACAGTTGCTTGTGGCACTGCGCTACAAGCCGGAAGGTCGCGAGTTCGACTCCCGATGGTGTCATTGGAATCCTTCCGGTCGCCCTATGGCCCTGGGGTCGACTCAACCTCCAACAGAATTGAGTATCAGGAATATTTCCTCAGGGTTAAAGGCGGTCGGTGCGTAGGGCTGACAACCTTACCACCTGAATGTGCTGAATCTTTTGAAATCTGGGAGCCTCAGCCTCCTGGAGCCCTCAGGGCCTGTCCAGGCATGTAATGGGTTTGCTTTACCTTTACACTACAACTATAACCAATTCATTTTCTAAAATTCTCCCTCTTCGCCAAATCACGATCTTCCTTCTTTCAGTCGTCTTGACGGACGTGCATCCCAGAACCTGTACCAATATCTGACTCGTCTTATAGCCGGCCGGCTTGAACTCAGTCTTGGCTCTGTGAATTTTTAACGCCTATCTGTCTTTGGTCACCTGAGTTCACTCTGTTTTCATCTTTCATGTCTATAGTATGTACTTTAATTGACCTTTCTCCGACAATAACAACATAAATTTATATTCTAGATGTATGCGTTCTTATTTCCTTCTTGCATGACACGTATTTCTGTTACTTAACATCAATTTTTATTTATTTCTTAGTAAAATAATTTTTTCTTTTTCTCCAAAGGAGAGTTGAGGTTTATTGGGGGGGATTAATTCAGTTTAGACCACTACCCCTTTTGCAAAGAGGGTTTGCTCACCACTGATCACTACTTTAGTTTCTTTCTTCACTCACAACGAAGCTGTTTAAATTCGTAACTTCGTAGGTTTCTTCTAGCATTTCGACAAAGAGAATGTTCCCTTCTTACGTAGGCGTGATTTTTTTTGGTGTTATTGAACAGAGGCTACTGGCATCCTAGTCCTCAGTAAACATTTAGGAGTGGCTGTAAAGTTGTCTTTATGAACACTGACACAACTCTCAAATGGACATTGCAGAACTGGCTAGAGATGATTCCAGTATAGGACCGGGTGTACCATTCGGTGCTTGTTCTGTGGATCATTATCAGAGGGAGCCGTAGAGTGGGTGTAATCCCAGCCTGTGTCAGATGTACGCAGGTAGACGGGATTGCTTTCCAGCTAATCTGTTGTAATGAAATTCCGAATGCTCTAATATTCGGTAGAGTAGCAGTTTGTATTAAGGGCATAGGGGGTCCGACCCCTCTCGTGCGACGTGCCAGCTATGTGGTGTGTGTATTACATGTATCGGGTGACTGATGTGAAGGGGTGGGTTGGGGGCGCAGGTAGCGAGCAACAAAGCGCCGCTGCCTGCTGGATAGACGTCGGCGTACTAACCCTCTTAATCGTCGGGACGCAATATACGTTATATGAGATAATGGGCCTGAATCCAATAAAACAAGGTGTACAGTCAGAAGTTGTGCACGGGGAAATGGTCACAAAAACTTGGTTTATTTTTTGGTTGTTTCGTTTTTACCGAGTTGGTTGTAAAAATTGACAGGGGTAGATTGAAACTGTTATTTGATTTGACCAACGACGCACTACGTCGCAGATGGAATGAAATTCAGGGGAATGTACAAATACACACGACAGTATGTGTTCTTATAAAGACGGCCCTGAGGTTATTCGCAGTTTTTTTTTGTCACACCAGAATAACAGCTCACAGCCGCTGCCTCAGCAGTTCCTAACTGCTCTCTAGTCATGATCGTATAACCCAACCCATATCGCTGTACTTGGGTAGAAGCAGCGTCGGTGAAAACGTCTGCAATGAATGTCGTCTTAGGCTGTCAGGCAGCTCAGTGCTAGTGCGTCATATGTATGGTAGATTTAAGCGTCGGTCTGCAGTTCTTTGTGTTTTCATGTGAATGACGTTAACTTTCGATTGTCCGATCCTTCGTATAAAGGGTCTAACCGAGAGTTTTGTGTGTGAAATAGATGCTTCTGCAACGTAAATGAAATGTAGAGAAGGCAGTCCATGAAAAACGGCCTAACTACAAATAACAACTCCATCTGTAAAATTATTTTGTAGCACAAAATAAAGATAACGCCGTCACTTTTCCTAAACACGTCGGTATGAATAGGCTGTCATTTATGTCTAATTACGTGTTGTGGAAGAGCACTTTGTGTCCGGACAGCGGTGTGTTGTGGAAGCAAATATTATCCTAACATCCCAGCCGATTTCAATCCTGGATGGAATAATTAGATTCTATAGCCGGTCCGGGATTCGTGGTGAAGTCCTGTCGAGAATAAAATCCTTAGCCCGTTCCTTTACTAATTCTTCTCTTTATGCTGACTGTTTGCTAGCAAGCAGTCAGCATAACCTGTATGACTTATACCTATTGCTGTGTGTACAGTGGCAGACTCCTGATGATGGACATAAATACTGTCCGAAACATGTAGAGTCATATTCTAAAAATAAATTTGAGAAGTTAGTGCTTCTCGTTGGTTTTATTATAAGAATAGTTCTGATAATGTCGCACATATGCCTTTCGTTATAATAGCAAATGTAGATTTTGGAATCATAGCTACACAGACGTAGGATAGATTTCCACGGATCGTGGCCTCCTCTTACAGGTCTTCGCGATCACACTCCTTGGACACACTATACTCGGTAGGACGCCTCTGTACGAGTGATCAGCCCGAAGTAGAGACCTCTACCTGACAACAAATAACACTCACAAAGACAAACACCCATGCCTTCAGCGGGATTCAAACACAATCCCAGCAAGCGAGCGTCCACAGACCTACTTCATAGACCGCGCTGCGACTGGAACCGGCTTATTCTGATGACAGAAACAGTAAGTTTCACCGAAACGATATTACGCACCTACCGGGCCACATGACTTGAACTCTAGTCCTGACAATCGTCGTCCTAATTAGAAAAGCTAAGCTATAGTCAGCAGCAGTAATAGTAGTTGTAATGGTGGTGGTGAGTGGGTGAGTGTAGCGGTAGTATAAGTAGCAGTAGGCCTGTAGTAGTAGTAGCAGTAACATCAGTAGGCCTGTAGTAGTAGTAGTGATAGTACAAGCTCATCTTTTGAAATGAGTAACACACCAGTCATATATACCCTAGTTAACCTTCTTGTTTTCCGCCAGGTTCTTAGCTAGGTTCAATTGTTCACGTTTTTCTTCAGTTTCTAGACAAATTCTAGAATACTAAAAGGCCTGAACTAGATTTATCCGAATCCTTACCTAATCAGTATTTGTGATATCATCATTTCATTTATCTCTGCATTTAAAACAGCGTTGTTAAATAGCTTATAAAACAATCATCTGTAAACAGTATTTCATAATGCATTAAATATTTCGTGCCCTGAGAAAGTAGGAAACCGCGTTAGCTTAAAATAATCGAAATTGTTTCAATTTTTTAAGATTTCTTACTGAATAATGCAGCTTCATTTCAAATGCATATTCTAACCTTACGTTTACCTGATAATGTAAGTAACTTTATCGCCTTTAACTAGCACTGTTACAGGCTTTCCATCCCATCCTGTCTTGCCTCAGAAGTCACGTGTCGCGCTTTATGTTGTCCGCAGTTCTTAGCGGTTTTTCCTACAGGGCAGGACGTTCCCTCGCTTGCTATTGCCCCATTGTTCTGCCTGAAACAAAAGCCTGTCGTTGAGCGCTTTTATCGAGTCACGTCTAAAGGTTATTTAATCCTAATCAGAGGATTTCTAGAGTCCCGTTTTCTCCCCTAATTCTTCCTTTTCCCACTACCTATCAACCCCTTCTAAACATGCCCACTAACCCTTTCTCTTATAGACCGGAACGTGTTTGTACTGCTCAGAGGATTCTCTTTCAGGAAGAATGCTTACTCGCGTTACAGGATATGACACTGAAAAGTAACCGTCTCACAATAAAATGGGCACACATGGAAGCACTTGAAGAAAATTGCATAATGTTAAAACATGTAGGAGTTACAGGGATAGAAAGAGAAAAAGAATAAACATAAGTATCGAAATAAGAAGAATGAAGTAAAATAAATATACATTTTGGAGTACTAGATGTCAGCCTTTGGGGTACGCGGTGGCGCAGTTGGTTGAGGCACTGCGCTACACGTCGGAAGGTCGCGGGTTCGATTCCCGATGGTGTCATTGGAATTTTTCTTTTTCATAATCCTCCGGCCGCACTATGGCCCTGGGTTTGACTCAGCCTCTAACAGAAATGAGTACCAGGAATATTTCCTGGGAGGGGGGGGGGGTAAAGGCGGCTGGGGCGTAGGGCTGACAACCTTACCACGTTCATGTGCCGATTGTCATGAAATCTGGGAACCTCAATCTCCTGGAACCCTCCGGGTCTGTTCAGCCCTGTTATGGGATTGCTTTACCTTTACCTTAGATGTAAACCTTTACCGCAAATGTCTTTACGTTTTGATATGTAAAACCTATTGGGAAACGCACTGATTATGAGGTTGGGTGGGTCGCAGAGCCAGCCTGGACTTGGTGGCAAAGAGAGAAGAATTACCAAGCGGTAATGCTTTTTAAATTAAGGCATGTGCCTATTTCATTTTAATTAACTTAGAAAGCAGTAGGAACTAACAAGCACTTACGACGACAAATGGCCTAATCCATGATAGCAAGCAAGGCAACAAGAATAAATAGCAGGCTATGATTTGTATAATTTACTCAGAATTACTTTTTTCTCTCTGCTTTTCTTTCTTTCTTTCTTTCTTTCTTTCTTTCTTTCTTTCTTTCTTCTTTGTCTTTGCTGTGTTTTTCTTCAGAAATTTATTAAAATGTGCCGCATGTATTCTGGCGACAGTCTGGCTTGATTCTTTCTGTTTTGGAACAGTAGTGTTGCTTCTCAAATACTTTCAGCATGTACATTACGGAACTAAAACTTGTGAAAGAAAACAGAGTATAAGTCCAGCTTCCATTAGGCCTAATAGGGTTTTCTCCTTTGCGTAAAATACTTTTCGCTCTTCGTTACCCCTGCACAAATTACACTGGACAACAAATTTCAAATTTTTTTTTGTATCTGTGATGAATATGTTATTAATTTATTTGTTTGCATCTATGAAGTTAGAAAAGAGACATAAAGAAGATTACTTGGCTCTAGTTTTAAAATTACGCTACACTATGATATTTTACGAAATAGATTGAAATATTATACGTTACGGTGGTTTAAATAAAAAATAAATACTATTCATTGGAAAAGAATGTGTTTAGTAGACTTATTCCGTTTAGAGATAATATTTACAACGTAAACTGAACATCTGCACAGTCTTTTTCATTTAAGTTCTTTATTTAACACAAACAAAATCACTTAATTTTTTTTTTTTTTTTCGTTTTGCCTGTCGCTTGTATTCCATGTTAGGGGCATCCCTTGCCAAAGTCCAGCAGTAGTCGGCGAGCATAGCACAGTTCCATTTCGCTTCATATCTCTTCTCGATTAAAGAAATGTCTTGATGGAAACGTTCTCCGTGTTCATCACTCACTGCACCACAATTCTCTGGGAAAAAATCCAAATGCGAGTGAAGGAAGTGTATTTTTATTGACATGTTGCGGCGTAATTTCTGGTACCTCTGCAGAAGGTTGTTTACAAGCTCTTCATAGGTTTGAGCCCTTCTGTTTCCCAAAAATCCTTTTACTACAAATTTAAAACTGTCCCAAGCTGCCTTTTCGTCGCCTTGAAGGAGCGTCTCGAAGTATTCGTCCTTCATAAGGTCTCGTATTTGTGGACCAATGAAAACACCTTCTTTCAATTTTGCCTCACTTAGTCTGGGGAACTTTTCTCTTAAGTAAGTAAAGGCAGCTTCTTCTTGGTTCAAGGCCTTTACACAATTTTTCATCAGACCAAACTTTAAATGCATGGATGACAACAAAATTTTAATCGGTTCCACTAATGGTTGATTTTCCACATTCATGATTCCTGGTTCCAGAGATTTTCTGGCAGGCCAATCCTGTCTTTTGTAATGAAGAGACCGAGCTCTGCTGTCCCATTCACAAATGAAGCAGCAATATTTTATAAATCCTTGTTGTAGTCCAAGTAGTAAGGCAATCACTTTCGGGTCACAACAGATTTGCCATTTGATTTATCGTAATTAATGGCTTCCATCAGAATCTTCAGGTTCTCATATGACTCCTTATTATGCGTTGAATGACCAACAGGAATAGAAGGTAGGGTGTTGCCACTGTGAAGGAGAACTGCTTTGACATTCAACTTAGACGAGTCTATAAAGAGTCGCCAGTCCAGAGGACCGTGATTAATATAGAGTGTTTGCATCAGGCCATTAATGTCAGTGCAAGCAACAAGGCCCTTTTCCATTTTAAAGAAATGAACTAGATCTTCTTACCTTTTACGATACACAAATCATTACTCATCATCTGGGAGCGCAGTGCTGACACAAATATCCCTTCCCAAGTAACTATTTTACTTATTAAGCCACACTTCATGTATCATGAAAACTAGAACCAAGAATTGAATTCTAAGGCCATATTTGGTTTCAGCACGTTGAATTGAAGAGGAATCAACTATAATGGTTGCGGATACATTTTGTGTGTTCACCAGTGTTATCCATAGAATCCAGTTAGTTCACATTGCATTGTAAACACGTCTCAGTATATAATTATATCTGGTACCATTAATGTTGAGGGGAACCGCGATAGCACAGTGGTGAAGTTGCTGTGCTACAAATCGGAAGGTCGCTGGTTCGATTCCAGATGGTGTCATTGGAGTTTTTCATTGACATAATCCTTCCGATCGCACTATGACCCTGGGGTCGACTCAGCCTCTAACAGAAATGAGTAGCAGGAATATTTCCTTGGGATAAAAAGCGGCCGGTGCATAAGGCTGACAACCCTACCACCATCCTGGGCGATTGTCACGTAATATGGGAACCTTAACTTCCTGGAACCGTCTGGGCACCTCGGGCCTGTAATGGGACTGCTTTACCTTTACCTTATCATTAATTCTGAAATAAGATGTTCCCCCACAGCCCCTGTCCGGAGCCCACCCACATGCAGCCAGACCGGTAGTCAAGGCATTTTGTTACATGAGGCCAACTTGAGATTCATTTACCGCTTTCTGTTCTTTAAAGTAGTGCTGAACGTAAGTCGCGCTCTGTACTGACGGATATATGTATAGCTTGTACTGTGGTTGTGTTGTAACAATGTGTTGAGTTGTTTCATTCAAAACTGCTGTCAGTTTCAACTCTATAGGCCATACCCTTTTTCTTCTATTTTCTCTTTTCGCTTCTAAATAGAGGGGCTGCGATTAGCGTCCGTTATCTTATCGTGTCATCTTTGGAATCTCTCTGCCTGTCAGTTTCCTTCAACACAAAACCCCACCCGACCAGTACACACCCCCACACTCACACACACACACACACACCACGTTTTCACTGAAGTTAATGACGTGGAAGGTGTCACTTCTTCACACGAAGCGAGTTAGCAGGTGGAGCTAATAGGGTTTTGTGCTGCTATGTATTGTTCCCTACAGCGCTACTAGTATCGAAATACCGCGACATTTATGGTGGTCATATTACATCATATATCGTTAACAATTTAACGTCTATCGGTCTCTTACATTTTGTAGGACAGAGAGGCACCGTTATTTGGGTGTGACAAAGTGCATGATACAGTATTTGTATAAAAATAAGAGTAAGCAAATGTGATAGATCTGGCGTTTAGATGCTTTATGGCAAGAAATAAATCTAGAAACTAAAATCACGGTAAAATGTTTATTCTTAATCTTATTGACTTCCATCCCTCATAACTTTTATTGAGGGTGAGCGATTTATATTTCGTGTTTCGTACAATTATATGCCGGCTGGACAAACAGTTTTGTTGGTACCGCCAGAAAAAAGGGCGCCAGGATAGCGCAGTCGGTATAGCGACTCGCTACAGGCTGGATGGTCTTGGGATCGAATCCCGGTGGGGGCGAGAGTTTCCTCATCCGTCCAGACCGGGTCTGAGGCCCACCCAGCCTCCCGTACAAGGGGTACCGGGCCTTTCGTGGGGGTAAAGCGGCCGGGGCGTGGCGTTGACCACCCACCCCCATCTAGCGCCGAGATTAAAGATAGAGTAGAGCTATACCTGTGCTCCCCTCTGGGCCTTTGTGGCCTGTTCTAGAGTGACATTTTACCTTTACCTTTACTGCCAGAAAAAGAATCCTTTTATTTGTCCATTCTTATTCAGGGTAGACGAGTTCTGCATTTTCTTTGTTGCTCATATTTCTATTAGAAGTCACCACCAATGCAGAACTCATCACCAGAACTTGTTCTAATTGCATGTTATAAGTAAGTTACAATGGATTTGTGCGGTCCGAGACATTTAAGAAACGCTGAAACTTTCGAGCCCACAGGTCTACAAGCCCCGTAATCACGACCTTGAGTTTTTCAGGTATGCAGCTGAATGTTACCGAAGACGGATGTAGAACCAAAGGTGATATATTTTTTGCAGGTGCATGGAATTGTGAAAAACTTAATTTCAGTAAACCCAGACAGCGTTAGTTCTTCTATCCTTTCTTCATGATAGCAACATTTGGGTACTGACGCAGTGCGTTAAAAACAGATTGTAAGTTGCAAAAATGAAATTGATATGTCTAGCAGCAAGAGACATATCTTATCCTACCGTAAAATTATATTGAAGAGACTTAGGATAGCTGAAAATGTGATGTTTAAAAAAAAACTGAATAGGCTACATACAGAAATCATGGGTTTTAACAGGTCAATCGAATTGAGCACTTCAGGTTGCCAACACAAATACAGCTGGAGACAACAAAGACTTTGTGGACGCTCATTTAAGGAGAGCCAATGGACGCCTGACAATGTGAAAGGTCAAGACAGAAACAGGCCACGTCTAAAAGGCTAGAATTTGTTGGATATGATGATGACGATTGTGATAAAAATGACGACAACGGTGATGTTGATGAAATTCTCACTCAAAACGGTTCAGTCGTACTGTTCCTTGTTTAATAGACGATGGTGAACATGAAGGAAGAAGGCTGAGCGTGGCCGAGGATAGAGTCCTGACGGAAGTATTTGGATCTAAGAGAGTAGATGTAATAAGAGACAGGGGAAAATTGCCTAATTACTAATGGTACTCTGCGCCAAATATTACTATGATAATCAAGTCAAGGAAGATGAGATGCGCGGGGCATGTGGCATGCGTGGGGTGTGAACTGTATTCATTTAGGGTTTGGTGGTGAAAACTACAAGACAGAAACCACTAGGAGGAAACAGGACTGGTCTCGGGATACGGTCCAATGGCGTATTCTAACACCCATCGAGTTTTTTTTTTGAGAGGTCATCCTGTTGTGTATTATCAAATCTGTATAATATATTATGCACCGTCAATACACAACATACATCAAACAAGGTTCAATAGTTAAAATTAGGTGATATTTGGCTACATGTTTCGGCCGTGACCGGCCATCTTCAGGCCAACTAAGAACAACAATTAAGGTACAGTAAAATGATTACTCAATGGGATCCCATTTCGTTCACGTTAAACCTTGATAAAATATGAAAACACTTACTTAAGATTAGAACAGTGGAATAGTATAGTAAAATGGTAAAACTAAACTTTCACGCGCCGTATTCAGGCCTGTCTACTGTGATACGACGCACTAATTCCACTTTATTGTTGACATACAAAATACTATTAATGTATGAACCATTGTGAGGCCTGAATGCAGTGCATGAAAGTTTAGTTTTACCATTTTACTATACTATTCCACTGTTTTAATCTTAAGTAAGTGTTTTCATATTTTATCAAGGTTTAATGTGAACGAAATGGGATCCCATTGAGTAATCATTTTACTGTACCTTAATTGTTGTTTTTAGTTGGCCTGAAGATGGCTGGTCATGGCCGAAACATGTAGCCAAATATCACCTAATTTTAACTATTGAATCTTGTTTGATGTATGTTGTGTATTGAAGGTGCATAATAATAGTTTATTGTTTTTTGTTTACTTAGGAGGATATTTTCTTTTTTTATTATTTGCAACTCCGTAACATTTACGGGGAAATATGCTGCACATACAAATTTTGTGAAGTTTATCCCCTTTTGCGAATAACTGTGAAGGACTGACGTCAGGTGATACAACTGCATTTCTATATCAAACGTGTTGACAAGGTTAAATAAACAACGTGTTTAGCTTGTTTTATTCTACACATCTTCAGTTCTAGCTTCCAAGAATATGAAAGGAACTTGTAATTCTACACTGTAATACTAATACCATATATTTGTTTAAAAGAAATGCGTGGTAAGAAATGTCACCCCTGATTATGTAAAAGTTAAAATTTCGAATGTCTCACCAGCAAAGATGATGATGATGATGATGATGGTTATAATGATGATAATAATAATAATAATAATAATACTGAAGAAATTCCAAATAATAATAATAATAATAATAATACGGAAGTAACTGCAACGTCACTATCACAAAGTCTAACGAGTCTTAACTTGCACCCCAATACATATATACAACTGCAAAAATCTGTAATTCTTGGCACATGTTCAATTGTAAGACACTTTTTGAACTACAAGTAAGACCACCGATCCTAAGCCTGTTAATTACTACATCCCAGGATAGGTGAATATTTCCCAACCAAAGCAGAGAAGTGAAAAATTCGGTAATAATAATAATAATAGGGGAACTGGTACCAGCTAAAAATCATTTGTAAGATACCTGAGCAACATGCCTGGAAAGCACGAAATTAAGGAAACACAGAAAGCAGCCATAGTGGGCACTGTACATATACTGCGGGAAGTACCGATTTAAAAGCAGAGTACGTAACATTCAACAATGGAAGTAATATTACATGTGCCAAAAATTGCGACTATATTGTAGCTTCAGCACTGTGTACCCTAAAAACATCGTTCATTTCAGGTGTGCAGCTGTAAACATCCTGCAGCAAGGCGATTGATAGTAGTAATAATAATAATAATAATAACGCCTTGATATTCCGCAAGCCCGTCGCAGTCGACACCTTCCTACTGTTGGATGCATGTCATCCGAAAGAGCACAAGCAAGCCTCTTATACATAGTAAATAAAATGCTCGAATACAGTGTGAATAATAAAGACATTCCAAAACAAAACGGCCCATAATACTCATAATGCAAAACAATTAATTTCAAAGCAATGAAATAAAAGCCTTGGAAAATTAAATTCGGAATCAGAGGGCAAGCGATAATAATGATTGTAATAGACAATACGAAATATGTAGATTTCGTATAAACATATATGTTTGAAGAAATTAGATAGCTGTATTACTATTCAAGAATACAAACCTCACTTTACACTTACAACCAAAGAAGCATAGAAGAGGCTTTAGGAAGAAAACGAAATATTAAAGTGTCTACATAAACCCCCAAGTGCCCATTGCCTTACATGTGCCCTAACTAGATTACCTTCGCCAAAAGATACAAAGAACTTTTAAATGCATTTGACATTCACAGGAACGTGCATCGTGACATATTCTTATAATAAAAGCCAACAAGATGCACTATTTCTCAACTTTATTTTGGTAAACAACTCTACATGTTTCGGACAGATTTACTGTCCATCATCCATTCACAGCAATTGGTATTTGTCATACTTGTTATGATGGGCAACAAATTTATCCGAAACATGTAGAATTCTTTACCAAAATAAAGTTGAGACATAGTGCATCTTGTTGGCTTGCTTTATAAGAACGTTTAAATGCCTCGAAGAATAGCCCTGTAAATTCAAAATTCGCCGAACGTGTCCTCAGCAACCCCCACTCTTTTCGCAAAATGGAAAAAATGAAGTCAATAATGTGTGTTGTAGGTCACTCATGAGCCATATCTCAACCATACACATAGACCTATACTACATAATAGATTAAATTAATAAGTTCGTTTCATATTATTGTAAGATAGACGTGAAGCTACCGCGAATAAAACAATCCGAAACACGCCGCCCATTTGACCCTGTATACATTGTAACATAGGAATAAGTCTGTGTTAACTGAATGTCTGCCCTTCATACTGCTTCATTCTTCACTATAAAGTTTGTTTCAACAGTTTTTGTACCGATAATTATGGGAAGTTGCGCTGCACAGGCAAAATGGCTCTTGATTTTTTTTTTTTTTTTTTTTAGATTTAACCTGAATTTGTATCCTCTCTTATGCCTATTAAATTTCATGCAGATCCTACGGACGGACGGACAGCACAGTTTTAATAGGAGCTCCGGACGGATACCAAAGCCGCTCAGACCAGCACATTCTAGATCCATGTCATTTTGTAGACTGTGACATATTTCGTTTATTTTCCTTCAATTTAACCCTCTGAAGCTCAGTCGCTTCATTATATACCACCAGGCTTGACGTTCAAAAATTGTACGCACGATGTATTTACACGTTCGACGTGAATCCTGGAACAAATAGCGATTATTTTCTCTTATTACATTGACGGACTAATTTTTATAACTGAGACATTCTGTGTTACTGCGCCATACGAACCGGATATTTCAATGTAATTCATCCTAGTCTTTAAAGGGTTAATGGAGGTTATACTCTCAGAGTGGACTGGAAAAGTACAAAATTTGAAAACAAACTGTCTTTATGTGTTGCTTTGAATCTTGCGTCTTTCATCTCTCTGCTGTCCTCGTTAACTCTTTCTTTGTTTGTTTGCTAGTTTGCTTTAATTTGAAGACACGGACTGAGTCCAGTCAGACCTATCCTGTTTGGAACAGGACATCATTTACGCGAATATCGGATTAAGTCCAACCGAGGCTGTAAAAGGTTTAAGAGGCTCATTGAAGCTCTATTCATGTTTTGGTAACACCACGTTGCTTGAGTTCAGTGAAGATTTCCTTGCTGACTTGCAGAGGCGTTGGAATTCCAATACCGCGTGAATTGGCCGCTATTTTAGAAGCGTAGTAACCGCAAGGGAAAGTATCTGTCGGAGGTGCGAGCGTTTGGACTTGACTGACAACGTGCAGACACGTGGGAAGGGGAAGAAGACCTCCCGGGAGGAATTTTAAAGAAAAGACTTGGATATATAAAAGTCATTCCTGTCAACTGTTTAGGCAGAGCTGTCACAAGGGAGGGTTCACTCACACTCTCCCTTTCAGCTACTGAATCTATAGCCTATGCTTCAGAGCGTTAGTCTGTCAGTCCTCAGGAATGCACTGTACAATAACAGAACTATGCTACCTTATAAAAACATTTTATATATTACACATGGAGAGCACGTTAAAGTTGCTAAGTCCGTAAAGTAATTACAGAATCACCTGTTTAGTGTGAGATATTCGAAGCCAGTACGGATTATAGTGTTTACTGTGTTCTAAATATGTGTCAGATTATTACATTTATAGACTGAGAACATCTGGCAAATTCATTCGTATTTTAGTAAAACACCACAAATTAATTGGGGTAATTATAAGAGGATCTTATACTGTACCAGAGAGAGATTAAATGCGAATATTTTGACATACACATAATTTTGGTGTGGATGTAACTTGTAATATATAGGCCTATCGCGTGACTTCAGAGTTCTTATACAATTAATTATCTGTCATTGCTTTTGTAAGAATATCGAAATAATCATCAATAATCAATCCAGGGTTTTCCCATGTAATTTTAAAACAAAGCATAATAATTCTATGACTGTGGGAGCCGGAATATTATAGTCGGTGTAGTGTCTGTACTACCAACTGGACAGTCCGGGGCTTGATTCCTAGCAGCAGCAACAGAAAGATATTTTTTGTTCTTCAAAAACGGCCAGGCTGTCTCTGAAGCCAATTCAACGGGTACCCTGGTTTCTTTCCCAGGTAGTAAAGTAGCCGAGGTGTGAAGTTGACTGTACTCACCTCCATCTAGAGCCGAGTTTAAGAAAGAATGTAGCTATGCCTCTGCTCCCCCATATGCCTTTTACAGCGTGCACAGGGATCAGTAAATATGAGATCTGACCTAGTGCCCGAAGAGGCACCGAAATGTGTCGGTTTAGAAAAATATTTTAATATTTTGTCTAATGTCTTTATGGTACTGAATCTGTGTATAATTATTTTCATTATCCGTGTTTATGAAATCAGAATTGAACTACGGAAAAAGGGGTTGTTCTTGCCTTACCTGTCTGATAACTACAACGAAAATATCTAACTAGCTAACTCCTTGGAAGAAATTCCTTCTTGAGAAACTAGTAGTTTCTCAGCTAGTCAAGAATTTTCCCTCACTGTCTAAAACTGTGAATTTCTTTATCGTGTTCACAGAAGCCCGCCAGTTTTCACTGTCCAGAAACAGGTTAATTCCGTCCACCGCTATCCTTTTTATTCTTTTAGGATTTGTTTTATTGTCCTTCCATCTACGCTTAGGTCTGGCAAGTAGCTTCTTTCATTGAGGTATCCCCTTCCATACTGTGAAAACGTCTTGGCGCGTCATTGTTTTTGCAGAACACCCAGTATCGTTTGGTTGAGCTGGCTATCTCACTTAACAACTAAGCTGCTTTCAAACATCCACGAACTTGGCAATAAACACAAATTGATCCCACCACGAGAAGGATGTTGAAGCCGAACGAATTGCTCTAATCTTACGTAAAGCAGGATTAGTGGATGTATTGTTCGGTCAGGTGGCTGACAGGTGACTGCAGTCAGCAGTCAGCCTGGTTACAATGGGTGATCTCATTGTTTTCCTGCACGTGCTTCTTCCTCCCTCTGAATTGTGGCATAAATCGCTCCAGCCTCACCCAGTACGATGCTCACTCTCATTACGGCCTTTGTTATTGCTGTCTTCTGAACTTGAAATGAAACACATTAAGATGAAAGCCGTATGAAGTTACACAACTGCCGTGTGTCTCCGAAATATGTAGTCCCGAATAGAAAACGAGTTATTTTGGTGAAGCATTAGGTCTGATTATCTAAGGCTTGTGTTAGGAAGGTACCTGGTTAGACCATTAGCTACCGTCATTGAGGGTTTCTTAGGTGTCCCCGTGAGCTCCAGACGATTTCCACTACACTGTTGTAGTGGCTTAAAATAGGCCACCACCTAATCTTTCCAACTTTATGGTATTTACACTTCCCTTAACTTTGTTTACTTAGCAAAGCTTTCTATTTGCGTTTAACGTTGAAAGGGATGGTGATTTCGAAGCTAGGGCTGTTTCATGTCTTTGACAATAGTGGATAATCGTACAGTTCCGGCTCCGGAGTCCAACTGAAATACTGCTCTTGTATCGTTATATTCGGCCTGTCCAAAAATGACAAATATACAATTTAGGGAAAACTCAATATCTATTGGTCAGATCTTAGAGATAATGTATTTAAATGGCCTCTGTGGTCTAGTGGTCAGAGTTTCTGGCTACAGATACAGAGGTCCCGGGTTCGATCCCCGGCGCTACCAGATTTTCTGAGTAGTAGTGGGTCTGGAACGGGGTCCACTCAGCCTCGT
>Ga0131853_10008810_pt1:10000-18401 | contig 18401 bp, 11 predicted proteins | sample TergutLab28metaG_FD_92764 | JGI IMG/M metagenome (GOLD analysis project Ga0131853, IMG submission 92764) | Labiotermes labralis P1 segment gut microbial communities from Petit-Saut dam, French Guiana - Lab288 P1 (version 2) (version 2) | ecosystem: Host-associated > Arthropoda... | reverse complement strand
CCTCTGTGGTCTAGTGGTCAGAGTTTCTGGCTACAGATACAGAGGTCCCGGGTTCGATCCCCGGCGCTACCAGATTTTCTGAGTTGTAGTGGGTCTGGAACGGGGTCCACTCAGCCTCGTGAGTCTCGTGAGGTCAATTGAGGAGCTACCTGAATGAAAAAAGTAGCGGCTCCAGGTCTAGAACACAGAGATTAACGGCTTGGGGACCCGTTGCGCTGACCACGTGACACCCTCTATCCGCAAAAGTTGGCACTAACTTCGCCGACCGGCGGCGGCCGCTCTGTCGGTATTGTTCGCGTGCGGACTAAGGCCACGGAGTTTAGTTTATTAACGTACTTCTGCTCAACCACAGTAGAGTGCCTTGAGTAAAATAAGGGCCGATGCTCGTCACCTACATTAATTCTAATTAATCTTACACCTATTCCGTTGTGAACTTTCTGCAGTAGATGTTAGCAAAGAACCGAATTACAATAACACGCGGAATAAATATGAAGTTAGTTGACTGTCTTAATAGATGGATATTTTTGTAGTTCACAAAATAATTTCTGACTCAAATGATCCCCACTTCAAGAATTACTTCCCGACATTAGCACGTTCTAAATACTCTGACCCCTGTTTTTGGTAATATTTTTCGGATCCAGTACAGATTTTTACTTGGCAATCACATACCAGATCTCCACCAAAGCGGAAACTTTGCTTGCGTGTTTAAATATGAGACCCCGAAGACATATAGCGACTTGGGGGAAGGCTCCAGTCATTATTTACTTGTACACTGGATAGACATGAGCTGTCAGATTCGCTATTCGGTGGCTTCATCCCTGGGGAAACTGTCCCCAATTATCCACTGGATAAATCTTGCACTGACTGGAGTTGCGTTCTGAGTGTGTTGATGAATAGAGAGAGACAAAAATCCTATGGGGAATCTTGACCATTCGAAGCATCAAGTTGAACTAAATAATATACGACAGTTCGGTTTCTGCCTCACAGAAAACAAACTGCATCTCAGTGGCTACGTATAAATGATTGCTTTGTACAGAGACAGATTATTTGTTTGTTTTTTTTTTGTGAATTATACAGGGGTGCTGATAAGTCCCTAGCCCGACCAGGAAGGAAACAAAGTAATGTTTCTGTCACAATGGCAGGAATTTCCTTCGGCGCCTTGCCTTGCAGGAAAAAAAAACTTGATGACAGCTTGCGTCTCGATGTTGTTGAAATCGCTCGCTTCCCTCACATGCTTCCGAGCTTTTTTACTTCCTGGTCGGGCTAAGGACTTATCAGCACCCGGGTACGAAACACGTAAGTCTACTTGGTGGAACGAATGCTGGGCTTCTGAATGTGAAATCAGGTGGTACATAAGCTAACCACTGATCTTTAATGGATTAACTCATAGATTTCCTTTCCAGATGTGAACATTTTACACGACAGTTGCTGGCCGCAATGCGGGATCAAGTGATAGTACACTTGGTTATGCAGTTAATTAGGAATCCTAATAATCAAACGTAGGCAACATGATAGCGGTGAAGCCATACAAGGATATAGTGTGACATTAGATTGTTTGTTTGTTTGTTAGTTTTTTGGCCCAACAGCCCCCAGTGGGCCATGGCCTCCTCATTCACGAGGTATCTAAATCACACACAACGACGAACCACAGTCAGTAGGACTCCTCTGGACGAGTGATCAGCTCGTCACAGAGACCTCTACCTGCCAACACAAAACATTCACGGCAGACAAACATCCAAAGCCTCTGTGGGATTCGAACCCACGCTCTCAGCAGGCGAGCGGCCGCAGACCTACGCCTTAGACCGCGCGGCAACTGGGACATTGGTAAAGTTCAAAAAAATATAAATTGCACCCTTGTACAGGCACTGAGGCTCTGTACAGGCCGTACGGCCCATAGGGGGAGTAGAGATATAACTCTACTCTTTCTTGACCATGGCACTAGAAGGGGTGAGGGGTAAGCGTCACGCTCCGGTCGCTCTTTTCCCACGGGAAAGACCCGGTATCCATTGTACAGGAGGCTGGGTGGGCCTCAGGGTCGGTCTGGACAGGTGCGGAAAATCTCACCTCCACCGGGATTCGATCCCCGGACCGTCCAGCCCGTAGCCAGTCGCTATACCGACTGAACTATCCGGCCCACGGGACACTGGTACATAAACAAAAATAAGACTGCTAACGAATTTTAAACCCCCCAAAATGTGTGGGCATCTTCAGCTACTTTACGAAGTACACATATGTTTGGTCTGGGAATAAAGAGGCCTGTGCTAGCCTTTGTGAATGCATTGTTGCTGGCTACATTATTGGTACCCACGAGAATACAGTATAATATGTTACCTCAATTCTAAATTCAAGTTTGTGTTCACATGCTTAATACGAAATGGTTCTTCAGTAATTGCTCTCGAGGTTTGGAAGTGCTCTTCGTCTGAACTGGAGATCAGTTGATCGAAAATGGAATGGCCGAGGGTTCATTCTGTGTGTATGTGTGTTGTATAAACAGACACATTGGGCAGTGGTTAATGGCCAAAATAATGCAGCGCGTTATTTCAACCAATGGGAGAAACGTTATGCTATCATTAGCAATTATTTTTATCCCCGAGTACGCGATGGAGCAGTTGGTTGGGGCACTGCGTTGCAAGCCGTGGGTCGCGGGTTCGATTCCCATTGGGTTATTGGTTTTTTTTATTTCCTTAATTGTTCCGGCCACACTCTGACCCTGGTGTCGACTCGGCCTGAGGCCGAAATGAGTACCAGGGGTACTTTCTTTGAGGTGCGCAGGGGTGACAACCTTGCCACATTCATGTGACTTTTGTCTAGAAATTCGGGAATCTTCAACTTCTTGAGCTCTAGCCCAGTGTTTCTCAACCTTTGTGCGACCGCGGCCCGGTAAATTCTTTTTTCATAAGACGAGGGCCCGGTCCCAACAAATGTACTCGTAAATACCTTTCCATTTTTTTTAAGTTCGTAAATTAAACTAACATAAGTATTAATAATTAATTATGTCATAATTGTAACTTATGTGTAAGGTGTGGCATGTTGACAAATATAAAATTACATTTAAATTAGTTATCAATCACTGGACTAATGAAATCTTGTAGCATATTGTAGTTTCCTCAGGCCAACATCTGGGTGTGAGTTTTTCAACACATTTTCGAATATTTTTCTCCTCAGAATATTTCCACTATAAAACATTTATTCATGAAAAATCCTTAGAAAAACTAAAATGATAAATTCCAGAAGAACCTCTCGCTGCCCGGTATAATTGATGCCAGGGACCGGTACCGGTTCGCGGCCCAGCGGTTGAGAAACACTGCTCTAAGGGCTTATCCAGGTCTGTGTAGGTATAGCTTTACTAACAGTCACTACTGAATAATTGCGATGAAAGATGATCCTTTTAAAAACTTACCTGTAGTTTAAATTATACATTTATAATCGGCTATAATTTTATGTTTGCGTTATTTCATTCGCCTTCGACTGCAGTTTCGCCCGGGAATGCAGAAAACGCGCATAGAATCCGACAAGATCGAGAACCTGAAACCTTCTCTGGAATCCAACCGTGGACTTCATTTGATGGAATACTGAAACTCCAGGTACCATACCGGCAGCATGTTACAGTGATTAACTGTTATTTGAATATCACAAGTCGGATCGAATTTTGAATTTTTAAGTCTTCGTAAATGGACGTAAATATTTGTGTAGGAGCTAACCTCAACGGTGTACAGTCCCTCACAGGTACTTATTGTTAGGGAATTTTTTTGTGAATACGTGTTACACCTATTGCTCTGTATTACTAAGGAGATGATTGATTTCAGTGATGCAATATTATTTGATCACTGAGCACTAAGTAACTTTGTCTTTAACGTAATTCACCAGTGATTACTTCTGAAGGCGAACTATTGTACCATGACGTGATATATGGCCGGTGGAACGATTATAATCCGTTCGTAAGACTGTCTGCTATATATGCACCAAGGCGACTGATTATACATCGAGTGGGAACATAATATATGGCACAACCCGTCATTATTCTGCGTCACCATTGTGTTCATTAACCTTTTAAAGCCTATTGGTCACGTGATGCACCAACAGTTTAACATTCAACAACTGTACGTTCTGCCCACACTGTATTTATGTGTCATGTATTTATCTGAGAACAAACAGCGACTTGTGCCACTTACAGCATAAACTGATTGGTTTTATAACCGGGATGAAAAGTGTTTACAGCGCGGTACGAGCTGGGTCTTTAAATAAAGCAGTCTGCGCTCTGCCCACACTGTATTTATGTGTTTTGTATTTATCTGAGAACAAACAGAGACTTGTGCCACTTACAGCATAAAATGATTGCTTTTTATAACTGAGATGAAAAGTGTTTACAACGCGGTACGGACTAGGTCTTTAAATAAAGCAGTCTGAGCTTCGTCTTTAAAGGGTTAAACGCAGGATGCATCGCTGTAGCAGGGTAGAAAACCATTGGCATGGGTCAGGGTACAGATCATGCTAAACCAGAGAGAGTTCTTGTACCCTATCTGCAGAACAGTGTTATTCGTCAGTTGGTTCTTGCAGTGCGACTACAAATTTCATTAAGTGTTTGAAACGGACCTGTGAAGAAAAAAATAATAATTTCAGACTGTAATCGACGCACCCAGTTGAAGTATTTGTGACTTAACGGACTTCATTGAAATGCTTGAATTACTCTGTCTTTTAACTTGCGATTAAATTAATATTATGTTTAGGAATAATTATGTATTTATTCTACTTTCATATATTACTGTATTTCTTTAAAGCTATACATTTAAAACGTCTATCATTTACAATCAGTATTTCCCCTTCCAATCAACTGTATTAAATAAGTGATCAATTAATGTTTTACATAAGAAACCAATAAATCTTACTAAATACAATATTTAGTGTTAGGGATTAATAAAACGTTCAATAACGTCCAGCAGAAATAACATAACCTTGGACAGATAGTTTAGCAGTCATTTAAGAACACACAGAATTAAAATGACGCAGCTCCATTGTTCTTGACTATGTCTACCTGAATCACAGGCCGGTGCGTCAATTATTCATTCTTACTTTTGTCGCGCGTTTCTTCAGTATGTGCAGGCAAATACTGGTACAATTCTAGGCTACGACATCTCTTTACCTAATTCCTTCTTCTTCTTCTTCTTCTTCTTCTACTACTTCTTCCACTTCTTCGATGACTCTACAGTCCAATGCGGATCTGCGCCTCCTTAATGGACTTCTTCCAGTCAGCTCTGTTTGTTGTCCTCTCATCCCATTTTGTAATTTTGCATTTATTAGTACCTGTTTGTACATATTTCCACCATCTCTTTTTTGATCGTCCTCTTATTCGACTTCCCTTAGGTTATTGTTAAATACTTACCTTAATTTTCTTGTACTATCCATTCTGTTAACATGACCAATCCAGTTGAACCGGACTTATTCTGACAAATGAAATTACGTCTAAATCACTGACCAGCTATATTAATTCTTTATTATATCGCTTTCCCCAGTTTTCATTTACTTTAATTCCCCCAAAGAGTCTTCTTAAAACTTTTCTTTAAAAAGTAGCCGGCCGTTTGTCAACATCTTTATTCCGCATGTTGCTTCTGGCCTCGTTGATGTCTTACAAGTTTTTATTAGTTCTCTCCTGAGTATTGATTGGTTCTTTCGTAGAGGTAGAAGAGCATATTATGCCCTATTTGCATTCGTAATTTTTTTTCAATCTCTGGTCTTAATTCTATTTCATTTGTTAGGTTTTTACCAAGATATGTATAGTCTTTTACTGTTTCAAAATTATATGTACCAAGTTATACACATTCATTTTCATTGTAAGGCTATCGTGATGCTATCATAAATTTTGTCTTGTTTTCCTTTTCTTCTAATCCCATCTTATTTGTTTCTTCGACCAGTGATGTAAATACTTCTTCAACATCCTGTAATCTTCTTCCCATAATACCCACGTCGTCAGTGTATGCCACAATTTGACTATATTTTTTTGAATATGGTTCCCTGTGTTTCTACTGTAGATCTTCTAATTGCAACATCCAGCACGGTGTTTAACAGCAAAGGAACAATTGCATATCCTTGTCTCAAACCTTTGTTAACTTTAAATTCCGAGGATAAATGTTTGCCAATTTTAACCTTAGCATATATTGTTTTTTTTAACAGAGGCATCACGATGTGCTCATAAACGTAATATAAAGTTAAATAATGTACGTCAGCATAACTACTTTATTATTATGTATGTAATTACATGGTGTAATAAAGTAGTTGTGCTGATGTACATTACTTAATATTATATTACATATATTTCATTGTTTAAAATTCTGTTCCATGTAACTAATTTTTGGGGGAAACATACTTCACGCATTTCGCTCCATAATTCCTTTCTCCATACAGTGCCATATGCTACTTGAAAATCAATAAATAAATGAAGTATATCTATATTCCCCCTCCCCAATATTTTTCCATTTTTTTCTCATTGTAAATATTTGATCAACAGTTGACCTGTCCCTTCGAAAACCTTCTTGGTATTCTCCTAGCATTTACTGCAGTATAAGTTACTAATTTCACATATAAATATTTGCCAGAATTGTATATCCTGTACATAGCAATTAGACTGTCCCGTAATTATCGCATATTGTCACGTCCTCTTTCATATGAATTCTTCCTAATCGTTGTATACGATAAAATAATTGTGCTTTTTTTCAGTTTCCTTTGACCCAGTACTCCCTCTGCACCTGAACCTATACCATTAAATAAAAAAAATAATAGTAACGAAACTAGATTGGAGTGTATGTACTTATCTGACACAACTTTATTTGATGGTAGAGATATGTATAGAATTTATTACATTAAGAACAACTACATGTTTCAGCACTTTACAATGGCCATCTTCAGGTTGAGAAATGAAAAACTTAGTAAGCAGCTACACTCGACTTATGTGGGCCGTATACAGTGGGGAGGTAAGAGGTGAAGTGGGTACGAGATCTCGCATGTGTTGTGTAGGATGGGTGGTGTGGGTACAGGGGTTCTGTTATTGTATGCTATGTCTAGGTTAATATAGTTGGATCTACGGTATCATCTTGTGTTTGTAGAGAATTATATGTACATGTGCACTTAGCTTATAAATACACAGTGTGCAATTTTTATATAAATGTAGTTTCTGTAGTTATAGTGGGTTCATTGATCTAAGATTATGCACAATATAGTTCTTATAGTTATAGTGGCTTCATTGATCTGATCACTTAGTTTTTATATTTACTGTTATAATACGTCAAGTTTGATTTTCATAATTTCTTGGTTCAGTATCTGAAGTACAACTAATATATGTAAAGTTATCCCATTACAGGCCCGGTGTGGCCCAGAGGGTGTGTAGAGGTATATCTCTACTCTTCCAGTGACCGCTGCACTAGAAAGGGGTGAGTGGTCAGCAGCACGCCCCGGCCGCACTTTACCCCCGGGAAAGACCCGGTGCCCATTTTATAGGAGACTGGGTGGGCCACAGGGCCGGTCTGGACGGGCGGAAAATCTCGTCCCCACCGGGATTCGATCCTCGACCGTACAGCCTGTAGCTCAGTCGCTATACCGACTGAGCTACCGGGCCCCACAACTAATATAGTACGGAGTAAAAGTAAGTTGAGTAAGGGAAACAAATTAGTAAACAATGGTGCGAAAAAACAACATACAAGCTAATTAAATTAAATTAAGGTAATATTGAAGTGTTAGGTTTAGATATTTCTCTTCTGGTGTCGTTGAGTCGTGCGTGTTCTAGTTGAAATGTTCAAAGAACCTTACGATAATAACAACGAATTTAATTACATCATCATTTATCTGGGATTAGAAGTAAGACTATTTATGAAATCCATTAAATATTTCATGTTGCAGTATGCATTAATATGGTGCTATGTGCACACTTTAAAGTTATGTAGCTGGCCAGATATTTCGTCATTTGCACTGTTCGGATTATTCAGAGCGTTTTCATTTGCAGTTTCAAGGCACGTAGCCGGTGTTCATACAGCCAACCCCCTTTTACTTCTGACTCGTTTACTTTGCTGCCAACCTACATCACATACTAATAGGGCCAGCCTCGTTTCACAGAACATGTAATGTTGGGTGAGGAATTTTTTCAGTTATGTGCGGTATTCTAGACTCTACTCTCTCGCTTTTCAAAACACAAATTACCCTGTCCTTTTAATAAGCGTTGCGGTGTGTGTGTGTGTGTGTGTGTGTGTGTGTTTGTGTTTTTCTCAGCACATGCACATGTGCGTTCGTATGTGCGTGTTTTACATTTTATTTAATTACCCAGACGAAAGTCGTGTTTTTAGTGTACGGGTTAAAAGGTGAATTGGGGCGGAAAACGCGACGTTAGAGGAATAGAAGTGGTTATTGTTTTCCAAGA
>Ga0131853_10008810_pt1:0-5000 | contig 18401 bp, 11 predicted proteins | sample TergutLab28metaG_FD_92764 | JGI IMG/M metagenome (GOLD analysis project Ga0131853, IMG submission 92764) | Labiotermes labralis P1 segment gut microbial communities from Petit-Saut dam, French Guiana - Lab288 P1 (version 2) (version 2) | ecosystem: Host-associated > Arthropoda: Insects >... | reverse complement strand
GGGAGCCTCCGCCGCCTGGAACCCCGCAGAGCCTGCCCAGGCCTACAAAGGGACTGTTTTTCCTACGCCGTAAAAAGTCGCTTAGATGACAATTTTAGTCTAATTACAAGCTATGTCACGTCTTCTCTTTCAACAACAAATCAGTAAATGTTATGACTGTAGTGAGGAAAGTGATCTCTTACTTTACAACGCTAAGAATACGTGGAGGTAAAACTCCACGTCCACTTGGAATTTATGGCATCGTGTTCGGTTAAGCACAGGGATATTTTTACCTTACAATGTGTTCAAAAAGTAATAATACATTTAATTTAAAAAATTATTCAGAATTTTTAAAAATATAATTCACTTACTGCATTCAACCAGTTTGGAAATGAGTCACGTGTGTAGCTGTGTTGATGTGGTGTAACATTTGAGATAAAAATCAAAATTTCTTAATTATTTTGAACGTTTTAAGAGGAGCTACTAAAAATATTATAATTGGGGGGGGGGACAGATTTACGGTGTAATGTTTCAGGCTTTCTCTCTAAACAAAGTTCGAACTGATTCATTTGGAATGGAAGGTCATACATTGTCATTTGAACTCCACGTTTTTTATAATTTTATTACAGTACCTGAACTTCCACGATGTAAATTGTGTCAGTACTGATACTGTCATAAATGTAGTGTCAATATGACTTAAGATCTTCATGTGATACAGTGTTGTCGAGAAGGCACGTAACGCCTAGTTAAATATTTTCTTGCCTGTAATTAAATGGTATTCAACTGGATTCGTAGAAAAGATAAACAGCTGTAACTGTACCGGTACTTATCGATAAGTAATTATGAATTCCCTGTAACTGTTTATGGTTGGCTGTTTTCATCAAGGTGAGACTGCGCCTTGTACAGTACATAACTTGAATAATGGAAACACAAAGACGATTTTTTATTGGCTCAGAAAGTTTTGTATGTAAATGCGTCCAGGTATTTTATGAAGTGGAACTAAATGTTCAGCTGGTTGCAGAAACCACGAAAGTTGGTGGATGCGTACATTGCTGACCGTAGGGGACATTCCCAAAATTTAGCATAACGTTGTGTTTGTTTATTGACGTTAGTGTACTTCTTAACAACAGAACATGTTCCATCGAAATCGGTTGCGTGATTTTTGATCACCGTCTGTGTGCCTTGTAGTTTAGGGCTGCAGGGCTAAATAACGAAATGTACAATAACTGCTTGCCGGTCGCAAAGAACGCGCGGCGCAAGAAATGGTTACTGTTTCTGTTCCGATCAAACCCAAGCGTTGTAAGTGTTAGTGCCACTTACAGTGTGCACGTTTATACATGGGCGTATGCCCCTTTTCTCTATTTGTGTTCTGTTGTGTAGATAGACGCTTTAGAATGGGCTGATCCCTTAGCCAAGTGTGTGTACTTTCCGTAAGAGTAGGAACAAGACTCGGAAGATGGACGTCGTCGGGCTACACTGGCGTTTTGCATCTCAGGGATGTACATATAAGTGTATGGTGAAACACATGGAGTTGTATCGGAAGACGGTGGCGGTGTGTCTTCGACGTTAAGTGAATAAATTATCTGTGGATTTTTTTTTTCCTGTGGCGCTGCGGCCCAACGCGGGCCATGGCCTCCTTGAGGTTTCTAGATCACACACGACGACGCATCACAGTAGGTAGGACTCCTCTGGATGAGTGATCAGCTCGTCGCAGAGATCTCTACCTGACAACACACAACACTCACAATAAACAGACATCCATGTCCCCCGGTGGGATTCGAACCCACAATCTCAGCAGGCGAGCGGCCGAAGACCTACACCTTAGACCGCGCGGCCACTGGGACCGGCAATTATTTATGGATACCGGATTTAATTGCACATGAAAATTAATCCTAATATATTATAAGCATTAATTTATAATTTCTGTAACCGTGCTATGAAATTTTAGGAATTTTAAGCAAATAATATCTTAAAATCGTATATTCTTCTTCTTCCATTGGCACTACAGCCCACTTTGGGCTTTGGCCTGTCGAACAATGTCCTTCCATTTTTGCCTACCTGCCACCAACTCTCTCCATCTTTTCACTCCCAGCACTTGAAGATCTCTTTCTACTTCCTCTTTCCATCTTTTCCTGGGTCTTCCCCTTCTTCTCGTCCCTTCCAGTTCTTGAATGAAGATCTTTTTGGGTATCCTGTCCTCCTCCATTCTCTCTAGGTGACCTAACCGGCTTATCCTTTGCCCTTTTATCTATTTTGCTATATTTTCTCCTTTGCTCATCTCTTCTAGTTCTCGATTCGTCCGACTTTTCCATTCCCCGTTTTCATATTTAGGACCGTGTATTCTTCTAAATATTTTCCTTTAAAGAATAAGCAGAGCTTATTCTTCTTTCTTCGTCAACGTCCATGCTTTTGCTCCATACGACACTACCGGTCTTATTAGTGTAAAAATCTTATATTACCTCATTTAAATGTACGTAGAGTTTGCAGTCCACTTGTGTAATATTAGTGTTTGATACATGAAAATGTAAATAATAATTGTTGAAAAACTATTAAATTTTTGTGATGCAGTAAGTAACAGCAAAATGTGGGGCTATTTTTACAACATTTTCCAGAACCCTGTACGTCTGCAGTCTTGCCTGCAATTTCGAGTAAAAAACCAGTAGAAATGCTGAGGTTATGAAATCACGGAAGGAAATTATTCCACGCGGTTGAAGATTTCTGCACATGTGGGGGGGGGCCTGATTTGCAAAGAAAATATAATCTGTCACACGCAAGTGACATTTCAAAAGAGTCTGCAAATTTTCAAACCCATGTCACAGACAAATGAGCCGAATATATCAAACGGATATCTTCAGCCGGTGACGTGTTAAAAAAATTCTCACGACTAACTGGACGTAAACGCTTTTCATGCGAAATGAAAAATCATGTACATGACAGTTACATAACTCCTGCAATCAGCACGAAAAAAGTAATTTTTTATTTAGGTTTAAAAAAATATCCAGGCTTTGTACATGTTTGCTGTTTTGTTTTTATTTTATATTAATTCGAAGCATGTAAACAGTTTCGCCTTTAGAAGGGCCAGATTTAATGCCACAGAAGATGACTGGGTTTGTTGGTGTTTTGTGGTTAAAATACACAGCCACAAATAATTTCTTTCCAGGACTGTCGGATCTTATGAACAGCAGTGGCGCTGCTGGTTCACTGTCCACAAATGTAATACAGAACAGCCTGTGATGGTAGATACATTTAACATATATTGGCGTACAGTTCAAACGTAGGATAAACACGAGTTAAATTTGAGAAGAAAAAATCCAAATTTTATTGCGACTGGGTAAAGTTCTACTCCCCCCACCATCCCCACCCCCACCTCCACCCCACCCCACCCTCACCGCCTATTGCAAATCAGGAATGTTATAACGAAATTAATTTGAGCTCTACTGTAATTAAAATTATTTTTTGCTAGGCTTGGGAAGTAAGTGTCATTTGTTATTTATTTATGTGTTTATATTAGGTCCATTCAACGATAGTGTCAGTAGAGAAGTCAATTTAGCGTCCCATGGTAAAGTGACTAGTGAATAACGAATTATAGAGGCTGTGGAACGGAGTCATCTACGTCTTGTTCGAGATTCTGCTTTCGACACTGCCTGAGTAGATAAGTGAAAATAGTGGAACACCACGGAGTACACGGTAGTGGTAAACAGTGGAACACCACTGAGTACATGGTCGTTGAAAACAGTGGAACACCACGGAGTACATGGTCGTCGAAAACAGTGGAACACCACGGAGTACATGGTCGTCGAAAACAGTGGAACACCAAGGAGTACATGGTCGTCGAAAACATTGAAACACCACGGAGTACACGGTAGTCGAATACAGTGGAACAACACGGAGTACACGGTCGTTGAAAACAGTGGAACACCACGGAGTACACGGTCGTCGAAAATAGTGGAACACCACGGAGTACACGGTAGTCGAAAACAGTGGAACACCACGGAGTACATGGTCGTCGAAAACATTGGAACACCACGGAGTACATGGTCGTCGAAAACATTGGAACACCACGGAGTACACGGTAGTCGAAAACAGTGGAACACCACGGAGTACACGGTCGTCGAAAACAGTGGAACACCACGGAGTACACGGTAGTCGAAAACAGCGGAACACCACGGAGTACATGGTCGTCGAAAACTTTGGAACACCACGGAGCACACGGTCGTCGAAAACAGTGGAACACCACGGAGTACATGGTCGTCGAAACGTTTGGAACACCACGGAGTACACGGTAGTCGAAAACAGTGGAACACCACGGAGTACACGGTCATCGAAAACTTTGGAACGCCACGGAGTACATGGTCGTCGAAAACAGTGGAACACCACGGAGTACATGGTCGTCGAAAACTTTGGAACACCACGGAGTACACGGTAGTCGAAAACAGTAGAACACCACGGAGTACACGGTCGTCGAAAACTTTGGAACACCACGGAGTACATTGTCGTCGAAAACAGTGGAACACCACGGAGTACATGGTCGTCGAAAACAGTAGAACACCACGGAGTACATGGTCATCGAAAACTTTGGAACACCACGGAGTACACGTTAGTCGAAAACAGTAGAACACTACGGAGTACATGGTCGTCGAAAACTTTGGAACACCACGGAGTACACGGTAGTCGAAAACAGTGGAACACCACGGAGTACACGGTCGTCGAAAACTTTGGAACACCACGGAGTACATGGTCGTCGAAAACTTTGGAACACCACGGAGTACATGGTCGTCGAAAACAGTGGAACATCACGGAGTACATGGTCGTCGAAAACAGTGGAACATCACGGAGTACATGGTTATCGAAAATAGCGGAACTCCACGCAGTACACGGTCGTCGAAAACAGCGGAACACCACGCAGTACACGGTAGTCGGGCCGATATTTGAACACAGATGTCTCAGAGACTAAGCGGGCGTCTTACACACTTGACCGCACCAATCGATGTAAAACACCCACGTAAACAGGTAAACAGGTT
>Ga0131853_10008809_pt1 | contig 18402 bp, 15 predicted proteins | sample TergutLab28metaG_FD_92764 | JGI IMG/M metagenome (GOLD analysis project Ga0131853, IMG submission 92764) | Labiotermes labralis P1 segment gut microbial communities from Petit-Saut dam, French Guiana - Lab288 P1 (version 2) (version 2) | ecosystem: Host-associated > Arthropoda: Insects >... | reverse complement strand
TCCTTATTGATTGCATGGTCGTTTATCCAGTCGTTGCCATCGCCGAGTTCCCAGATATACGTGTTTCTGCCTGCGCCGCCAATTTTGTAGTCATCACCCTGTCCGCCCATGAAAACATTATTGCCGCCATTCCCGCGCATAGTATTGTTTCCGTTACCTCCGATAAGGATATCGTTTGTGCCGGCGAATCCATTTACAGCAATATTTCCATCCGCTCCGCGAATTACAGGTGACATCTCGTTGACATCTGCCCTTGACCAGACAGTGCCATCGGCAAATTTGATTTCTACAAGCTGCCAATCTGCGTTCCAGTACCAATTTTCTACGGTAAGCCGCTCGCCGGTTTCGGCTATAATGAGGATGAGGTGACTTCCCGCCCTGCTTATTTCGATATTTGCCGGGTTAACTCCTTCGCCGAACTTCAAAGTCCCGCCCCAGCCGTTAGCGTCCTTATTGGTTGCGTGGTCGTTTATCCAATCGTTGCCATCACCGAGTTTCCAGATATACGTATTTCTGCCATTTCCACCGATCTTGGTATCATCGCCCTCGCCGCCTATGAAAACATTATTGCCGCTATTACCGCGCATTGTATTGTTTCCGTTGCCGCCTATAAGGATGTCGTTTGTACCGGCGAATCCATTCACATTAACGTTTCCATCCGCTCCGCGAATGACAGGCGACATCTCGTTGACATCTGCCCTTGACCAGACAGTGCCATCTGCGAATTTGATGTCTATTAACTGCCAATCTGCGCTGCGATACCAGTCTTGGATGGTCAGGCGCTCACCTGTTTCGGCGATAATCAAGATAAGGTTATTGCTTACCCTGCTTATCTCGACATTTGCAGGGTTAATTCCTTCGCCGAACTTCAAAGTCCCGCCCCAGCCGTTGGCGTCTTTATTGATTGCGTGGTCGTCTATCCAGTCGTTGCCATCGCCGAGTTCCCAGATATACGTGTTTCTGCCTGCGCCGCCGATTTTGTGGTCATCGCCCTCGCCGCCTATGAAAACATTGTTGCCGCCATTACCGCGCATGGTGTTGTTTCCGTTGCCGCCTATAAGGATGTCGTTTGAATTGCCGAAACCATTCACGCCAACGTTTCCATCTGCTCCGCGAATGACAGGCATCATTTCGTTGACATCTGCCCTTGACCAGACAGTGCCATCTGCGAATCTGATGTCTATTAACTGCCAATCTGCGTTGCGATACCAGTCTTGGATGGTCAGGCGCTCGCCCGTTTCGGCAATAATAAGGATAAGGTTATTGCTTACCCTGCTTATCTCGACATTTGCAGGGTTAATTCCTTCGCCGAACTTCAAAGTCCCGCCCCAGCCGTTGGCGTCTTTATTGATTGCGTGGTCGTTTATCCAGTCGTTGCCATCGCCAAGTTCCCAGATATACGTATTTCTGCCGTTTCCGCCGATCTTGGTATCGTCGCCGCGACCGCCTATGAAAATATTATTTTGGCTGTGTACGCCTCGGAGGGTATTATTTCCATCGCTTCCAAAGATGAAGTTTTTCTCAAAGAGATTCAACAGATCCGGTGATTTTTCATAGATCGTTTCTCTGAAAGCTTCTTTAAATGCCATAAATTCAAGGTACGCACGGCGCTCAGGGGTGTCCGTAACAACCGCTATCGGCCTGCCCATTTTCGCCATGTAGCTTGCTCTCAGTTCGTTTTCCCTCTGGACAGCTTCCATAGCGGCTCTCAGTTCCATTGCTGCGTCGCCGAGAAGCCTTTGCAAGCCCCAAATCTGTTTCATGGCTTTTGCCGGGTCTGTGGTGATAACATCCGCCAGCCAGGCGATAGCCGGGTCAAACGATATATTCAAGACGCCTTGTTCTTTTACGCTTCCGTTTGGATTAAAGACGGGTTCAGTGAAGTCATAGCCCATATTTTCAAATAGGAATCTCAGGTGAGTTTGAACCAACAGGCTCATTTCTTTACTGCGTACAATGTCATTGAACAGCGTGTTCAATTGCGGCCCGGCCACGTTGTTTGGGTTGGCTGATCCGTTTTCTCCCACGAAATCTTCACCAAAAAACACCTCGAGAAATGCCAGTCGCTGGGCATCAATACTTCCACCACGACTACGAGGATCGACATCAGTTACGCCAGCCCACTCGAAAAGCAGGTTTTGGAAAATCCGCTCACGCGCTGCAGGGTTCGTTTCCGCCATGTACTGCTCCAGCAATGCGCGCAATGCACCGCTCTCGTCACGAACAATGGCCTGATGAAGGTCGTGCTTATTGCCAAAGCCTATTAGATCTGGAAGCGCTGCAATATAGTCCGGCACGTCGAGTATTTCGGCGGAGATAGAGAACATGGGTATTCTATAAGGGAACGCTTCCCTTATTTTGCTTGTCGTGCCATCCTCCCACTCAAACACGCTACTTTGCCCAAACGTTCCACCGTTAGCCCTTATCGCTTCATCCATCGCGCGGCCGTGGTCGATAAGGAATTGTCGTCGTTCAGCTTCTGTGAAGCTGTTCCATTGACTAAGAGGCATAGCCACGAATGTACGCTGTCCGCGCCGATCAATGATTATGCCTTCTCGCCTTTGCCCGCCAATCATGTGTGCACCAGCACCGCGAGCGCCGATGGCGTCGTTGCCAATGAATAAGACCTGTGCATCATGCACCATAAAACTGATTGACCTCTCGAAATCTCCCATCTGCGGCGGAAGCGTGATGCTCCTGATGCCTGCATCCGCAAGGCTCATCAGATACCCTGCGCCAGTCATAACTTTAAGGCTTGAGAAAATCTCATCATTGGCATCAATTACGCCATCGCCGTTGCTGTCGAAAAACCGCAATGCGTGCCAGCCGCTTAAAGCACGGGAGCCGTCTGGGAGAATCATCGCATCGCCGAACATCTCCGAGCCGTTGTCGATGATTCCGTTGAAGTTTTTGTCCAGAACAAGAAACGCGTCTTCTTTATCAATCCAAGCCGCCAGTTCGTGAAAACCGTTTGCGTCGAAATCGAAGAATGCGGCGTTTGTTAATTCGAGTTTTCCATCGCGGTTTAGGTCAAGAATTAGAGGATCCCAGGGGATGGAATTTTCATTGTCGCGATATCGTTCATGCCAATTAGAATAATTATCTATTAGGCGACGCCTCTCAAGGACTGGTACAGCAAGTGTTAGGCCTGTAGCAATACCACCAAAAAGAGATAGAAATACTCCTCCTACCGTGCCTGTTCTCATTTTAGAACCACTAGTAACAGGTAGCCCTCGCCTGTTCAGATATAGATATCCAGCTGTAACGGCTGGCGGCCCTACTATGGGGATCAACTCAGTATTATCCATGAAGATACGCCCTTTCTTAAATTTAATTTATTGCTATACACCAGTTCATCAAGTTTCGCACTCACGCAGAAATATAGTATATTTCCAAATTAATGAAGCTTAGTCTTCTATCCTCTTAAAAAAATCTTCTGTGGAAGTAAATAGAAGCGCATAACAAAAAAAAACTGTAAATACGTAAAACACTATTGTTTTAAGAGACAGTATGCTAGAGTTCTCTTGAATTATCACGATAAAATTAGTTATCCACATTGACAAGAAATATGGACAAAAAATAGTTATGCGCGTCCCTAAGCCTTTACTTATTACGCCATTAAACACTAAAAAACACACGCCCCCTAATATCGTAAGCGACATCAAAATCCCTATTACTAAAAAATAGTCAACAAACACCAGCCTAGCCAGATTGTAGAGATGAAAGCTAATCAAACTGAATAAAAATCTCGTAAGCAACCATATAAAAGTAATTTGATTGTCACTAGGGTAAAAATGTGCCATAGCCTCTTCCTTGCTCCACATTGCATGCTCTGTTTTTTGCCTATCTTCAACGAAAGAACGTGTAGCTACACCTTCAGAGTACCTGGCTGTTTGTCTCGAAGGATTCGTCTCACCATCGACTTTGCCAACAAAAGATTGATTTAGCAATTCATCATACGCTGCTTGGATTTCCCTATGCTTCATCTCAGCATCCAGCGAGTGGTCATGATCCGCGTGGTAGAGCTTCGCCAGGCGACGAAATGCTAATTCGATTTCGTCCAACGAAGCACCCGGTCGCAGCCCAAGAGTATAATAATAAGAATCGCGCTCTTTATTCATCTATATCTCCACATGACACAGTTTTAAGCACTCTACAAATCCAAATACCCAATCTCTGAACTATAGACATTGTCACTTCGTTACGGCGGTTTCTTCACCAAAATCTCATCATTGGCCTTACACCTCGCTTTCGTCAGTCGAAATTTAATAATTCCACTACCTCGCAGCAAATCCATCATTGCACTTGCAATAAAACGCCTTACTGTCCGCCCCCTCCTCTTCTTTTCCTCGACTCTCCCGGACATACGCTCTGAAGGAATCAAAGAAAAATTCAATCACACGCTTCTGCCGAATCGCCCCTCGCTCATACTTCTCCAAAAGAAGAGATCCCGCCAGAGACGGCTAGGATGCTGCCATTGTTCATCAACGAGGCCGGAAGCTCTATTGAGCAGATCAGCTCGCTGCCCGTCTCCATTGCAAACACGCCAAGGCAACATCCACGGCAGTCTGCCCGTTGAACATATCAATACCAACCCGCTTCACAGCGCTTGGCATATGTGACATTGATACGATATTGTCGTTTTTCATTTTTTATCCCTTATTTTGATAAGCAACGAAAAGCAGGTCGTGAGATCTCACGGTCTGTTATGAGGAATTCGGATGCATATCTGGAGCATTAACGAAATTAATTTGATATTTGCTTCTGCCGTCTATGGCAACATAGCCTCCTGTTGTGGAGGGTATAATTGCGGCTGGTATTGTAACTTTGCCGGCTACTTCATGTTTTTCTGCGTAGCCGTTGTTGTTAATAAGTTTGGAAGTATAATACATGGCATTACTCATAAGAACAAATCATCCCGCTTTAAATTGATTTTCTGGAGCAAGTTGCTAATCATAATGACAGCCTTTTCAGTAAAACACGAGTTGAAAATCAGATTATTTTATTCATGATACCACTTTGGCTTGGTATTGTAAAGAACGATTAGAGCTTAAAGCCTCAAATTATGGAAGATAATGGCATACTTTCAATGTTTGACCGGTGGAAAATATTGGGGTTAAATGGTATTGGCTGTGCCTAACATGAGGTATGTCATACACAAGAGAAGGCTATAGGCCGCCAAGGCCAATTAGCGAAACAATCGTCTACAGCAACAAAATAGGCGGCGTTGTTCTTGCCAGTTTAGTAAACACAGTGATTTGCGAAGTGTTTTAGTGCTTATCTTGCGCCAGAATTAAAACGAATTGAATCGCATTAAAACGCCCTGCTGAAAAGATGGGCGTTTGCGTATCCTGCATCTGTTGCTTTTCCTTTTTGTCCGATTGCTGATAAAATTATGGAAATGCATTTAAATTATTGACGTGCAATATCTACTGCTGGGGAGGGTTATTATAATGAACGAAAAAGCGCTTCTATCGCTTGCCTACGGATCAACCTTTACCGAAGGTGAACGTGCCGTTTCGTTTTCTAATCTTGAGGCTCTCTTGCCCAAATTCAAGGGCGGCGATGCTTGGCTGCGTCAAAACGCGGCGGAAGGCAAAGAGGGCTTTGGGTGGATGAACCTGCCCAAACGCAGCACGGACGAAATCCGAACCCTGTCCCGCTGGCTGGCTACGCGGGATTCTATCGTTCAAATTGGTATAGGAGGCTCCGCTCTGGGAAACCTGATGCTTCACGGCGCACTTCTTCCTCCGTACTGGAACGAGCTTTCCAACGCCAAACGAGGCGGACCGCGCTTTTTTATGTCCGACAATGTGGACCCGACAGACAACCGCGCGATATGGGACCTTATCAACCCGGAAAATACCGCGATAATCGTGGTTAGCAAATCCGGCAGCACAGCCGAAACCGCAGCCAATTTCCTGTTCTTTTGGGAGAAATTGCGCGACAGATTAGGCGACGCAGCGGCTCGCGAACGAATAATAGTAGTCACTGACAAAGAAAAAGGCATACTGCGCCCGTTCGTTGACGAAATCGGCTGCAAGAGCCTCATCTTACCGGAGGATGTTGGAGGACGTTTTTCTGTACTATCGTGCGTTGGGCTGCTGTCGGCCTGGGCCTTGGGCATAGACTGCAAAACCCTTTTATCAGGAGCCGCCGCTATGGACGAATCCCTCGCCAAAGCAGAATCCGTGCTTGACAATCCGGCCTGGATCATGGCCGGTCTGTCATTCTTGCATATGAAAAAGAACCGGAACATGAATGTCCTCATGCCCTACTCAGACGCTCTGGAACGCTTCGGAGAGTGGTTCGCCCAACTGTGGGGAGAATCAATCGGCAAAGACGGACAAGGCTCCACGCCAGTGCGAGCTTTGGGAGCCATTGACCAGCACTCGCAAATCCAGCTTTACACATCAGGCCCTGACGATAAGCTTTATACAATTCTTACCGTGGCTCACGGCCAAAAAGACATAGCTCTTCCGGCGGCCCAGGAAAAGGCATTTGAAAAACTTTCTTATCTATACGGAAAATCCATGGATGACCTTCGCAATTTCGAGGCTACCGCGACGACGGCCGCTTTGTCGAAGGCCGGTCGCCCAGTGATTTCCCTGTCTATTCCCGCTCTGGACGCCTATCATTTAGGCGGCTTAATTCAATTTTACGAGTACGTCACAGGCATAATGGGATACCTGATGGAGGTAAACCCCTTCGACCAGCCAGGAGTCGAACAAGGCAAAGATTATACCTACGGGCTGATGGGGCGAAGCGGGTTTGAAGCTCAGGCACAGGAGGTAAGAGATTTAGGCGCTAAGATCAACGAGCGCACAGCAACAATTTAAATACAACGAAAAAAGAGAGGTATCATCGCATGTTGGTGAGTGAAGAATTCAAAGAAATCGTCACAGATTTTGAGACGCTCAAAACACTAAACCCGCAAGAGGGACAGGAACATATGCCACATGGCATAGATATTACCCATCCTGACAATTCCAGCCAAGAGCTGTCGCGCAGACTGGATGAAATGACAGCAAAGTACGATCAGCTCAATACTCGTTTCAAGCACATCGTTGAAGCGAGAGATGCTTTGTCGAAACAAGTTTTGGAGCTTCGTAAAAAAGTGGATGAGTATGAAGGCCTTAACTTGAACGGCACAAACGAGTCAATCAGACTGTTAAGCAAACTGGTTGACGAAGAGAGCTACTTTCGCGCCGAGGCCGATAGAAACAACTTTCTTCCACCAAACTATAACCCCTACGACAGACACAACCAATTTGTGAATTTATTTTTAAAGCTGATGATACGCGGCGAAAAGTAAATACGCCATCCGCTGCTCTGCTACCCTGCGCATCAATTAAAAAACGAGCCAGTCATGGTTATAAAACCGAGGCTGGCTCGTTGGGTTTACCGGGAAGTGTCGCGAGCGGACAATTATAGCGCTTTGCATAATTATAGCCGTTGGCTATTTTATGTATAAACTTCTTGCCTATGACTACTGGTGTTTCACCTTGATTCAGACTAAACGTTTGTGCGAATTGCTATATGAACATGAAATTTAATGTTGAAACCATGATGGTTACGGGCAAAAATTTGTTCATAAAAGAGCCAATGGCTCTAAAAACAACTCTTTTCGCTGCCTGTTTTGATATTTGTGCAAAATTACTTGAAAATTACTTGCGTTAATGGTATTACATATGCCACATTATAGTTATAGCCGTTGGCTACTTTATGTATAAACTTCTTGCCTATGATTACTGGTGTTTCACCTTGATTTAGACTAAACGTTTGTGCAAATTGCTATTATAGAGGGGCTTCGTTAATATGGTCGAAAATGCAATGATTTTACCTACGTACAAGGAAATGGCTTACCAGTTGATTAAAGAGGCCATTTTATACCAGCGTTTAAAAGCAGGCGAGGTTTATTCGCAGGATGGCCTATGCACAGATCTTGGCATCAACCGTACCCCTGTGCGCGAAGCCTTGCTGGAATTGCAAAAAGAAGGTCATATCAATTTTATGCGCGGGCGCGGCATAGAAATTGTGCCCATAACCAAAAAGCAAGCGGAAGACATTGTGGAAATGCGCTTTATTATCGAACTGGCCGGCAGCGAACTGGCCGCTCAACGCCGCACCGAGCAGCACCTTGATCAGCTAAAGGCGAATATTGATGACATGCAGGCTAATATACACGCAGCCGAGCCTGTTTTCATGTATAAGCTTGACAGGAAGTTCCACATCCACCTATTTGAGGCCGCAGATAATGAGAGAATGCTGGAAGCCATTGAAAACCTGCGGGATCAGTTCTTAAAGCTGGAAACATTGGACGCCTTTAATGACTCACAAAAGAGCTTGCAAGTACTGGAAGAACACCGGAAAGTTTTTGATGCAGTGCTGGCCGGTGACTCTGTGCTTGCCAGGTCGGCCATGCAGCACCATTTGAATAATACCTATAAGCGTACAGTGACGCCCGTTATGAAGCGCTTTGCTGAATAGTCCCAACAAGCCTGAATTTAAACTCGCAAAGACTGTTAGCTCGCGTTTCGGAGCTATTTTTTTATTATTGACAAAGCTGAAACCTATATGTTATATATAACATATAGGTTTCAGCTTTGCATATATTTTCTCAGAAAGGAGGATTATCAGATGAAAATCAGTATGATTCAAATGGATGTGCAGTTTGCCAAGCCGGATTGGAATTTTGAGCATGCGGCTGAAATGGTTCGCCGTGCAGTTCAGGAAAGGCCGGACGGAGCAAAGCCGGATGTAGTTACGCTGCCGGAAACGTTCAATGTAGGATTTTTCCCCAAGGAGAATTTACAGGGACTCAGCGACAGAGATGGGCAGCGTACCAAACAAGTTTTTGGCAGCCTGGCCAAAGACCTGGGGGTAAATATAATTGCCGGCTCTGTGGCCAATTTAAAGGATGGCGGAATTCATAACACCTGCTATATTTTTAACCGTTCTGGCGAAGTGACGGCCGCTTACGATAAAACGCATCTGTTCAGCCCGATGGGCGAACATGAGTATTTCAGTAAAGGGCAAAAACTGGTCACTTTTAAGTTGGATGATGTGTCTTGCGGTATCATTATTTGTTATGATATTCGTTTTGTGGAACTGGTGCGAACTCTGGCGCTCAGAACCATTGATGCACTATTTGTTGTGGCTCAATGGCCTAAGATACGCATACCGCATTGGCAAATTTTGAACAGAGCCCGCGCAATCGAAAATCAAATGTTTGTTTGCTGCACCAATTCCTGCGCTGTTGCAGGCGAAGTCAAATACGGCGGCCATTCAGCTTTGATCAGCCCCTGGGGTGAAGTATTGGCTGAAGGCGGGGAAGAGGAAGAAATTATTCATGGCGAACTGGATCTTTCGATTGTAAAAGGCATCCGTGAAAGCATTAACGTTTACCGTGACCGTCGCCCGGATTTATACTAAGAAAGGAAGTCCATGATGAACAAGATGAATTTTACCGTCCAAACAAAAGCAGGAGACAAGCCTGTAACATTAAATTATCAAAACCTGTTTGCAATCGGCTATGCTGGGAGCGATACAGAAAAGACGATGGCTCATATCAAAGAATTGGAAGAACAGCTTGGAGTTGCTCCGCCTAAAAAAATACCGACCATTTTTCAATGCACTAACCTGTTACTGACACAAGATAAAACTATGCACATGGTAGGCAATGGCACCTCTGGAGAAGTTGAATATGTTGTGTTGCTAGACGGCGATAAAATTTATATCGGAATAGGATCTGACCACACTGACCGCTCGCTGGAAAAAATAAGCGTTCTCAAATCCAAGCAAATTTGCCCCAAACCCATCGGCCCTGTACTGTGGGATTATGATGAAATCAAAGATCATTTCAATGAAATTATCATACAGGCCTGGCAGGTGATTAACGGGCAGAAGGTACTTTATCAGGACGGTAAACTATCAGATATCATGCCGCTGGAAAAGACTTTGCCGGATCTGAAGAGCCGCGTTGGCGAAATTGGAAACGCGGTGATATTTTCGGGTACGGTTCCCTTAAAAGAAGGGTTCAAGTACGGCCAGACCTTTATAGGCCAGCTCAGAGATGAAGTTTTAGGCAGGACTATAACTTGTGAGTACAATATACTTGCTGTAACAGAGGAGGAACGTTAATTATGAGAAAAATTTTTGTTTTGATTTTCGCGCTGGCTTTGTTAGCCGGAAGCGCAGTTCTACCATCTGCTGCTGACGCTATTGAAATCAGGTTTGCCACCGTAGGCAATGAATTTCATCAAACCACGATAGCGGCTGAATATTTTAAATCTAAAATTGAAGAGCTTTCAGGCGGCACCATAACTGTCACCATCTTCTCCCACGGCGTGCTGGGTTCTGAGCGCGAAGCCTCCGAAGGCGTTTCATTGGGCATTATTGGCATGACGGTCGTAACCACTGACGGGACTCTGCCGGCTTGGGTGCCAGATACCCAAGTGCTTTCAATCCCTTTCTTGTTTACCAGCCACGAGGAAGTTTACTATGTTTTGGATAATATATTGCAGGATGAATTTGCCCCCATGTTCTATGAGCACGGATTTATCCACCTGGGCTTTACCGAACTGGGATTCCGCCACTTAACCAACAACGTGCGTGAAATAAGGTCCGCGCAGGACGTTGCTGGATTGACCATCCGAGTGCAGGAAGCCCCCATCTGGTTCGCCTTTACCGAAAGCATCGGCGCCCTTGGTACTCCTATTGCTTTCGGCGAGCTTTACACAGCATTGCAGCAGGGTATGGTGGACGGACAGGAAAACCCTGTAGGCACTATCTACAGTTCGCGTTTTTATGAAGTCCAAAACTATTTGACGCTGAGCGGCCATACATACGGCGCACAGAGCGTCCTGCTCAATAGAACCCTCTATAATTCGATGACCGAAGAGCAGAGAGGATGGATCCATGAAGCCGCGGCCTTTACCACCGCCAGCAGCAGAAGGACAGTCAGCGCGCAGGTGGACAGTCAGCTGGAATATATCAGGCAGCACATGTCTGTCGTTGAAGACCCGGACATCCAGAGCTTTATTGATGCCACGGCCGGGCTTCACCTGAGAGAAGACGTTCGGGCGCTGGTCAACCCAGATTTGGTGGAGCGTGTTTTGAGGGCGCTTGGCAGATAGCTCTTGAGGGCTGTCCTTAAAAAACATTTAAGATTGCCATATAAGCATGGCGATGTGTCAAAAACACTTGGGCGGACGCTGTTTGGCATATGGCGTCCGCCTGAATAATAAATCACTGGAGGGGTACATGAAAACCATCAATTTTGTTGTGGATACCTGTCTACGCATACTCATGGCGGCAAGCGTCTTGACAATATTCGTGGTCACGTTTTTGCAGGTCATCTTCCGTTTTGTGTTGCAGATGCCTTTGGGCTGGAGCCAGGATATCATAAGGCTGGGATTTATATATCTTATATACTGCGGCGGGGCTTGGTGCGTGAGGGAAAAAGTAAACCTGAATATCGACGTAGTGATGATGCTGCTCGGGAACAAAGCGCGTAAAATTATGGAACTTTTCATCAATATGGCAGTACTTGTCTTCTTTGGGTTTATTTTATATTACAGCGTCATTTTCGTGCGAACCGGGGCAGCACAAGGGTCGCCTAATTTGGCTATCCCCATGTCAGTATACTATGCTAGTATCACCCTAAGCGCTGCACTAATCCTTTTCTATTTATCGCAGCAAATAGTTGGGCAAATTAGAGATTTAGTCAGCCCGGAATCAGGAAGCGAAAACTAAATGACCCTTATACTTTTTTTGTTTGTTCTCTTCTTTGTCGGCGTACCAATTGGATTCGCTTTGGGAATGACAGCGCTAGCCGGGATTTTCATAAGTGGATTCCAGCCGCTGGTGCTTGTGCAGCGTATGTTTACAGGCGTGGACAGTATTGCGCTCACGGCAATACCGCTTTTCATACTGGCGGGTGAGCTGATGTATCATGGCGGTATGTCGCGCAGGATGGTCAATTTTGCCGATACTCTGATGGGGCATATGGCCAGCGGCATAGCGATGGCTGCTATTCTGGCCTGCACATTTTTTGCGCTCATAACCGGCTCGGCGATAGCCGCCACGGCTGCCATCGGCGGCATTATGATACCGCTGATGACCGAAAAAAATTACGAGCCAACTTTCAGCGCCCCGCTTTTAGCCTGCGGCGGCACCATTGGAGCTGTTTTTCCTCCAAGCATACCTTTACTTGTATATGGGGTACTGGCTAATGTCAGCGTGGGAGCTTTGTTCGTAGGCGGCTTTATACCCGGTATACTGATGAGTTTAAGTCTCTTATTCGTAACATATCATATCGGCAAAAAACGTAATTATAAAGGGCGCGAAACAAAGGCCAGTTTGGGCGAGGTAGCCAAAGCCGGACTCAATGCTTCGCTTGCCTTGCTCATGCCGGTTATCATTATCGGAGGTATTTTGGGAGGCTGGTTTACACCCACTGAATCGGCTACAATCGCGGTGGCTTATTCCTTTGTTGTGGGCGCACTCATTTACCGTGAATTGAAGCTCCGGCAAATGTTCCAGATTTTGGTCAATAGCGCCAGAGCAACCGGCCTGGTATTGACGATTGTTGCTTTCGCTTCGCTGTTTACATGGGTTATCACCGTCAATCAAATACCTCAGCAGATCAGCGCTATGCTAAGAGAAAACATCCATAGCCCTATTGTGATGCTGCTGGTAATCAATGTAGTGCTGCTGCTTGCCGGTTCTTTTATTGACACTATCAGCGCCATAGTAATCTTTACGCCTTTATTCCTTCCATTGGTGAGGACTTTCAACATAGACCCCATCCATTTTGGCCTTATTATGGTCATGAATTTGTCAATAGGCATGGCCACTCCGCCGTTGGGTGTTTGTCTGTTTGTCTCCGGCTCAATAGCCAAAGTATCGCTACGCGAACAATTAAGGGATTTGATTCCGATGATTGTTGCCCTGCTTGTAGCACTGCTTATAATTACATATTTTCCTCAAACCGTCCTATTTTTGCCGAATTTGCTCAGGTAGCGATATACAGGATTTATAATAGACGGCTAAAAAATGGGGCAGCGAACGGTTAGCATCGTCCGCTGCTCCCATTTTTTTATTAATGATTAATGAATTGCCCTACTTCCTCGCCACTCCTGTCTTGCGAGCAGCCTCCGCTACGGCTTTTGCCACCGCTGGCACAACCCTTGCGTCCAGCGATCTGGGCAGGATATAATCCGGCTGCAGTTCAGCATCGCTTACCAGCTCAGCAATCGCATAAGAAGCCGCAAGCTTCATTTCTTCGTTGACACATTTTGCCCTCACGTCAAGCGCACCTCTGAAAATGCCAGGGAAGCCCAGGCAATTATTGACCTGATTGGGAAAATCGCTGCGCCCTGTGGCTACTATTGCAGCACCTGACGCCTTGGCCACATCTGGAAATATCTCCGGCGTTGGGTTGGCCATTGCAAAAATAATGGAACTTTTAGCCATCGCCTTAACCATATCGCCAGTCATGGCATCAGCCGCAGACACTCCCAGAAAAACATCCGCCCCTCTCAGCACATCCGCCAAATTCCCACGCTCGCCAGCTTTGTTGGTTTCGCTGGCCAGCTCTTCTTTAAAACGATTCATGCCTTCCTTCCGGCCGTTGTATATCGCGCCGCTGCGATCGCACAAAATCACGTTTCCTGCACCTGCGGAGATTAAATACCTGGCCATGGCGACTCCGGCGGCTCCGGCTCCGTTAATCACTATCTTTATATCCGAGAATTTTTTGTCCACAATTTTGAGCGCGTTTTGAAGTCCGGCCAGCGATATTACGGCTGTTCCGTGCTGATCATCGTGAAAAACCGGAATATCGCATTTTTCCTGAAGTTTGCGCTCAATATCAAAACAGCGAGGCGCGGAAATGTCTTCAAGATTGATGCCGCCGAGTCCAGGAGAGATAAGCCAGGCTGTTTCCACTATTGTATCCACGTCTTGGGTACGCAATGCCAGTGGGAAGGAATCTATATCGGCAAAACGTTTGAACAGAATACTTTTGCCCTCCATTACAGGAAGCGAAGCCTCCGGCCCGATATCACCAAGCCCAAGCACAGCGCTACCATCCGTTATAACGGCGACGGTGTTCCATTTTGACGTCACATCGTATACCGCATCCGGGTTGCGCGCTATTTCTCTGCACGGTTCCGCTACTCCGGGCGTATATGCCAGAGAAAGGTCTTCCATACTTTCAACTGGTATTTTACTTCCGGTAAAAAGCTTCCCCCTGGCCGCTCGGTGAACTGCAAGAGATTTCGCCGCGATATCGTTGCTCATCGTTCATAATCCTCCTTAGGTATAGGCATGGCGAGCTATTTTGCTATATATAGCAATTTGCACAAACGTTTAGTCTGAATCAAGGTGAAACACCAGTAGTCATCGGCAAGAAGTTTATACATAAAATAGCCAACGGCTATATCTCCGTTTCATTCGAGAAAATTTGAAAAGCACAGAGCAATGATATAAAGGCATGACTATATTGTCAAATCACCCCAAAAGCGCCTGGTCGTGGCTGAATTCTTCGCCGCTGGCCTGACTGAATTTGGAGACAAGTTCCTTCACCGTCATTTCCTGTTTTTCCTGTCCGCAGATGTCGAGCACAATGCGCCCACCGTTCATCATTATCAGCCGATTGCCGTGGCGAATAGCGTCCCTCATGTTGTGAGTTACCATCATGGTGGTCAGGTTGTATTTTTCAATTAGTCGGCTGCCGATATCCAAAACCTTGGGCGCGGTTCTGGGATCAAGGGCAGCCGTGTGTTCGTCCAGCAAAAGTACCCTGGGCTCGTTTAATGTCGCCATTAGCAAAGTCAAAGCCTGCCGCTGTCCACCAGAAAGAAGCCCTACTTCATCGGAGAGGCGGTTTTCCAGCCCCAACTCAAGGGTGGAAAGTTTTTCGCGGTAAAGCTCCCGCTCCTGACCGGTTATATACCACCGCAGAGTGCGCCGCCTGCCACGGCGATAGGCAAGGGCCAAATTTTCCTCAATGCTCATATTCGCCGCCGTACCCAGCGTGGGATCCTGAAATACTCTCCCTAAATAGATGGCGCGTTTGTGTTCAGGCAGGTTGGTCACATCAACGCCATCGATAACTATGCTTCCCGTATCTGGCAGGAAAGTTCCTGCCACGCTGCTGAGCATGGTGCTTTTCCCAGCGCCGTTGCCGCCAACCAAAGTTACATATTCGCCGCGAGCCAGACTCAGCGAAATTCCGCGCAGCACATGGTTTTCTATCGGCGTGCCCGCATTGAAGGTTTTGTTCAAATTTTCAATTTGCAGCATCGTCACGCACCCCGCTTATTGTGATTCCCATTGTGCTTTCCAGCGAATTTGACAAGTTTTTCGCGGATAAGCGGCAAAGTCAGGGCGACGGCTACTGTGGCGGCCTGAAAAAGGCGCAGGTCGCTTGGAGGCATTCCCATCCCTAGTACCAGAGCGATAATCAGCCGATACAGAATCGCGCCAGCCACAAGGGATGCAAGTCTGCCCCAAAAACTGCGAACCCTGAACAGCACTTCAGCTATAATCACGGAGGCAAGGCCAATTACAATGGTTCCAGCCCCCATGTCAACAGAGGCAAAACCCTGGCTTTGAGCAACTAACGCTCCTGCCAACCCCACCAAGCCGTTGGAAATCATCAGGCAGAGAATGATCATGGAGTCGGTATTCACGCCCTGAGCTTTAACCATTTGCCGGTTGCTTCCCGTGGCACGGATGGCGCTGCCAAGTTCTGTCGCGAAAAACCAGCAGAGAAGCGCACCAACTATAAACACCACGAGTAAACCCAGCAAAATAATTGAGACATGCCTTGTAAGGCCCATTCCTTGCAAAAAGGTATAAACGGAGACCACAGCCCTGGGACCATGCGGAGGAAGCGGCACGTTGGAAGTGCCCATAATTCTGATGGCGATTGAATAAGAGGCTACCATGGTTAAAATACCGGACAAAATAGGGGGAATTTTGAACTTCGTCTGCAAAACCCCCGTTAAAAATCCGCCAGCACAGCCGACTAGCACGGCAAGCCCGGTAGCTATAAAGGGATCGCCTCTCTGCGAAATTATGCTAGCGGCAGCAGATGCGCCGAGTATGACGGTTCCTTCAACGGACAGGTCAGGCATTCCGAGTATCCTGAAAGTGAGGTAAACACCAATGGCCATAAGAGACCAGAGGATCCCCATTGAAACAGCTCCCTGCAATATCAGCATGGTGCGTTAGGGCTGCCTGATGAAATCCCTGTACTGTTCGGGAACAGTCAGTCCAAGCTCATCAACCATGAAGCCGTTGACGATGTAATTATAACGCTGAGGAAATTGAATCGGCATTGTGGCCGGCTCCCCTTCTCCTCTCAGAATTTGCGCTGCCATCTGACCGGACTGATAGCCAAGCTCGAAATAATTTACGCTCAGGGTAGCGACGCCGCCGCCCATAGTCATGCCCTCTTCGCTGGCGAACACAGGCACGCCGGTATCTATACTAACCTGCCCCACAATGGGCATGGCGTTGGCGTGAGTGTTGTCGGTAGGTATCCATATGGCGTCCACTCGGGACGCAAGGGAGAGGATATTCTGCTGAATATCGCCGGTGGTGGTCACAGTCCCTTCCACAACGGTAAGCCCTAAAGCTTCGACAATACCACGCGCGGTTCCCGCCTGATAGACGGAGTTTGCCTCGTTGGACGAATAAGCGATTCCTATGGTCTGTATATCCGGCATAAATTCAAGCATCATGCGTATCTGCGCCTCAATTGGGCTTCTGTCGGACGCGCCTGTCACGTTAAATCCCGGCGCTTCGTTGCTATACACCACACCAGCCCGCACGTAACTTGTGATAGCCGTGCCTACGATTGGAATTGAGTACGTTTCGGCGGACATCGCCTGAACGCTGGGTGTAGCGATGGCAAGAATTAAATCCACGTTGTTGTTTACAAACCGCTGGGCAATGGTAGAGAGCGTAGGGATATCGCCCTGCGCGTTCTGGTAATCAAACTCGGCTGCGATACCTTCGTTGCGCAGAGCGGCCATGAAGCCTTCGCGGGCCGCGTCAAGGGCGGGATGTTCCACCAGCTGGATAATGCCGATCTGGAAGTCTGTTTCTGCACCGTAAGCCACGCCTCCGCAAGCCACAAGCGCCAGAGTCATCGTCGCGATCAGTAACAATGTAACTATTCCGCGTGTTTTTTTCATAACCATGCACCTTTCTTTAACCATCAAACAAAATTCACCGAAAATTTTCGTGGCGTAACACTCCGTAAATACCTGCTCTCTGCCGCAACAACTTAAATAACTATCCCTCAACAATTATTCCTTCTATCCTCCTCCGTTTTTGCCTACATTTTCGTCTATTTTCCGCCTATAAAAAAGACTTCCTCGCGTTAAATGCGAGGAAGCCCTTTTGTCTTTTTGTTAGGTTAGCTCGGTCAACAGGCTGGCGTTGCACCGATCATCCTTAGACAGGGATCCCCGCATGCCGTAAACCTAAAGCTAAAAAAGCCAAACAAGAACGCTTCAGAAGTTATTAATTTTGTGGCGCACATACGGTTCACCTCCCTGTAAAAAATTTCAGATCACAATAGCCAACCATACTAAACATGTTTTCGATAAAGTCAAGGGGTTTTTACGCTCTTTCGGCTATTCGCGATGTTCTTCAGTTATGGATTTCGTTGGTATCTACAACCCGGAAACCGCCTTTGCGTAAGGCCGAAAGCCCAGCGCCAGGCTGGTCAAGGCGCATGATAATAACGGCTTCATCCCCTTTGCTGGAGGCAAGCGTATAAAGGTACTCCAAATCAACGCCGGCATCGGAGATCAGCCTGACAGCCTTGGAAAATTCTCCTGGCCTGTCGGTTACTCCAATGGCAACGACTTCGCTTAACCGCACCATCATGCCCGCTTCACGCAGAAGGGTAACGGCAACGTCAGGGCTTGAAACAATCATACGCAGCAATCCAAATTCGTTGGTGTCGGCAAGAGACAGCGCCCGAATGTCAATACCTTTGGACGCGAGGATTTCGGTGATCTCTGTCATTTTCCCGCGGCGGTTTTCCACAAAAACGCTCAATTGTTTAATAGCCATCAACAATCACCCTCTCTATAAGAAAGGATTATACTACACCCGCCGCCTTGATGGCCGCGTCAGGGCAAACGCATCAAATTTAGTAAAGCGTTACTATGACTTAATTGATGAATCTCACGTGCAAAATAGCCAATTTAGCAATTGCAATTGTTTATTCCTTTTGATGCGTTTACCCTGTTGTACTCCAACTCACACTTTACAATATTAAACCAAAATGATAACATAAACAAAATCGTCTGATTTTCAACTCGCGTTTTACTGAAAAGGCTGTCGTTAGGATTAGCAATATTATTGCTTCAG
>Ga0131853_10008804_pt1 | contig 18406 bp, 14 predicted proteins | sample TergutLab28metaG_FD_92764 | JGI IMG/M metagenome (GOLD analysis project Ga0131853, IMG submission 92764) | Labiotermes labralis P1 segment gut microbial communities from Petit-Saut dam, French Guiana - Lab288 P1 (version 2) (version 2) | ecosystem: Host-associated > Arthropoda: Insects >... | reverse complement strand
CGGCGAGTCGGCGACGCCCGCCACGTCGTTCTGCGTGCGGTTCGCGCACCCGGTATCCGTCTGCCAGGAGGGCTTGCCCTCTCCGGAAGAGCAGCCCGACCCGGTCGCGCCGTTGGCGTCGTTCCACACCGTCTGCGTCCAGGCCGACGAACCGCCGCCGTTGAGATACGTGCCGCCGACCGACGTCACGTACTGCGACGATCCCGGGTACGACGCCTCATAGCCGTCGGAGCCGTAGCCGTAGTCGCCGGACGCGAACGTCATCGCCACGCCGGGGTGGTTGAAGTAGGCGGCGTCGTAGGCCGACTCGCCCGGGAAGTCCCCGCCGGACCAGCTGTTGGAGATGAACTTGTCGCCCTTGCTGGCCGCGGAGTTCTCCGCGGTGCCCAGGTCGGGCGTGCTCGCCGAGCTGGCCTGGAACAGGTCGATGCTGCAGTTCGGGCAGATCGCCGAGACCATGTCCAGGTCCAGCGCGGTCTCGCTCATCCAGCCGGCGTTGCCGCCGGTGGGGTTCGCCGGGAGGCTCGTGCCGCCGGTCTCGTTGTAAACGTGGAGACAGCTGCCGCTGGCGCAGGCGGGAAGACCGTACTCCGACCGGTACTGCGCGAGGTCCGACCCGGCGGTGGAGTCACCGTAGGCGTCGACGATCGCGACCGTCTCGCCGGTGCCGTCGCTGGACGAGGCGCTGGTGACGCCGTACGCGCTCTGCAGGTCGGCCGGGGTCAGCGGTTCGTTCGCGTCGGCGGGCGCGTTGGTCGCCGCCCGCTTCATCTTGTGCGGGAAGCTGAAGCTCTGGCACTGCTCCTGCAGCAGCCCCGTCGGCTTGGGACACAGTTGCTTCGCCCCCGACGGCAGGGTCGCCGGCGCGGCGGACGCCGCTGACTCATGCGACGCGCTGGCGGCCACCGGAGCCCGTCCCGGACCCGAGCCCGGGCCTGACCCCTGCCCCGAAGCCGATGCCAGTGCCGGCACTGGCGAAGCGCTAGTCGCCGCCTGCGCGACGTCGGGAGCGGACAGGACCGCCAGCCCGAGAAGCATCGCCGCGGCTGGCACGGCGGCCACGGCGTAGCGTCTGCGTCTGAAACGCAAGATGTTCTCCATCAATCCGTGGCGACCACGCGTCAATGCACGCCCGAACACCCTGCGTACGCGCCGTTGGCCGCCGACATAGAGTGCCGTCAGACCTGGGCACTCCCCCTATAACAGAGAATGCTTACATTTCTTTCACACCAGGCACAGAGACTTAATGTCACTTTTGGGTGAAGATATCGAGACTGCGCGTGAAGCGGTCAGGCCGCCCGGGCTACCTGGCGGCGCGGGGGAGGCTCAGGCGCATGATGGTGCCCCCGCCGTCCCGGGGAAGGGCCGTGACGATCCCGTCCTGGGCCCCGGCCAGCCGGCGCACGATATACAGGCCGATGCCGACTCCTCCGAAGCGGCGCCGGTCGCCGGTCTCGCCCTGGACGAAACGCTCGAAGATCCGCTCGTAGTCGCCGGGCGCGATGCCGACGCCCTCGTCCTCGACGTCGACCTCGACCCGGTCTCCCGCCGGCCGGGCCCGTACCGTGACGGTGCCCCCGGCGGGCGAGTACTTAACCGCGTTCTCGATCAGCTGCCCGACGATGATGTCGGTCGCCATCGAGTCCCCCAGGGCCCGCGGAAGGTCGGGGGGAACATCGGACGCGATCTGGTGCTTGTCCGACAGCGCGCCGAAGGACACGACGGTCGCCCGCAGCAGCGCGGCCAGGTCGAACGGCTCGGAGTTGATGGGCAGCTGGTCGGCTCCGGCCCGGGCTCCCAGCAGAAGCTGCTCGACCAGCTGGCCCAGCGACCCGGCCCGTTCCGCGATGACGGTCACGGCCGAGCGGCGGTCGGTGTCGGACATCTGTTCCCAGCGTGACGACAGGGTCGACGCGAACCCCTGCACGACGGTGATCGGGGTCCGCAGCTCATGGCTGGTGGTGGCCAGGAACAGGTCCTTGGCCTCCTCCAGTTCCTTGGCCGCGGTGACGTCACGGAAGTCGACGACCCGCTCGTCGCCCTCGGCCAGCGGCGTGCACAGCACGTCGAGCCAGCGCCCGCTGTCCAGCTTGTGGGTGCGCCGCTCCCCGGTCTCGTCGGGGAGCGGGAAGGGCGGCGGCTGGCCCATGACGTCCTCGGCCGGCAGGCCGGTGATGCGGTGCGCGGCCGGGTTCCACTGCTTGACCAGGCCAGCCTCGTCCAGCACGGCGATGCCGTCGGCGCTGCCGTCGATGACGGCCCGCTCGTGGGCTCGCTGGCGGACGACCTCCTCGAACGCCATGGCGTTCTGCAGGGCGACGCCCGCGTGCCCGGCCAGCAGTTCCAGGAGCTCCAGCTCCACGTGCGACAGCGTCCGCCGGGAGTACAGCGCGTACAGCGCGCCGTAGGGCTTGCCGCCGACGTGGGACAGCGACAGGGCGATGGTGTGCAGCCCGGGCAGGGCGGACCAGATGAGGTCGTCGAAGCCGCCGGACTCGCCGGTCGCCATCATGACGGTCTTGCGGGAGGCCAGGAGCTCGCCGACCAGGCTGGAGGGCAGGTCGGCGGTCCGGCCGCGGAGGCGGTCGGGCAGGCCGGCGGTGGACACGAGCCGCAGCCGGTCGTCCTCGATGAGCACGAACCCGCCGGCGTCCGCGCCGGTCAGGTCGCGCAGGCTGGCCGCGATGCGGTCGAGCACGGATTCCAGGTCGCGCTGGGCGTTCATGTCGGAGACCACGTCTCCGAGGCGGCGGACCACCCGGGCCCGCTCGGCCATGTAGTGGCGGGCGACGTCGTCCTCGCCGGCCTGGTGGCAGATGTTGACCCAGCCGATCACGTCGCCGTCGGCGCCGGTCAGGGCGCTGGTGTCGATCCGCACCTCGATCGTCGCCCCGTCCTTGCGGGCGCGGCGGGTGGCGAACGAGACCTGGCCGCCGCTGCGGACGCGTTCCAGGACGGCGTTGTGCTCGGCGTGCAGTTCCTCAGGGATGATCGGCGGCAGCGTCCCGGTCACCTCGTCGGCGCTCCAGCCGAACATCCGCTCCGCGGCCGGGTTCCACAGCATGACGGTCCGGTCGGTACCGAATGCCACGATCGCGTCCGCCGCGCTCTCGATCACCGCGCGGGCAGTCGCGTCTACCGGGTCCCGCCGACCCGCGATCGTTGTCTCCCCGAGGGGCTCTGCCACCACGTCTTCATCGTGCCATCGATGGACAGGCAGGTCAGGGAAAGGCCAGGACTTTTACCGAACGGATAGCGGCGACTGCGCCAGTTGCCCGCTTTTCGCCCAAGTCCCGGGGGGACTTTCGCGGGGCGGCCCGGATCCGTATAGTTCTGGCCGCGACGGTGCTTCAGACGCCGTGAGTTGGGCAATCTCCTACGTATATGGACCTTCCGCCTAACTGGCGAGTAGGTTAACTTATCGTCAAAGATTCATGAGGTCACGGACCGCAGGGACGCGGATATGGACGCAATGGGTGAGCCGGCCCCCGAGCAGGGGCAGCCGGACCGGCAGGGCCATCAGGACCCCGAACCAGGCGACCCGCGCCTGGATCCCAGCCATGCGCTCGACCCGATTCCCCAGGTGGTGCTCGTACACCCGGTGATCGTGGGGTATGACGGCTCGGCGTCCTCGCGGAACGCGCTCGCCTACGCCGCCGGCATGGCCCGGCGCCTGGATCGTCCCCTGCTGATGGTGTACGTGGCCTCTCCCGGCGTGTACTGCGAGCCGCTGACCGGCCAGGTGGTCGGGCTGCCCCGGGACAACGACACCATGGAACGCTGGCTGCTGACCGAACTGGACCAGGTGGCCGATCCCGACGAGCTTGAGGTGCATGTGCGGACCCGGCGGGGCAACCCGGCCCGGGAACTCGCGGCGATGGCGTCCGAGTTCAGCGCGGACGCGCTGGTCATCGGCGCGACGCACAGCTTCTGGCACCAGGTGGCCGGCGGATCCGTTCCCGGCTGGCTGGCCCGCCACGCCAGCTGCCCGGTCATGGTTATCCCCTGAAATGTGACAAGCGTTACTGTTGGGTAACGATAGATAGTCATAAAAATGGCCCCCGGGATACTGCGTTTCCGCAGGACCCGGGGGCCTTGGGTGGGCGAGGAGGGATTTGAACCCTCACACCCTTTCGGGCACACGGACCTGAACCGTGCGCGTCTGCCGTTCCGCCACTCGCCCGTAGCGACCGACATACGTTAGCACGAGCCCGGGAGTGCTCTGGACCCGGATACCATCGGGTACGCAAGGATGATCCGAAGGGAGGCCGTACGGGTGGGAGTTCTGCAGCGCTTCGAGCGGAGGCTCGAGGGCATGGTCGAAGGAGCTTTCGCGCGCGCCTTCAAGTCTGAGCTCCAGCCGGTCGAGGTGGCGAGCGCGGTTCAGCGGGAGATGGACGACCGCGCCGCGATTGTCGCCCAGGGCCGGACTCTGGTGCCCAATGACTTCGTTGTCGAGGTCTCGGAGCCGGACTTCGACCGTCTTGAGGTCTACGCCGACAACCTGGGGACCGAACTCGCGACGCTCGCCCGGGACTACGCCAAGGAGCAGGGATACTCCTTCGTGGGCCCGGTGCGGATGCGGTTCGAGGGCGTCCCCGACCTGACGACCGGGATGTTCCGCATCCGGTCCGGCGTGATCCGCGGCCACACGGTCGAGGCGGGCGAGGTGCGGCAGCCGGTGAGCGACCTCCCCCGGTCGCAGGGATCGCACTTCTACGGCCAGCCGCGGCTGGTCGTGTCCAAGAGCGGCGGCAACCTCGAGCAGGGCAGCACCTACGAGCTCCAGACGCCCGTAACCCTGCTCGGCCGCGGCACCGACTGTGATCTGCGCCTGGTCGACCCCGGGGTCTCCCGGCACCATTCGGAACTGCGCGTGGAGGAAGACCAGGTAGTGCTCGTCGACCTGGGCTCCACGAACGGCACCTTCGTCAACGGGCAGCCCGCCCGGCGCGTGGTCCTCACGGATGGGACCACTGTCACACTGGGCCGCACCACGATGGTGTTCCGTACCGAGGCCCACCCGGACGGCGGGTCCGACAGAAGGTACTGAAAATACGGGACACTCCCGAGACGTGCCCGAGGGCACCGCTCCCGCACTACCCTGAGGCAAGCACCACCGAAAGCCAGACACGAAGCCGAGGACACCGCACGGGATGAACGCCCTAACCCTCACCCTCATCAGGGTTGCCTTCCTGGCCGTCTTGTGGCTGTTCGTCATCGCCGCCATCGGTGTGATCCGCACCGACCTGTTCGGGACGGCGGTGGCGAAGGTTCGCCAGCCGAAGGCGAACCAGACGCCACAGCAGGCGCGCCCGGCTAAGCCGGCCAAGCCAGCGAAGCCTGGACGGGGAACCCCGCGGGTTCTCGTCGTCACTGAAGGCCCCCTGTCCGGTAAGACCATCGATCTTACGGATCAGCAAATTACGCTCGGGCGGGCAAATGACGCCACGCTCGTCCTGACGGACGACTACGCTTCAAGCCGACATGCCCGAATTTTCCCACAGGACGGACAGTGGATCGTTGAGGATCTCGGTTCGACCAACGGCACCTATCTCGAGCGCCAGAAGTTGACCGCGAACAGGCCCATGCCTGTCCGTATTGGCGCGCCGATTCGAATCGGCAAGACCGTTCTGGAACTGCGCAGATGACACTTGCACTCCGCTACGCGGTACGCTCCGACGTCGGCCTCCTCCGAGAGGGGAACGAAGACTCCGCCTATGCCGGCCCGCATCTTCTCGCGGTCGCCGACGGCATGGGCGGACACGCGGCCGGCGAGGTGGCGAGCGCCGCCACAATCACCACGATGGCCGCGCTCGACAACGATCGGGTGGGGGGAGACCTCGCGGGCGCGCTAGCCGATCAGCTGGCCAGCGCCAACCATCGCCTGCAGGAACTGATCCGGTCCGACCCCGCCACCGAGGGCATGGGGACGACCCTGACCGCGATCCTGTGGGCCGAGGGTCACGCCGCGCTCTGCCATATCGGCGACTCCCGCGCCTATCTCCTGCGCGACGGCCAGTTCTATCAGATCACCCACGACCACACGCTGGTGCAGTCCCTGGTCGACGAGGGCAAGATCACCGAAGACGACGTCGCCACCCACCCGCACCGGTCACTGCTGCTCCGGGCCCTCGACGGCCGCACGGTCGCCGAGCCGGACCTGTCGGTCCACGAGACGATGCCGGGCGACCGCTACATGCTGTGCTCCGACGGCCTGTCCGGAGTCGTGACCGAGCAGACACTGCATCAGACGCTGCGTTCGGCGCGGGAGCCGGACGAAGCCGCGATGCAGCTCATCGAGCTGGCGATCAAGGGCGGCGGCCCGGACAACATCACCTGCATCGTCGCCGACGTGATCGACGGGACGGCCGGGGCCGCGACCCGCGGCTCCTCGTTCGCGGGCGCGGCGGCCAACGGGGCACCCACGACCGGCCCCCAGAAGAACGGCCCGGCAGACGCGCAGCGGCCCAGTTCGCCCGCCACCCGCGCCCGGAACCTGGCCCGGACCAGCCCGCAGCCGAAGCTGGATGAGGACTGGCAGCAGAACGGCAACGGCGACCAGGCCGGCTACGGCGACTCCTCGTTCCAGGGGCAGAACGGTCCCCCCGGCGGCTACGACGGCTCCGCCCCTGTCCGCGGGAAGCGCAGGCGCCGCTTCCCCATCATGACCGGTGTCCTGGTGCTCGTGGTGGTAGTCGTCGTCGGGGCTGTCGTCTACGCCTACCAGTACTCCCAGAGCCAGTACTACATCGGCCCGCAGGCCGGCAATGTCGCGATCTTCCGCGGCCTGGCCCAGCCCGTGGCCGGGATCAACCTGCACAGCCTGGACCAGGCGTCCGCCTTGCCGCTGAAGGAGCTCAGCTCCGCCGAGCAGGCCCAGGTCAACCAGACCATCAACTACACCAGCAAGCAGAAGGCCCAGGCGGTCCTGCAGCAGCTTCAGCAGCAGACCACCGAGTGCCAGCAGGACTACAAGGCGCTGGCGGCGTGGCAGACCAAGAATGCCCAGTACCAGGCGTACATGGCCAAGTGGAACAAGCTGAACGCCCAGCAGAAGAAGGTCGTCCCGAAGGCCGCCTCGCCCGGCCCGCAGCCCGCCAGTCCGTCGCTTGACTGCGCGCCGTCGTCCGCATTCGACATCTCGTCGGCCGCGCTGCCCACCCCGGGCGGCGCGAGCCCGGCCGCGAGCCCGGCGCCCTCCCCCAGCGCCGCGCCCAAGACGCCGGCGACGGCCCCGGCGGCCCCGTCTCCCGGAAAGTCGGCGTGAGCGGCATGGCGGCACCCGCGGACCTTCCCGGCCAAGCGGAACCTCTCGGGGGAGAAGAGGTTATCTCCGGACGGCGCCGGGCGGAACTGCAGATGATCGCCCTGGCCATCGGCGTCGTGGCGTTCGCGTTCGTTAACGTGGCGCTCAGCCTCAAGGACCAGGGTTTCGGCTCTCTCGCCATCTACGTCGTGATCTACGCGGTGATCTCGGTCATCGTGCATCTGGTGGTGCGCAGGTGGGCCCCCTACGCGGACCCGCTTCTGGTACCGCTGGCCCTGCTCCTGAACGGGCTCGGCCTGGCCATGCTCTACCGCCTGATCCAGGCCGGGCGGAACGGGAACCCCGGGCCGACGTACACCAACCACGGTGTGAGTCACATCGGCCCGATCGGGACGCTCACCTCGAGCGACATGTCGAAGCAGTTCCTGTTCACGCTGGTCGGCATCGCCTGCCTGACCGTGTTCCTGATCTACGTCAAGGAACCGCGGATGATGCAGCGGTACACCTACCTGTTCGGGCTGATCGGCGTCATCCTGTTCGCGCTCCCCACCGTGTGGCCGGGCAGCGAGGTCCAGGGCGCCAAGATCCAGATCACGATCCCCGGCCTGGGCAGCATCCAGCCCGCCGAGTTCGGCAAGCTGTTCCTGGCCCTGTCGTTCGCCGGGTACCTGGTGGCCAAGCGCGACGTGCTGTCGCTGGCCGGCAAGCGGGTCCTCGGCATTGACCTGCCCCGCGGGCGGGACCTCGGCCCCATCATGGCCATGTGGGTCCTCACCATGCTGCTGCTGGTCTTCGAGAGCGACATCGGCACCAGCGCCGTGTTCATGGGCCTGTTCGTGTCGATGATCTACATCGCGACCGGCCGGAACAGCTGGCTGCTCATCGGGGTCGGGATGTTCCTGATCGGCGGGATCAGCGCCGCGCTGCTCATCCCGCACGTGGGCGTCCGGTTCAGTATCTGGCTGAACACGTTCACGCCGTACAACGTCGACCACAACGCCTACCAGCTGGCCCAGGGCCTGTACGGCATGGGGGCCGGCGGCGTGCTCGGCAAGGGCTTCGGCGGCGGGCAGCCGTGGTGGACTCCGCTGGTGCAGAGCGACTTCGTCATCACCGGGTTCGGTGAGGAACTCGGGCTGGTCGGGGTCATGGCGATCCTGCTCATCTACGGGCTCATCGTGCAGCGCGGCCTGCGGACCGCGCTGATGGTCAAGGACCCGTTCTCGAAGCTGCTGGCCGGCGGCCTGTCGTTCATGCTCGCCCTGCAGGTCTTCGTCATCGTGGGCGGCTCCACCCGGCTCATCCCGGAGACCGGTATCACCACTCCGTTCCTGGCTCAGGGCGGAGCCAGCCTCATCGGCAGCTGGATCATGATCGCCATCCTCGTCCGGCTGAGCGACACCGCCCGGCGCCCGGCGCCGAAGCCGATCCAGGACGAGGGACTGACTCAGGTGGTGTCGCTGAAGTGAGGTGTGACTGACATGGATCGCGCGCTGAAGAGGGTCACTCTCGCCATCCTGGTGATGTTCCTTCTGCTCCTGCTCAACACGAACTACCTGCAGGCCTTCGAGGCCAACAGCCTGACTACCAAGCCTGAGAACGACCGCGCCTCGGCGGAGCAGAGCCAGATCCAGCGGGGCGACATCAAGACCTCGGACGGGGTCACCATCGCCGCCAGCAAGCCGTCCGGGCCGAACGGCACGTACAAGTACCAGCGGTACTACAGCGACGGCCCGGTCTACTCGCCGGTGACCGGGTACGACACGCTGTACGGGACCCAGACCGGGGTCGAGAATTCGGAGAGCGACCTGCTGTCCGGCAGCGGCCAGCAGCTGGCCCTGCGCAACTTCCTGGACCAGATCACGAACAAGGCCCAGAAGGGCGCCACCGTCCAGACCACGATCAACAGCAAGGCGCAGCAGGCCGCTTATAAGGGCCTGGCCAGCGTCCTGCAGGGATCGGGGCACTCGGGCGGCCTGGTCGCGATGGACCCGAGCACCGGCAAGATCCTGGCGATGGCGTCCTACCCGAGCTACAACCCGAACGCGCTGGCCTCGCAGAACGGCGTCGAGGTCAACAAGGCCGACCAGGCCCTTCAGGCCCAGAACCCGAGCCCGCTGATCAACAACGCGACCTCGGCTCTCCTGCCCCCGGGTTCCACGTTCAAGATCGTCACCAGCTCGGCCTGGTTCACCGAGCACAGCGACCAGAACGCCAACAGCGAAGCGCAGTCCCCGACGGTGCTGACCCTGCCGCAGACCACCGACAAGCTGCACAACGACCAGAACGAGCAGTGCGGCGACGGCTCCGGCAAGGCCACGCTCATCTACGCGTTCGCGCAGTCCTGCGACACGACGTTCGGGAACCTGGGGATGCAGATCGGCGGGACGAACCTCCAGTCCGAGGCCGAGAAGTTCGGCATGAACAAGCCGATGGACGTCCCGGGCCTGTCCGCGGCGACCAGTTCCTACTCGGTCCCGAACAGCCCTCCGCTGACCGCGTTCTCCGCGATCGGCCAGTTCAGCGACACCGCAACCCCGCTGCAGGAGGCGATGTTCGCGTCCGCGGTCGCCAACAACGGCACGCTGATGCGGCCCTATCTCGTCCAGCAGGCCACGGCCTCCGACCTGTCGGTGGTTCAGTCCACGCCGCCGCAGGTGCTGAGCGCCGCTGTCTCCCCGACCGTCGACAACAATCTCAAGCAGATGATGACGGCGGTCATGCAGCAGCCCGAGGGCACCGGCTACCAGTTCAACAAGAACAACGAGGGCGGCCTGGCGATCGCGGGCAAGACGGGTACCGCGCAGAACGCGATGAACGGCGTGAGCTCCGCCCCGGACGCGGTGTTCACCTCGTACGCGCCGGCTGACAGCACTCCGAAGATCGCGGTCGGCGTGATGATCCAGGGCGGCGGCTACGGTGCCACCGCCGCGGCTCCCATCGCCGTGAGCGTGGAGAAGGCTTACCTAGCGGCTGTGGGGCAAGGGTGAACGGAAGCATTCTCGACGGCCGCTACAAGCTGATCGACCGCATCGCCGCCGGCGGCATGGGCGAGGTCTGGCGCGGCAGTGACGAGATGCTCGGCCGCCCGGTGGCGGTCAAGCTGCTGCACGCCAGTCATGCGGGCGACCAGCAGTTCCGCGAGCGGTTCCGGGCCGAGGCCCGGTACGCCAGTTCGCTGTCGAACCCCGGCATCGCCCGGGTCTTCGACTACGGCGAGCAGAGCCCGCTCGGCGGCCCCTACATGGTCATGGAGCTGGTCAACGGAGAGCCGCTGTCGGCGATCCTGGAACGGCTGGGCCGGCTTCCCCCCGACACCGTGCTGGACATCGTCGCGCAGTGCGCGCGGGCGCTGGAAATCGCGCACCAGGCGGGCATCGTGCACCGGGACATCAAGCCCGGCAACCTGCTGATCATGGCCGACGGCACGACGAAGATCACCGACTTCGGGATCGCCAAGGCGTCGGCCGAGCGGCAGGCTCAGCTGACCGCCACCGGCATCGTGATGGGCACCGCGATGTACGTGTCGCCGGAGCAGGCGACCGGATCGACCCTCACCGGTTCCTCTGACATCTACTCTCTCGGCGTCGTCGCCTACGAGTGCCTGGCCGGGCGGCCCCCGTTCGTGGCCGAGGCCCCCCTCGCCATCGCGATCATGCACAAGCACGACCCGGCGCCGCCGCTGCCCTCCGACATACCGCGGGCGGTCGGGGACCTGGTAATGGGAATGCTCTCCAAGACGCCGGACGGGCGTCCGGAGAGCGCCGCGGTCCTGGCCGACCAGGCCGAGCGCCTGCTCGAGGCGCGCACCGCCGCCGGAGCGGCGGGCGCGGTGATGACCGGCGAGATGGCGCGGGTCCCGGATTTCCCGGGATCGCTGGACTACGACCCTGACGCCACGCGCATCGACCCCCGGCCGAGCGACCCTTCCGGCTACGCCGGCGGCCCGAGGACCGACGCCTATCCGAAGACCGACGCCTTCCCCCTGACCGACCCGTTCGGCCATGACGACGGCTACGCCGGAGGCGGCGGCTACCCCGAGCCGCGGCGCCGGCGGTCCCGCCTGGTCATGGCGGTGGTCGGCATAGCGGTGTGCGCCGTCGCGGCCGTGGTCGCGCTGATGGTCACCGCCAACGGGTCCAGCTCGCAGCCGCAGCAGCACGCGCAAACCGTGCATACTCCCCAGCCGTCCGCCAGCGTCGTGGTTCCGGGCAACTCCTCGGCCCCGACACAGGACACACCGACGTCCAAAAGCACTAACCTAGAAGTGACCCCGCCGCCGGCGGCGCACACGACCGCGCCCGCCACGACGGAACCGACACACGAACAGATCCCGACGACGGCACCCGCTCAGCCGAAGTCATCGTCTCCCGCCACGCCGCAACCGAGCTCGTCATCGAGCCCAGCGCAACTGATACCCGGGCTGTGACGTCATCAAGCGAGGGACGATACCGAGAATGCAGGGTGGTTTGGAACAGTGCGAGACATGACGCAGCCCCAGCTGCTCGGTGACAGATACGAGCTGGAAGGCGTCGTCGGCCGGGGCGGTATGGCTGAGGTCTACCGGGCCAGGGACATCCGGCTCGACCGGGTGGTCGGCATCAAGACCCTGCGCGCCGATCTCGCTCAGGACGCCACTTTCCAGGCCCGGTTTCGCCGCGAGGCACAGTCGGCGGCCTCTCTGAACCACCCGTCCATCGTGGCGGTGTACGACACGGGCGAGGACACCTCCAGCGGCGTCCCCGTCCCCTACATCGTGATGGAGTTCGTCGACGGCCAGACCGTCCGCGACCTCATGAACGAGGGAAGCCGGCTCACGCCGGAGCGCACGCTCGAGATCATCGGCGGGACGCTGCGGGCGCTTGAGTACAGCCATCAGGCGGGCATCGTGCACCGGGACATCAAGCCCGGCAACGTGATGGTCACCCGCAAGGGCGACATCAAGGTCATGGACTTCGGTATCGCCCGCGCGATGAACGACTCCCAGGCCACGATGACGCAGACCGCTCAGGTCATCGGCACCGCCCAGTATCTGTCGCCCGAGCAGGCCCGGGGCGAGCGGGTGGACGCCCGCAGCGACCTGTACTCCACCGGCTGCCTCATGTACGAGCTGCTCACCGGACGGCCGCCGTTCCAGGGCGACTCCCCGGTGGCGATCGCCTACCAGCACGTGCGAGAGAACCCGATTCCTCCCTCGCAGGTCAACCCGGAACTGCCGCCGTGGGCGGACGCCATCGTGCTGAAGTCGATGGCGAAGGCCCGCGACGACCGGTACCAGTCCGCGGCCGAGATGGCCGCCGACATCCAGCGCGCCGCCTCCGGCATGCAGGTCGCCGCCGTGGCTCCGTCCACCCGCCTGGACAACTACTACACCGGCGGCTACCCCGGGCAGACCCAGGCGATGGGCGGGACCGGCCCGATGGCGGCCGGCGGGCACACCGCGACCATCCCCCCGTACCAGCAGGGCGCGTACGAAGGGTACGACGGGTACGGCCCGGGCCCGTCCTCGGGCGGCGGCCGGAAGAGCTGGATTCCGTGGCTGATCGGCGCCCTCGTGGTCGTGGCCGCGATCGTGGTCGCGGCGCTGATGCTGACCAGCGGGCACGGCAACGCCTTCGTGCCGCAGGTTGACGGCATGTCGAAGGCCCAGGCCTTCCAGCGGATCAAGAGCGCCGGCTTCAACCCGGTGGAGGCCGACAAGAGCAGTTCCTCGGTTCCCAGGGGAAGCGTCATCGGCACGAACCCGGCCAACGGGAGCAGCGTGGCCAAGGGCAGCACGGTCACGGTCGACGTCTCCTCCGGCAAGAGCCAGGTTCAGGTCCCGCAGATCACGCAGGGACAGACGCTGCAGTCCGCGGAGAACGCGGTGTCCCAGGCCGGGCTGGTCCCCGTGGTCAAGCAGGACGAGACCTCCACCCAGCCCGACGGCACCATTGACCACACCTCCCCGGGATCCGGGACGCAGGTCACGGCGGGATCGAACGTCACCCTGTTCGTCTCGGGCGGCGGCGTCTCCCTGCAGAACTTCGTCGGCCAGCCGGCCGACACCGCGAAACAGCAGCTGGAGTCCCAGGGGCTGCAGGTGGAGATCACCTACCAGGCGGACTCCTCCGGCTCGTTCGCCCCGAACACGGTCTGGAGCCAGACGCCGAGTTCGGGGACCGTCCCGGCCGGCAGCAAGGTCACGCTCATGGTCCAGCCGCAGGCCGCCTCGTCGCCCAATCCGACCGCGCCCACGGGCGGAGCGACGCCCACCGGGAATCCGACCGGCGGCACCCCCACCGGTGCGCCGACCGGCAGCACTCCCACGGCCCCGTCCACGACGCCGGCCGCCGGGGGCTCGACTCCCGCGCCGACCGCCTCGCCGGGCGGCTAGCAGTAAAGACACCTAAACGTTCCCAAGCAGGAGGTGCGCGGTGCCCAAGTCCCGCGTCCGGAAGAAGCAGGTCTACACGCCGCCCCCGACGACGCGGTCGGCGAAGAAGAAGGTGAGCCCGGTCTGGCTCGCTCCCCTGATGCTGACGTGCCTCGTCCTCGGCCTGGCCTGGATCGCGCTGTACTACATCACCAACGGCGGCCCGACCTGGATGGCCGGCCTCGGGGGCTGGAACCTGCTCGGCGGCTTCGGCCTCATCGTCATCGGAGTCCTGCTCAGTACGCAATGGCGTTAGCGGCCAATGGCAAAGAACGCCATTTTATTGGCCGCACGCCATTGCCTGTTTCCCGGGGGGACGACCCCCCGTACCCCCCGATGCGCCCTACGGGCGCGGACGCCAGGTGCGCGTTACCCGGTGAGCTGGCCGTTGCGGATGACGACGGCGGCGGCCAGCAGGACGAAGACCACGACGGTGGCGGCGACGTGGAGGGCGGTGCGGTTCTTGCGCGGCGCGTAGACGTAGGCGGCGGTCAGCAGGGCCCCGACGATCAGGCCGCCCACGTGGGCCTGCCACGCGATCCGGGCGATCACGAAGCTGAACACCAGGTTCACGATGATCACCGTGGCGATGCCGCCGATGTTCAGCCGGAGCCTCCGGGCCACGATGAACAGCCCCGCGAACAGCCCGAAGATCGCGCCCGAGGCGCCCAGGGCAGGCTGAACCGGATCGGCCAGGAAGTAGTACAGGACGTTGCCGCCGACCGCGCTGAGCAGGTAGAGCGCGATGTACCGGCTCTTCCCGAGCACGCGTTCCAGGTTCGGCCCGACCACGAACAGCGCCCACATGTTGAACAGGATGTCCATGATGCCGTAGGACCCTGCGCCCGGCAGGAACGCGGCGGTGATCAGCCGGTACCACTGCCCGTCGAGGACGCCCTGATTCGGGCCCCCGTAGCCGACCATCCACCAGTCCTGAGCCAGGGGCGGATAGGCCAGCTGGATCAGGTACAGCAGGACGTTGAGGCCGATAATCGACCAGGTCACGGTCGCGGTCGCGGACAGCCGACCGCCGAAGGCGGTGCGCGCGGCACGGGTGCCGCGGCTGGCGCCGCGGACGCATTCCACGCACTGCTGTCCGACCGACGCCTGACGGAGGCAGTCGGGGCAGGCGGGACGGCCGCACCGGACGCAGGACACCCAGGTCTCTCGTCCGGGGTGCCGGAAGCACACGGGCGGCGCCTGCTGCCCGGAATTCTGATCCTGGTCCGGTGCGGTCATCGTGAAGCTAGCCCTGCTGGATGGTGACCGACTGGAGCACGATGTCCTCCACCGGACGGTCGCCGGGCTTGGTCGGCGCGTTGCAGATCGCGTCCACGACCTCCTGGCCGCTGACGACCTCGCCGAAGATGGTGTGCTTGCCGTTCAGCCAGTAGGTCGGCACCTGGGTGATGAAGAACTGGGACCCGTTCGTGCCGGGGCCCGCGTTCGCCATCGCCAGCAGGTAGGGCTTGTCGAACGTGAGGTCCGGGTGGATCTCGTCGCCGAACTTGTAGCCCGGGCCGCCGGTGCCGGTGCCCAGCGGGTCGCCGCCCTGGATCATGAACTGCGGGATGACCCGGTGGAAGATGGTGCCGTTGTAGAGCGAGCCGTTCCCGGGCTGTCCCGTCTTCGGGTCCGTCCACTCGCGGCTGCCCTCGGCCAGCTCGACGAAGTTACGCACGGTCTTCGGAGCGTGGTCGGGGAACAGACGGACAGTGATCGTCCCCTGGCTGGTCGTCAGCGTCGCGGTCGTTTCCGTCATGGATTATTTCTCCGCTCATTGAGCTGGAAGTTCGTCAGGTTGTACCCCTTCACCGTACCGGTCTTGCGCACACGCCGATGATTGAACCTGCTTGCATGGGGAAGTGTCACGTACCAAGAACACCCAACGGGAGGGGAATCGTGTTCTACGACAAGTCCAATAGCAAGTTCGTACCCCCGAATGGCCTCTCCGCCCGGGCGTTGAAAGCGAGCAACAACGCCGCTCAGGCCGCGCAGTCAGCGGCCCAGTCCGCCACCACCGCGGCTCAGCTAGCCGCGCAGTCCGCCGCGGAGAAGGCAGCGGAGAAGGCACAGGTCGCGGCAGAGAAGGCACAGCCGGCGGCGCAGTCCGCCGCGGAGAACCTTGGCCCGGCCGCCCGGACCGCGGCCCAGGAAGTGAGCAAGTCCGTGCGTCAGGGCGTCCAGTCGGCCCGAGGATGGGCCGCGCCCCGGATAGAGACCGCGGCTGACTACTGGTCTGATTCGGCGGCCCCCAAGGTCACCGACGCGCTGCGCACCACGGCTCGTCAGGTAAAGCCGCAGGAGAGCACCGGCCGCTCGGTGCTCAAGGCGATCCTGCTCTCCATCGCCGGCCTGGCCGGCGCCGGAGCGATAGCGATCCTGGTCCAGCGCCAGCTCGGCAAGTCCGCCTCTCGAAAGGAGGACGGCAGCGACGTCATGGACGCCGGGGACAGCGGCGATCCGGCGACGGCCGTGCCCGGCCAGACGGCGTCCCCCGCCGCCCAGGCCGGCGTCCCGGTCAACGGGCAGTCATCGGCCTGGTAGCACGGCCTGGCAGTTCCCTCACCGGAGCTGCCAGCGGCATCGGGTACGGTTCTTCGCGTAAGTGATGCTCTCGGGCGGCGGAGGACGCTGTTGAGTGACCTCGCACAGCCGGTACACCGGTCGCGACGGGCGTACGCCTGGATATCCGCGATCTGCATCACGGTCTCGCTTCTCGCGATGTTCGCCGTATCCGCCGCCGGCCCCTCCATCGTGGTGCCGGGCATGGCGCATACCTCCGGCGCGCCGCCCTGGTGGGGCCAGTTGGACCTGCCCAACTGGATTCTGTTCGTCATGTGGGGAGTCGCGGCCGTGGCCGCGACCGGGGTCGCCGCGGGCCTGATCGCCGTGGCCCGCGGCGCCCGTCCCCCCGTCAGGGCTCTCCTGGCCGCGTCTTTCATCGCGGTCGCCGCGTTCATGGTGCTCCCGGCCGCCGGGTCAACCGACGCGCAGTCCTACGCGCTCGACGGCAGCATGGTGGTCATGGGCCACAGTCCGTATACGGACACCCCCGCCCAGATGGCGCGGCACGGCGACAAGTTCGCCGTCAACAGCCCCCCGACCTGGCAGAACGCCAAGTCCGACTACGGGCCGCTGGCCACGGCCGAGGAATGGCTGTCGGCCGAGCTCGGCGGCTGGTCCATGGCCCAGGTGACGTTCTGGCTCAAGCTGTGGGTAGGCATCGCCTTCGTCGCTGTCACGATCGTCCTGGATCGCGTCTTCCGCTCCGGAGACCCGGCCCGACGGCTGCGGGCCCATCTCCTGTGGTCGGTGAACCCCCTGGTCCTCTGGGAGATCGTCGCCGCCGGCCACGTCGACGCCCTCGCGGTCGTCTTCGGCCTCGCGGGAATCCTGCTCATCGGCCAGCGTCCCTCGCTGCTCCGCACCGCCGGGGCGGGGGCCCTGATCGGCCTGGCCGGGGACGTCAAGGCCCCGCTGCTCATCTACGGGCTGGGGGCGGCCTGGGCGGTCAGGAAGTCCGTCGCCAGACTCGCCGCCCTCGCGGCCGGCGCCCTCGCGGTGCTCGTCCCGAGCTACGCCGCGTTCGGGACCGCCGCGGCCGGGGCGCTGGCCGGGCGCGGAAGCGGGGTGACGTGGGACAACCTGTACCAGGTGTTCTACCGCCCGCTGGGAATGTCGCCGTTCGGAGCCGACAACGTGCCCTCCGCCGTGCCGGACATCGCGCTCGCCGCGTTCGCCGTGGTCGCGGTCATCGCCTTCCTCCGGCTTCCGGACCGGGTACCCGGGCTGCCCGCCGTGACCCCGGCGCTGGCCCTGTCGGTGGCGTGGCTGTTCCTGTTCCCGTTCCAGCGTCCCTGGTACGACGTGATGGTCCTCGTCCTGCTCGCCCTGTACCCGCGGTCCTGGCTGGACTGGGTGGTCCTGGTCCGGCTGTGCTTCGGAGCCATCACCTACATGGAGTCCGGGCTGATGAACGACCGGCTCCTGGCCCAGCAGGTCCAGCTGTTCCAGGGAGAATGGATCACCTCCAGCGTCCGGCTCCTCGCCGTGGTCGCGCTGCTGTGGATGTGCGCCACCCGGCGCTGGGGCTTCGGCCAGCCTGTGGATAACTTGATCCAACCTGTGCATAAGCCTGTGGACAGCACCTGTTGATAACCCCTGTGGATAACTACAGGTACCGGGCGGGCCAGCGGCAGTCCACGAAGTCAGCCAGCGCCCCGGCCTCCGAAGCTGTCTCGAGCACCGACGGCCGGAGCGACCCCAGCACCGCCGCCCGGGTCACCGGGCCCGCCAGCCGCCACTGAGGTTCCCCCTGCGGCGGGCACAGCCACGCGTCGCGCGACGCCCGGGCCGCCACCGCCGCCACGGCGTGGGCCGCGAGCCCGGGGGCGTCCGGGATCATCTCCGCCCGGGACGCCACCGCGGCGTCCACGGCGTGCGACACGGCACACTCCGCCAGCCGCCCCGGAACCGCCTTCAGCCCCGCCAGCACGGCGGGCACCGGCACCGGCATCGGCCACCCCGCCAGGTGGGCCGCCACGGCCAGTTCCCCCCACGCCCGCAGCCACGGCCGGTCCGCCAGCACCCGCTGGGCCCGGCTCATCTCCCGCAGCGTGCAGGGCCGGGCGGCGCAGGCCCGTCCGCAGCTTCCGGACCGGGGTTGGACCACGGCGGCGCAGTCCCCCGGGGGCGGGGGCGGACCACCGGCCCGTTCG
>Ga0131853_10008801_pt1 | contig 18410 bp, 12 predicted proteins | sample TergutLab28metaG_FD_92764 | JGI IMG/M metagenome (GOLD analysis project Ga0131853, IMG submission 92764) | Labiotermes labralis P1 segment gut microbial communities from Petit-Saut dam, French Guiana - Lab288 P1 (version 2) (version 2) | ecosystem: Host-associated > Arthropoda: Insects >... | reverse complement strand
TATAGGGAAGCCTTCTTATATTCTTTTCTTAATTCTATCTGATTAAGAAAGCCTTTTAGGATTACTTTATCTTTTAAGTTCAATTTAGAAATCAATTCTTTAATCTTAGGCATCTCACTACCATCGCCGACTAAAGTTAAAGTAATTTTAGGATTTTCTTTATTAATCATAGAAAAGATTTCAATTAAATCACTAAATCCTTTTTCAGGAGCAAATCTACCAACAGAGATTATGTTTAAATTATCGCATTTATTAGGATGTTGGGGGATATATTCTAAGGCATTAGGGATATATTTTACATTTGTGTTGTTTTTAAATAATACTTTATAATCATCTGTAAGATACTGACTGGTTGGAAGTAAATAATCAATATTTTTTAAAGATTTTTTTAATTCTCTAATATATTTTTTATCATTACGGTGATGAGCATGTTCTTCTGCTATTAAAGTAGCATTAGGATTACCATAATTATTAAGTAGTTTAGTAAATTCAATCCTGGTAGAAATAATAATTTTTGCATTAGAAGAATAAATATGTTTTTTTATTAAACTATATTTTTTAAATAATATAAAAGTTGCTTTGATTCCTTCTTTTAAAACATTAATAATTCTTTTGTTATTAACAGCATCCATAAATTCTTTTTTATTTGGTTTAAACCTGGATAAATAAATCAATTTAACTTTATCATTTAATTCATAAGGAATAGTATTATCCAGTTTATATAAACAAATAATTTCAGTTTCATAATTTTTAGATAACATATTGGCTTGAGTAACAATGGTTTTTTCAATTCCACCATAACCCATATGGAGGGATAAAATTGATATTTTATTTTTTAATTCTATATGTTCTTGTTTTTTTAGACTCAATAAAATTATTAAAACATATAGACCGACTGCAGGAGAAACTAGAACATGACCTACTATTGATGATATTAAGAGTGCTAATAGTAGCATCATTAAATATATAGCGTTTTTCTTTGAAAATCTAATTCCTTTAAAATATATTATCGGTAGGATTAAAAATATAATCAAGAATAGTAAAATACCATTTCTAAATAAAATATCAGCAAAGTCCATTTCTACTGTTTTATATTCTTGATTAGTATAAGGCTCTAAATAACCTATACCTAAAGCTTTAGTTCTTATATTACTACTGTTATATATATCTGTAGTATCACTCAAGAATGTGATGCGTTCACCTAAGAAGAAATGATTAAATGTTTCTGGGTTATTGATTAATTCGGTAGAAGATGTTATATCTAAATATTCTAAATGAATTTTTAAATTATCATAAAATGGGGTAAAAGGAATAATAAATACAAAAGCAATAACAGATATCACTCCTATTAATACTTTACCTACGTTTTTTCTTTCTTTAACTGATTTAAGCATATAATATATCAAATACCCAAATATCGTTAAAAATAAAGCTATAATTGGTGTTTTAGTACCCATTATAAGTATAGCAACTATAACAACTATAGTGGTGATTAATTTATACAAAAATCTGTTTCTTCTATCCAAACAATATTTAAATAATAAAGGTAAGCTTATGGCAATTATATTGCCAATTTCATTAGCTGAATAAAACCACCCAACTGTTCCTACTTTACTATGAGCATAACTTAAAAATGATGTATTAGTTATAAAAGGGATTATAATTAATAAACAATATAGGAGAATTGATAAAACAACATATTTATCAATATTTTTTATTTTTTCTTTACCTAATGAGAAGTATATGAGGATTAAAAATGCCGGTAAATACAATATTTTGAAAAGTTCTGTTAAATTTCTACCAACAAATAATAAATCACTATTAATTAAATAGAAATGAAAAGTATACAATAAAACCAAAGAAAAAATAGATACTAAGAAAATATTAAACTTTTTATTCTTATAACCTTCACCCCAAAAATAATAATTAATAAATAGTAGTAATACTAATGAAAAACGAATTATAATTCCAATAGAAAAAGTAATATCTATATTTCTTACAGATATTGCTGTTAATATATCTATGAAAGGATTAATTAACAGGAGGATTATTAAAAATATGTTTATGTTGATTTTCTTGCCCATAACTTTTTCCTTAAATACATATTAATTATAACATGTATAATGCTAAGCTAGAAGTCTTAAACAATTTTGTTAGTAAATTATTAAAATTACTTGTTCCCATCTAATCGTTTCTTTATAAAATTAGCATATTGCTTAGTGATAACTTTTCTTTCGTATTTTTTACCAGCCGCTATTGATCCTTTTTTTAATTGTTCATAATATTCTTTATCTTCAATTATTTTTCTTATATGTTTAGTCAATCCTTTAACATCTCCATTTTCAACACATATTCCAGCATTATTTTCTTTAACTTCAAGAGATATTTCGGCATTAGGACTCATTATAGAAATAATTGGTTTTCCAGCAAGCATATAAGCATAAGTTTTACTTGGCACACTCAATCCTTCAACTCCTGGAAGGAGAGTAACAAAAAAAGCGTCTGATATACTCATTAAACTATTATATTCATCTAAAGAAAGGTGATCTAATATTAATACATTATTTAAATTATATTTTTTCACTAGATCAACAATTTGGGGTTTTTTATCCCCTTTTCCGCATAATATAACTCTCATATTTGGCATATCTTTTTGATTTGCTTTTGCAAATTCAACAATTGTTTCTAAGTCATGAAATAATCCCATATTCCCTGAATATGTTATTATGAATTTTTTATCTAAATTATAGATTTTAGCAAATTCTTTATCATAAGGAGTATTTCCTACTTTGGCTTCATCTTGCCAATTGGTAATTATTTCTATCTTTTTTGCATCACAATTTTTATTTTTTATTAAATATTCTTTTGCACAACGACCAATGGCAATTATATTATCAACATTTTTATAAACTATTTTATATAATTTATCGGTAATTTTATATGATAAACCATTTTCTTTTATTAAATTCATTTTTACAGCTACATCTGGATATAAATCATAGAGTAAAAATAAAGATTTGGTTTTATATCTTTTTTTGCCAATTATTCCAAGTAAAGGAAATGAAGGGGGTGTTGTAAGACATAGTGATATTTTATACTTTTTAAATTCACGAATATAGAAAAATGAAATTAACATTAGAGATAATCTGTTTAGAATTTTTATTATTGTTGTATCCCCACTGAGATGAAAACTTTTAATCCTTTTTATATAGACATCTTTATACGAATCAACGTTTTTTAATTTACCTTTAGACTTTGGTAGTAATTTTGAAGTTAAAACTCCAACAGATATTCCAGCATTGGATAAATCTTCAACCAATTGAGTCATCAAAATACTGTCCGTAGACGAACTTGGATAAAATTGTTCTGTTACAATTAATAAATCTTTTTTTTCTTTCACTTTAAATACATCTCTCTTAAATAAGATTTTATCAAATCAAATCTAGAAGGTCAATTTGTTATCAAGTATTTTGTTGATTTACAGTTATTTTTCAAGTATACTTAAAGGCAGGTGACGTATATGAAAATCGAAGAAAATCTTGAGAAATTATTCCTAATGAATAGTTATGAAGATGTTTATAATAATTATATCCAATCAATTGAAGAAGAAAAAAAAGCATGGGATATTGTTGTTATAACAGCTGCTAATAAAAATCAAGCTGATTCTTTTTTGAAACAAATTAAATTTAGAAAAAATAATAATATGTTGCCAAAGAAAACAGAATTTTATGTTATTTCAGATTTAGGCGATATTAGAATTGGTAGTGGAGGTTCTACTCTACAAGTTCTAAGTTTTTTAAAAGAAGAAACAGCTTGTAAAAATGGATTTGAAAATAAAAAAGTATTAATTTTACATTCTGGTGGTGATAGTAAAAGATTACCTCAATATTCTGCCTTAGGCAAAATATTCGCTAGTGTTCCCCATAAAATATTTGATAATTTTAATTCTACTATTTTTGACGAAATGATGATTACCCTTTATACTGTTCCATCTAGAATGAATAGCGGTATTTTTATTTGTAGTGGAGATCTTATAATGTTATTTAATGCCACCCAACTTGATTTTCATTTTCATGATATAGTTTGTCTTTCTATGAAAACACCAGCTTATATTGGAACAAGACATGGTGTTCTAAAAAAAGATGAGAATGGATTAATTATAGATTTTTTACATAAACAATCTCTTGAAAATTTAAGAGAAATGGAAGCGATTGATAAAAATGGTGATGTAAATATTGATACTGGAGCAGTTTATTTTTCGCCGAACATAGTTAATAAATTATTAAAACTAATTTATAAGGATAATAAAATTGATAAGAAAGAATTTAGTTTGTTTTTAAATGATAAAGCTAGGATAAATTTATATGGAGACTTTTTATACGCAATGGCCTCCAATTCAACTTTAGAAAAATATTTAAAAGAAACTGCAGAAGGAAATTTTTCTGATGAATTGATAGAATGTCGTAAAAAAATATTCAATTTAATTGGAAATGAGAAGATGTATATGGCATGTGCAAATCCAGCGAAGTTTATTCATTTTGGTTCAACTAAAGAATTTTTAGATTTAATAACCCAGGCTGATACAGAATACAAATATTTATCTTGGTCTTCTATAGTCGCTTCTATTGGATTTAAAAGTAATGTTGCAGCAATAAATTCAATTTGTGAAAAAAATGCCACAATTGGAGAAAATTCTTATATTGAAGATAGTTATATCAAAAAAGGTGCTAAAATTGGCAAGAATTCTATAGTTACTGGTGCAACATTTTCAGGAACATTGCCAGACAATACTGTGCTAAGTGTTTTGCCATTAAATGGTGGATATTTTACTGCTAGAGTATACGGTATAAATGATAATCCGAAAGATTCTGGGAAAACGAAAAGTTTTATGGGAATTTCTTTAATTGAAGTTTTAAAAAAGTATGATATTTTAGAAAAAGACTTGTGGAACAATAATGATATTTCTATTTGGAATGGGAATATTTATCCGATTTGTAATACTGAAAAAGAAGCAATAAACTTGGCATTAATATTTATAAAAATGCTCAAAAATTTAGCAACTGAAGAAGAAGTTTTAGAATATAAAAATGCAAAGAAAACAAGTTTAAATGAAAGTTATCAAAATACTGATATTGATATAATTTTGAAAAACAAAGTTAAATTAAAAGAAAAAATAACCTTAAAAGAGTTTGAAATGGCTATTTATAATAAAAAAAACATTAAAGACTGTATTCGAATCTTAGGTAACGGAGATTCTTTAAAACGAAATGTTAATAATATATTGAAAATGATTGATACTTTTCCTTCTGAAATAAAATATCGAATATACTTTGTTTTATCTGAGCTGGTAAAATTAAATGAAGAATGTTCTAAAATATCAAGTAGAGAGCTTGAAGAACAATGCTTTAGTGAAATTAAAAAACTTATTTGCTCTACTCATAAGTCGAATATAAAGAAGAGGAAAATAAAAAATAGAAATGTTTTGATTAAATTACCTGTTAGGGTGAATTTTGGTGGTTCTTGGACTGATACTCCACCCTACTGTCTAGAAAACGGCGGAACTGTTCTTAATGCAGCTATAAAGCTTAATAATGAGTATCCTATTATGGTAAAGATAGAAGTTATAGAAGAAAATCATTTTGAATTTGTTAGCGAGGATATAAATGCTAGTAAAATTATTAAAGATATAAATGAACTTAATAATGATTTAAGTCCTAATGATGATTTTGCTCTTCATAAAGCGGCATTACAAGTAAAAGGTATTATTAGAGATACTGATAAAAGTCTCAATGATGTTATTAATGAATTGGGTGGTGGTTTAAAAATCACAACATCTTCAAATACCCCTAAAGGGAGCGGACTAGGAACAAGTAGTATTCTTAGTACTGCCCTCGTCTTAGCAATTGAAAAATTATATGATATTAAATTTAATTCTCAGAATGCTTTTGAAGATGTCTTATGTATGGAACAATTAATTACCTCTGGTGGTGGTTGGCAAGATCAAGCAGGTGTTTTATATCCTGGTTTTAAAATTAGTAAAACCCTACCAGGTTCTAAACAAGTTAATAATCTTCAAGTTTTAAATTTATCAAAAGAAACAAAAAAAGAATTGAATGAAAGATTTGCTTTAATTTTTACAGGTCAAAGACGTTTTGCTCGTAATTTACTCAGAAGTTTTATGAAAAGCTACCTTAGTGGTGATGAAAATAAAGTGAAAGCATTACAAGAAATTAAAAATCTAGCTTTAGTAATGGCTGATGAATTAGAAATGGGTAATGTTACAGCGTTTGCAAAATTATTAAATAAACAATGGGAGTTAACTAAATTAATTGATTCTGGATCAACTAATGAAATTATTGATCTTATAATATCTTCTTGTAGTCATCTAATAGATGGAGTTCTTATCGCTGGCGCTGGTGGCGGAGGATTTTTACAGGTTATTCTTAAAGAAAATTGTACAAAAGAAGAGTTAAAAGGTATTATTAACAGTAATTTTGCCGACACCGGAATTGAAGTTTGGGATTCAGAATTTGAATTCTTAGAAATAGAAGATTATAATAATTAAAAAAATATAAATAAGATTTTTTTATTATCGACCATTTCTATTTACCTCACTTATAATTATTTTTTGATATTTATGGTATTCGCTAAAACAAAAATATCATCACTACCAATATGAGCTTTTAATAAATATCCCTTATCGCAGAGAAATTTTCTTAGCATTTTTCCTTCTTTAGTAAAACATGGATTTTCAACGCAAATACATGTAATACTTACTTTATTAAAATCTATTCCTTTAATAACATTCATTTCAAAACCTTCAACATCAACAAATAAAATATCAACACTATTTATTTTGTTTTCTGATAAAACATTTTCAAGTTTTCTCATTTCTTTTTTAACAATTTTATATTCAGAATTATCTCTTCCATATCCTACTACGCTAGACATGACACTTAAATCTCCAGATTTTTCTTCAAATTCTACATATCCTTCCTTATCGCCGATTAAATAAGGATAGCATTTAGTTTTTCTTAAACCTTGCCATTTTTGACGAAGTTCATCAATTGGTTCAAAGGATAAACCCGTCCAACCAAGTTTTTCAAAAGTATATGAATTACTTAAAACAATTGGATCATTACCACCAATTTCAACAAAAGTTCCTTTTTTCATTTCATGAAATATATTTTCATAAATATATAACTCCTGCCCATATTGAGAATGTGATAAATCTTTATATTTCTTACTTTTATGACGATATTTTGCTACAAATCTGTTTTCTCCAAAAATCGGCGCAAATTTTCTAGCGTCCCACCAAACTAAAGTAAAGTAACCTTTTGCTAATAAGTTCCAAACACCTGTCACCTTAAGAATTTTTTTAATGTTTTCCTTCATGATTTTCCTTCTTTCACACATCATTATACCAATGATACTAACCCTACACAAGAAATTATATAATATTTGTAATTCGAAATCTTTTTTATTTTTAGTAGCTTCCTAAATCAAAAATATATTTATCTATATACATATTTCCGTTTATTTCAAGTGCTGTACCTGAACCGTTGGCTATAGACCCAATAAAATAATCACATCTAGATAATAAAACAACATCTGTTAAATAATCTAAATTTGTATGATATCGATCGTTTTTCCGATTGAATCTTACTTCTCCGATTAATTTATTTTCCTTATAATTATTGTGCCTTTTGCTATTTGTACTTATATATTTATCACCAAAAACTTCTTTGAATTTATTATGTGTTTCTTGTTCTTCGTTAACTAAATATATATATTCAAAATTCCATTCATCAGTAAATTCATGTATTTTTTCAATTAATTGTTCTATTGTCGGCTGAACTGGATGACCTATAGGTTTAAGTTTAATATAATCTGTTCCTCTGATAAATACACCTAATATTTTTTTGTTTTTAGGAAATATTATATTATTAATAGCATTTATATGTTTATTGGTAACATCATTGAATTGCAAATAATTATTAATGATTTTGTTTCTTTTGCTTATTGTTTTTTCATTAAGATAAGCAGAAATAGTAACAGGACATTCAAAATGAGGAAAATCTCCATTAGATAAAATTACATTAGCACTTTCATAAACATCCTTTAATGAATATTCAGTAGGTTGTTTAAAATAATATTCCCAGGCATTTTTTGTTCCATTAATTTTTCCTTCTTCATTTACATTAGTTAAATAATTTTCCATATCAACAACTGGAATATATCCTTTTCTAATAGCTTTTCGAATATAACCCATTACATGATGATAATTAGACAAAATGCCTGTATTATTTGAACTTCTTCTTATGACGAAAAAAGTTTTGTCTTTATTTTCAGTTCCAAATGAAGTTTTCTTTTGTCTAAATTCTCTATGTAAAATGTTATATATTATTCTTATTATTAAAAATTCTATATGATATGGCAAAATTTTTCTAATAAATCTAATCATATTCTTACCTCGCTTATTTTATTTTTTTAAATATTTTAATATAAGATATTAAAAATATTGTGAATTGAAATAACATTGTTATTAAATACGATAATATTATGCCATGAAAATTCAACAAATTAAATAAATACCATCCACATAGTATTGCAAAAAACAATGTAATTAAATATAAACAAAACTGGATTTTTGTTTTTCTAAATATTGTTAATACTGAAGTTATCATAACTGTAAGGGCATTTAATGTTCCGCCGATTACAATGAAAACTAATAATATTCTATATATACTAAAATCCAAATTATATATTATTTTTAAAATCCAAGGGCCAGTAATATAAACCCCTAGCACACATAAAAGACCTAATAACACAGTAAAAATTCCTATATTAACAAACTTTTTATTAAATTTTTTCATATTTTTTGAATTAAATAATTTTGTTAATTCTAATATCATGGGTTGAAACAAAAATTGACTCATTAATAACATAACTGTTGCAATCATTATCATTATTCCAAAATAACCCAGCATTTCATCATTCAAATTTATTTCTACAATAAATCTAAAAACATTAGCATTAATGTTTAATAATAAATTAGCTAGAAAAACAAAAAAATTAGTAATTAAAATGCTGATAATTATCTTATTAAATTTGATTTCTATTTTTTCATATGACTTAATTTTTGGCAAGTCGTAAAAAATAAAACATATTATATTGACAAACAACATTGTTAATGCTGAAATCACAACATCATTAAAAATAAGGTTAATAATCGTAAAAAATATAATCCCAAAAATGGTTTTAATAGCCATTGATATTCCAACATAGTCTAGTCTATTGTTTTTTTGAAAAATACCATAGAAAGAGTCACTTAAAACTTCAGACATTCTTATTAATACTAAAATCAAAATAAGATTAGTTTTTTGAATATCATATTTAAATATTAAACAAAATAAAAAAATTAATACAAAAGAAAATAAACTTGTTATAATCCTTGATGAAATATAATTACTATCATTAAATTCTTTTTTAATATCCGATACTTGATAAATTCTACCACCATAAATTGCTATAGCATGTATTATCATAGATAATGCAAAGGCAAAAGAAAATATACCAGCTATTTGAATTCCGTTTATTCTAGTTACTATTATTAATAATATTAATGAAGTTAAAGCCCAAGTTGAATTGCCAATACTATTCCATATATAATTTTTTTTATTTTGTTTTTTCATTAATATCCTCTTTAAGCAATGAAACTTCTTGGATTAATAATCTTATTTTTTCTTTTTGTCTAGTTACTATAATTGTTAAACTCATAGTTATAAATAATAAAATAATGATCATTAAAGAATATAGCATACTTGCTACAGTGGCAAAACCTAAAAAAACAGAAAGTTTATTTATTAAATCTGGAATTAATACTGTCATTAACATGATAAATGCTGAAAACAGCCAAATTAAAGCATATTTTATGGAAATATGTTTTTTTCTCAACAAATTAAAAATAATTGCTATAAATATAAACGAACATAAAACAATTGAAAATATTAAATTAAATGCCATTATATTACTCCTTCCTTATTCCAACTATAATTATAGATAATATAACATTTACCATATAATAAAAATTTTTCCATGTTCTTATCGAAGATATTCCGGCAGTTCTTTCGTTCATTTTAACTGGAATTTCTTTAACTTTAAATTTGTTTTTTAACAAAAACATATTAGTTATGGGTTCAGGATATTCAGTAGGATAATTTTTCGCGAACATTTTTATTATTTTTTGATTGCACGCTCTAAATCCAGATGTTGTATCAAGTAACTTTTTTCCGCTAAACAAACGAACAAAAAAAGATATTATTTTAATCCCAACTCTTCTTAAAAATGTTGATTTAAACTCACTAGAATTTTTATCTATAAATCTAGACCCAATAACTATATCGGCTTGATTATCAATAATTGGTTGAATTAAATTTTCAACATAATTTACGTCATGTTGGCCATCTCCGTCAAATTGAATAGCAATATCATATTTATTTTTCAAAGCATATTTATATCCTGTTTGTACTGCACCACCTATTCCCAAATTATCAATCAAATTGATAAAAGGGATATTATTATTTTCACAAATTAACCCAGTATTATCTGTGCTTCCATCGTTTATAACGATAACATCATAAATTGTGTTTTTAATTCTATTAAAACTAATAATAGATTCATATACTTTTAAAATATTTTTTTCTTCATTGTATGCCGGTATTATAAGTATAACTCTTTTTTCATTATCTTTTGTCATAATTCCACCTCATCCAGATATATTTTATCATTATTTGTAGAAAATTGCTCTTTTCCAACGATTATTTTACTAAAACTAATCTTATTGGATCTTCTTTTTCAATTCTGAATAAAGTATTGTTTTCAATCATTTCTGCGTTTTCGAATAATGAACCATAAATTTCAATAAAATAGTCATTAACATGTAAAATATATACATAATCATAATTTTCTTTTAAAGTGGCAGCCCATTCTTCTACTTCTACATTTTTTGTCCAAATATCATTTTCGCCGAAAGGAGTTCCAATACTCCAACCTTTGGAGGAACTACTTTGAAGTGGAATAAAATGATATCTTAATACAAAATAATGAAATCCAGAATCGTGAATTGATAATATATATATTCGTTCATTATCACCAACAAATTCTTTCACATATTTTTCCGCATCTTTGTATGCTGTACGAATTTCAATTGTTTTAGATGCTCTTTCTCTTGCAGCCATTGATGTAAAATATATCACATCCCACTTAGCAAAAAATAACATTGATATTCCTATAATTAATATAAACTTGCCAAAGTCTTTTAACGATTGACTATATTTATATATTAATAGCAATAGAACCAGTAATATTCCACCCATTGCAAATGATGACATATATCTTTCATATGATGCTAATCTCACTGCTTCCCATTCTGAAAATATAGTTATATAAGAAATAAGTAGTAAAAAGGCATAACCTATAGCACCTATAATTATCCAAAACATCATAGTTTTATATGCGATTTTTTCATTGTTATTTTCGCTTTTTTCAGCTAAACAATAAGTTATAATCATCATTAAAATAAGCGAAACAACATAAGTAACAGGTATAATTGTCGGACTAAGTGTTAATATTCTATTAAATAAAGCGCTATTAAACAATTGATTTACTTCAATCTGAAATTCTGTAAGATTTCCTCCAAAAAAATTTAATATATTTGGTAACACACCACCTGTACCTGCCGGCGTTGCTGAAAGACCATTACTTCTAACGGTTAGCATCCATAATATCAAAACAGAAATGGCTGGTATAATTGTCAGAACAGCTTTGTAATTATTTTTAATCATTGATTTAAATTTAAATTTATTTTTGATAAATGCATTATCGAATACAATAATAAAGCATGCTATTAATGCTAATATAAGTCCGAAATCCTTGATAAAAATTAGCATTAACAAGCCTGAAGCAATACTAATAAAATTGAAAAGGGAGAAACCCTCATCTCGATTTGAAAAATACATAAATAAAGTATAAGCAAAAGCTATAGCTAGTGCTTCATCTACATATAATGTTATATAATAAGTATTATAAAAAATAAGTGGGAAAGCTAATAATATTAATAACAAAAAATATATAGAAATATTTTTAATTGATTTGAAACCCTTAAACACAGGAATAAGCATCGAAAATAGTGTTATATTAAAAGCAAAATAAAGCAAGTGTTCAACAAATTCACCATTAAGTTTTAAAACGAAATATTGGAAAATAGAGGTTCCGGATAAGTAGCTTTTCGCCATAACAAAAGAGCTATCACTAAAATCAAAGCCATTAGTATAAAACATACTTTTCACATTCAATGCCCAATGTGAAAATTCATCCCATGTTATTGCCATCCGCCCATAAGTAACCCAAATAAAGAATATATAAGCAGCAATAAAAATTAGAAGTCCACTAGTCAAAAAGTTTTTTCGTAATATTTCTTTTCGCTGAATTATATTATAAACATTATATATTAAGAGTGGAATATTGAGAAAGAGAATAAGGTAAAATCCAATAGTAAAATTAAAAATAATTCCTGTTAAAAAAAGGATTAATATTTTCCCTATTATCGAAAGGAAAATTGTTTCTTCAATTTTTTTGTCAAATTTAATCGCAAATGCCAATGCGGGATTTAATAAAAAGAATAGTAAATATAAATATATCATGTTTTTGCCTCACTACTTGAGTATTATACACTAAATATATAATTTATCAATAATTTTTCAACTTAATTGTAATAATTATGTGATAATTTTTAATCTTAGTTTTTTCTAAATAATCTATTAAAAATAATTTTACTAGTATTAACTAAACCTTGATTTTTCAAATAATATTTTATTTTTTTTAATTTACTGCTACCACTAAAATATGATATCGGCTGACTTTGATATTTGGCAAAATCTTTCTCTCGACATTTTTTAATGCAATAATCAAAATTTTCTCTATATGGCGTAGTTGAAAGAAATTTTGCCATCTCATAATAATAATTATATATAGAACCTTCAAGTTCTACTTTCCTTTTATCGTTTATACTTTCGATTAAGTTATACCATAAATTAATTCCTTCTGTTATAACTTTAGAATTTTTTTGAGTGTCTTGTAAAGAATGAATTCTAGTCTTAGTTATAATAACATTCATATGAACAAATTTATAATCTTTTTTCATCATTCTTAACCACATATCATAATCTTGTGTGCATCTTAAGTTTAAATTGAAAAAACCACAATCATCAAAAGCTTTTCTTGGAATTAATAAAGTTATCCCATTAATAGCTCCTCGAAGTAAAGAATACTCCGGTTTTTTAGTTAATTCTTGATGATTTAAAATAAATGGTTTCGAATAGTCTTTGCCATCCGCATTAATACAAGCATAATCACAATATAATATTATATTTTTTTTCTTTTGTTTGTTTATAAAATTAATTTGAGTTTCTATTTTATTTGGATAATATATATCATCATGTGAAAGCCAAGAAAAATACTCACCTTTCATATTTTTAATAGCCATATTTAACGCTGAAGAAACCCCTTTATTCTCTTGACCTATATATCTGATTTTATCTCCGTAAGATAAACAGATGTTTTCAGTTTCGTCTTTTGAGCCATCGTTTACTACTAATATTTCTAAATTAGAATATGTTTGAGCTAACGCACTATCTATTGCTTCTTTCAAAAAATTTTCTCCATTATACACAGGTATTACAATCGTAACTTTGGGATTTTTTTCCATAAGATTCCTTTTCATTTCTATATGATTAACTTCGAAATAATTTATTTTTTACTTTTATCAAATATCTTTTAGGGATTAGAAAACTCAATAATTTTCCTACAAATATTATGCTTTTTTTAATGAATTTTCTAATAAATTTCGGCAGAATATAATAACATCTGCGAATTATGTTAATTCTACTTGATTGTTCTATATCTAGAATATTTTGTCTTTCATTTCTAAATAATTGAACCATATAATTGCATAAAATGACAATTTCATTATTATACATTTTAAACTCTTCATCATTTAACACATAGGTTAGAATATTTTTTATACCTATCATTTGTTTTTCAAAATTATAAGCGGCACTACTTTCATTTGTATTAACAATCGTATAATATTCTTGAATTCCTAAAATATTGGTATTTCTTAATATTTCAAACCAAAAGCAAGTATCTTCTCCTATTTTAAATTTTTCATTAAATCTGAAATTGTTTTTCATAAGATGTTCTCTCTTTATCATAACTGTAGGAGTTGCAATACCACAACTTCCAATAATTTTAGGAATAGCTTTTCCATTTAAAACTCCACTATTCATTTTAAATTCACCATCAGTGTTTTTTCTTATATAAGAAGTATGACTTACATCACTATTATATAATAGCATTTGAAATAATTGTTTATCAATTTTTTCTTTAGTAAATAAATCGTCAGAGTCTAAAAAAGCAATATACTCTCCTGTAGCATTTTCAATTCCAATATTACGGGCTATTGAAGGTCCGCCATTTTTTTCTAAATTAATCAATTTAATGTTTTTATTTTCTAGTAATATATTTAAACCTTTTATATCGTCTGTAGAGCAATCATTAACTAATAATATTTCCGAATTTTTATGAGTGTTATTTAATACAGAATCAATAGAACTTATTAATAAATCAATTCTATTATAAAAAGGTATTATAACTGTTACTTTTATATTTTCTGTTCTTTTTTTAATATTTTTAGAAATTTCTTTTTGTTTTTTATTAGAATAATCTAATGCTTTTTTATATGGAGTTGTTTCTAAAAAAATACTCATTTCTTTATAAAAAAAATATTCACTATTCTCAAGCCTTATCTTTGCTTCAAGTGATAATTCTTGCATTAATCTTATCCATAATTTATTACCTTCTTTTTCTGCGGCAGGACTTATTTTTGAATCCTGTGAAGAATGCAATCTAGTTTTAGATAAAAATTCATTCATATGAATGAATTGATAAGTTTTTATTATTCTCGACCACATATCATAATCTTGAGTACATCTTAAATCAAAATTGAAAAAACCATGTTCTTCAAATGCCTTAGACGGTATTAAAAGAGTTATTCCATTAATACATCCTCTATACAATGAATATTCAGGTTTGTTTGTTAACATATCATGATCAAATTTTACTTTATGGAGAATTTTATCATTTTCATCAATTAAATCATAATTAGAATAAAGGACAACGTTTTTATCTTTTATTGACGATAAAAAATCAATTTGAATTTTTATTTTATCTGGATAATATAAATCATCATGACTTAACCATGAAAAATATTCACCTTTCATTTTTTTAATTCCTAAATTTAAAGCTGTTGCAACTCCACCATTTTCTTTTTTAAAATATCTTATTGTATCATCATATGAAAGAGCTATTTCTTCCGTTTTATCAGTAGAACCATCATTAACCACTAATACTTCAATATTTTTGTAAGTTTGAGCTAACGCACTTTCTATTGCTTCTCTTAAATAGTTCTCTCCATTATACACAGGAATTATTATTGATACTTTCGGATTCCATTTTTGTTTCATAATTGCTTACCTCTCACATCTTCTTTATTTTTTGCTAATAATTTGATTAATTTTTCTTAAAGTCTTTGTTTCTAATCAATGCTTTCTCCATACTGTTCTATTAACATACCCTGTATAACTCATTATAATTTTAACTACTTTAGCCCCAACATGTTCTACATCATAATCTTTAACAATACTTGGTTTAGTTTCTTGTGAAGTTACTATTTTAATTGAGTCTAATATATCTTTTGTTTCTACCCCACTCATTATAAGTGTTCCCTCATCCATTCCTTCTGGTCGCTCGTGAGCTTGTCTAACTGTAATGGCTGGGAAACCCATAATTGAAGATTCTTCAGTTATGGTTCCACTATCGGAAATAACACAAAAAGCATTAGCTTGAAGTTTATTATAATCATTGAAACCTAATGGTTTCATGTAATTAACTAATTTATTAAATTTAATATTTTCGTTTTCGATTTTTTTTCTAGTTCTTGGATGAGCACTAAAGATAATTGGCATTTTATATTCTTCTGCTACGGCATTTATAGCATTAATTAAAGCTTTAAAGTTTTTTGGATTGTCAACATTTTCTTCTCTATGCATACTTAAAACAAAGTATTTTTCTTTTTCTAACTTTAATTCTTCTAAAATTTTACTGTTTTTAATTGCATCTTTAACATCATTTAATACTTCTTTCATACTAGAACCTACTTTAATTATTGTTTCAGGCCTTATACCTTCCATTATAAGATATCTTCTAGCATGTTCAGTTAAAGTCAAATTAATATCTGCCAAGTGATCGACAACTTTACGATTGATTTCCTCTGGAACTCTTTCATCAAAACATCTATTTCCTGCTTCCATATGAAATACGGGAACTTTATTTCTCTTAGCAGAAATTTCTGATAAACATGAATTAGTATCTCCATATAAAAGAATTGCATCAGGTTTATGTTTTTTTATAAGTTCTTCGGCTTTAATAATGACATTACCAATTGTTTCGGCGGCAGAATCACCAGCTGCGTTCATAAAAACATCAGGTTCTCTTAAACCTAAGTCTTTAAAAAACACTTCATTTAACTCATAATCATAATTTTGTCCTGTATGAACTAAAATATGGTCTGTAAATTTATCTAATTCTTTTAAAGTACTAGAGAGTTTTATGATTTCTGGTCTGGTGCCGACAATGGTCATTACTTTCACTTTAATATTCTCCTTAATTCACATTGTTCGAAGATTTCTGGATATAAATCTTGATGATTAAGAACCCAGTCTTTCATTTCTTCTACCATTTGTTCATAAGTAGGAACATTAAAATCAAATGATTTTTCTGTTCTAACTAGAGTTTTTTCACTTACAACATTTGGATTTTCATTAACAACTATATTTTTATTGAAAATATCCTTAAATAAAACTAATAAATCATATTTAGGAATGAAATCGTTATTAACAACATGATGCAACCCCGTCAGATTGTTGTTAATGGCTTTTTCCATGGCTTTAGTTAGTTCAATAGTAGTTACACCAGTCCAAACAACTTTGGTATAACCACCAGTTTCTCCTTGTTGTTTCATAAACCATTGGAATAATCCAATTCCATTTGGATTATTGTCTGGGCCGACGATAGATGTTCTTAGTGTCACATTTCTATCATTATTTACCTCACCTAGTGCTTTACTTCTACCATAAAAAGAAGTTGCATCTGGCAGAACTGTTTCATCATATTTCCCTACTGTTCCTTCATAGACACAGTCTGTACTTACATGGATGAATTTAAAGTTATATTTTGATGATAAACTATCAATATAATGAGGTAGCTCACTATTTAGTTTAACTGCTAATAGTTTATTGTCTTCTGCTACTTGATTTAGAATTCCGATACAATTTATTACAACATCAGGATTATTTTCTTTTATGATGTCTTCCAGGCTCTCTTGATTTTTAAAGGCATCATAAATTATACTATCACCTTCTAGGACTGTTCCTAAAACTTCATGTCCCATTTCTTTAAAATAATTATAAACAACATGACCTAACATGCCATTTTTCCCAAGAATTAATATTTTCATTCTTCAACTTCTCCCATCTTTTCTAATAATTCAATCATACCATCAACATTGAGTTGATTAGTGTTATCAGAAGTGTAGGAATCGTATTTTACTACTTTACCATCACCTTCTGCATAAAACTTATCATAATTTAAATTTCGGTCATCCATTGTTACTCTAAAGTATTCTCCTAAATCTTCGGCTTTTGACATTTCTTCTCTGGTTACTAAAACTTCATGATCCTTTTCCCCATGGCGAGTACCAATAATTTGGATTTTCGCATTACTTTTCTTATATTTTTTAATTGCTTCTGCTAAAGTTTCAATTGTTGCTCCTGGAGACTTTTGAACAAATAAATCTCCTTGATTACCGTGTTCAAATGCATACATAACAAGTTCTACAGCATCTTCAAGAGTCATCATATATCTAGTCATTGCTGGATCTGTTATTGTTAAATCTTTTCCTTCTCTTATCAGTTTATAAAATAGTGGAATTACAGAACCTCTTGAACCCATTACATTACCATATCTAGTTAAACAAATTGTTGTTTTAGAACTTTCTCCCAACATTCTGGCTTTTGCAACAATTACTTTCTCCATTAAAGCTTTACTCATACCCATAGCATTTATTGGATAAGCTGCTTTATCTGTACTTAAACAAACAACCTTTTTAACATCGTATTTATGAGCAGATTCTAATACATTATGAGACCCAAAAATATTAGTTTTAGCGGCTTCAATTGGATAAAACTCACAACTAGGAACTTGTTTTAATGCTGCGGCATGAAAGACATAAT
>Ga0131853_10008800_pt1 | contig 18411 bp, 9 predicted proteins | sample TergutLab28metaG_FD_92764 | JGI IMG/M metagenome (GOLD analysis project Ga0131853, IMG submission 92764) | Labiotermes labralis P1 segment gut microbial communities from Petit-Saut dam, French Guiana - Lab288 P1 (version 2) (version 2) | ecosystem: Host-associated > Arthropoda: Insects >... | reverse complement strand
GCCCCTACCCAAAAAAAAAAAAAGCCAAAACAACCCCCTCTACCCCCCTATCTTTGATTTTTTTTTTAGCCCCACCCCCCCCCCCCCCCAATGCAATATCGATCAGTACTCCAACTTCGTGCCTAATTCCTAGACCCAAGTACCCAGCTCACTCTCCTAAACACAAGACCGCTTTCATTGCTGGTACGTGCTATAAATATCGCTCTGTCTAATGACACATATAGATATTAAAATGAAATAAAATACGTACTTCGTCTGTCACGACTATCTTTTTATTTTGTTTCAAATGTTTACAACTAGTTCGACCTGGTTGGGCCATCATCAGGCCAGCATTTTTAAGTTTTTATAAATAATGGCCTGATGATGGCCTAGACAGGCCGAAACTAGCTGCCAACATTTGAAACAATAAAATAAAAAGATAGTTGTGAAAGACGGAGTACATATTTTGTTTCATTTTAATAATGTACTTCAAACACAACGGGATGTTCTTTACCAAGACACATTTAGAGTTTACTCTCTGTGACAGTGTGTTGCATTTCTTGCATTTGAATAAGCATTTGATTATCTTTTATATTTTAAAGACTGGATACTTGTGGTTTTATATTTTTTATATTCACTTTTATATGTTCTATAATAATTTTAATTATAATTCCAGTGTGTCTACTCCATCTTACATATAATACACACTAACAATTTACCATAATATCATATGTATACTTGGGCATAGTATTATACCATAATGCTTATACTCTACAACTGACGTCCTGCTGATGGAACTTCATGGCCCGAAACATGTAGAAGTGCTTCTGTAAAATTAAATTTTAACAAGAGTGCATTTAGTTGGTTATAACTTTAATAGTTAAATAGTGACTCTTCGCCGATTCTCCATATTGTTTTCTTACATGACGCTAAAGCTTTTGTCAGATATACTATAATGGATCTGATAAATTCTAGTAATAGCTATTGCTACAGGATTACTTCTTCAGTTCAGTGTGCTTCATCTGGTTTTAAATTTCTGCCCCACCAAAAAGAAAATACAGTAAGTATATAATTGTAATTACAGTGAATACTCCCTATCAGTCAGTCAAGATTTGTGACATGTCAACCACCCTTTCCAGTACCGAGCCTTACGCCACACTATTCTTTTAAAAATACCCGTTAATACGCTAACACAGATATATTTATGCGTTTAAAGTTATTTGTAATTCCCATTTTCTTGCTGTTGTATTCATGACGCCAAAGAAAACAGATTGGAAGGTACTGATGACGTATTGACACTAATTAAAATAAAAGCCATTTTTAAACAGAACGTGTGAACTTCCGAACCTGTTCCAATGGTGTCCTATAATAAAACACGAGATTTATTATCTGGGTTGCTATCCACATCCCTGCTGCAACTAATCTCTATCGGTCTGTGTCACAACGAAGTCTGTGTAGGATCCGACGAAAATAACATTGATTACTTTTTCGGTGGCAAATATCCTTTAGTTAATATGTTACATGGAAAATTGTTGTCCTATTTCTTGTCACTCACTGGAAGAGCCTTGCTGATCTTATGTGGAATATCATATCAATATTACTATGATACCAACAGGTTTATTCATCCCACATTACCCAACAGATCTTGGGTGCGCCAGTCAATATTTCTATACTGTCAGGTAGTCCCATCGACCATGGACTTTTCAAGAATTTGCAGGAACAAGATTATACCTTTCCTTGAATGGTACAGTTACATACCCAATTACTCGATGTAGAATTCTCACCGCGCTAAGTGACAGTTATGCTGATCCCAATGTCCGTGAGGTCTAAGGCGTAGGTCTGTGGCAGCTCGATGTCTGGAATCGCGGGTTCCAATTTCGATGACTGCATGTATTTTCGCCTCATGTGTTTGTCGCGTTAGTAGCGGCCTCTGCGACTGGCTCGTCACTAGTTCAGAAGACGTGTGTGTGTGTGCGTGTGCGCGCGCGTGTGCGTGCGTGCTTGTGTGTGTGTGTGTGTGTGTGTGTATGTGTGTGTGTGGAGGGGGGCCCGAATATTGTCATCGTTTTGATCATTTCTCATATATGGGCCCTATTCGTAGCCGGTAAAATCTACTACTTATATGCAAAACTGACTCCTGCTGCTTGGTTCTCCCAGGCGGATTCTATCAATAACCTACATTCTGGCCCAAGCATACCGATGTTCTTCTTCTCTCAAATTACTTTTAGTTATTCTTCCAGTACCTCGGAGACAGTTAATCCTGAAATAAATATTTTTTCCTTCTTAGTTCTATTCTCATGTGCCCAAGAATCATGAAATATTTTTAAAAAATTGAAGGTCTGTTTCTGTTTTGATAATGTGGGACGAAGTTGTATAGCCTACTGGCAGAATAACGTCCCATTTGTAAATATGTGAAACATGTTCAATCCTTTTGTTATTCGAAGCTGATAAAAGTTAATTGAGCGTTGCCTGGTTTATAGTTATACAAATATGAATATCAAGAACTTTACAAATCCCGAACTGTGATGTTCATCGAACTGAATCTCAACGTCGAGAATAAATAAATAAATAAATAAATTTTTTTTATCTTTCTCTTTCAAGGATTTACATATGCATAGTTCCACTCTCACTGTCTAACTAACTAACTAACCAACCAACTAACTAACTCCATGGATCAGAGTCCTTCCTGAGAAGGTTAGCAGCTTCAGCTAGTCCAGGAGTTCCACGCATTTTATGAAACAGGAATGTTCATTACCACATTCACAAGAGCTCGTCACCTGTCCTCATCTTGAGCCAGATCAATCCAGTCTATTCCCCATCCCACCTCTTGAAGATCCATTTTAATATCATCCTCCCGTGTACTCCTAGGTCTTCCAAGTGGTCTCTTTTCCTCTTGTCTCCCTATCAAAACCCTCTATACACCTCTTTTCCCTCCCATACGCACCACATGCCCGCTTATCTCATTCTTCTTTACCTTATCACCCGAATAACATTTGATTTGGAGTACAATTTGGAGTACAATTTGGAGTACAATTCGCACAGCTCCTCCTTATCCACTCTCGACAACGTGCAAGTAAAGGGCGTCGCATAGTTGTTGTATTTCTGACTGTTCCTGGATACACACGCAGGCCATATGTCACAAAACCGAAAGTTTCTGAAGTAACAACCAGTAACTACAAAGACTTCACAGATCAATAGCTATGTTTCAGCTCATTCTTATTATCTCATCGTATTTTAGGCTTTGTGCAAGGAGAAAACGTAAAACTGTTCATCACAAAAGTTTCTGATGTGTGTATATCGGTTTTATTTGGAAACTTCTTCCTATCTAGTTTTAACAGGAAGCCTTGATATCAAAGCGAGTTTACAGAGCTCAAACAAAACATAACTCATTTGTTGTAGTCCAAGTATTAGTGGTCTTTTGATTAATAATTTTCGGAATTAAGCTTGATCATGTGTCTGTTATTAGTGTGCACGGTCCCTCTTATTTTGGGATGACCGTAATTTGGTTCAACATAAACTGCGATGTAAAAACCTGAAAGAGGACTCCCTGGAAGAAGTCTTACATTTCGGTGTTAAAGTAACAACTGCCATCCATTGTATGACACACAGAAAACAGTAGGTAACATGCCATCTGTCGGCGTGAGGCGTAACTGTTGCACATGAGTTACAAAAGAGCGGGCGGGACCTAGTTTCCGAATTGCGTCTTGCGAAATTTAAAAAATCTGTTATTGTAATATTCTGACTTTGTAAGTAATCGTGCTGAACGAGTCTGAATGACGTACATTTCTGCAGGGAACGTGCAGCAGACAAGCAGAAGGATCTGATGAGACATCTCACACTGACAAATTGTCACATACTGTTAAGAAAATCTGTAATATTTTATCCTCCCCTTTCCAGACTCTATTTACAGGCTATATTAACAACGGCCTACATGTTTTTTTTTATCAAAAGAGAGAATTACGTAAGCCTACGTTTTGGGTTCGTCACGACGTTTTTATATTTAGATAAAATTCTTTCACAAAATTCTGTAATTTTTTTCATGTCTGTACCGTTCATCAGTGACGATTAAAATACTTTATTATCCAACAGATGCACAAATATATAATTCGTAGATCCAATTAGAATTATTATAAAATATTTTAAAATATTTAAAATTGCTCAAACATGTTTCGGATCACAAGGGATCCATCATCAGGGAGCTTTATACAGTGCTTGGCTAAAATTACCGTAATGGTTCAATCATGTCCGTTGATATGGACGTAGTCGGTGTTATGGCAGCATATTTACCCGTGGTGAGTGTGTGTACTGCACAGTCTAGAGAGACTACGTCCATATCAACGGACATGATAGAACCATTACTGTAATTTTAACCAAGCACTGTATAAAGCTCCCTGACGATGGATCCCTTGTGATCCGAAACATTTTGGAGCAATTTTAAATATTTTTAAATATTTTATAATAATTCTAATTGTATTTACGAATTATATATTTGTGCATCTGTTGGATAATAAAGTATTTTAATTCTGTATTTAATAGATAAAACTTTCGATTCCTGTATAAAATTTCACTTACACTCTGGATGTAATGTAAGAAATACCTGTCTTCGCTTAATTACCATTTTAACGTCTGATTCTATCTAATTTTCGAATAATTTTTTAGTCAAAAACTCCGTCCAATTCGGGCAGTTAAATCTATAATTGTCTTTTTAACAATTAAAATTTTATGTTGCCACGAAATACACAGAGACACGACGGAGTGTTTCTTACAAATACGGTGGATTAATTCCATTGTACATAAACAAACCAGGACCTGGCGTGTTCAGAAATAATGAAATAAGCTGATACTTATCTAAATCATGGTCTTGCATTCGTCTGCTGTCTCCTGCTATTCTTTTTCCACCTCAGAACTTCTCTCAAACAACGCAGTTACACTATTTCTTTAGTGAAACAGAATCATTAAATAAACTAAATTAATATTAAGAGGTACTACTGTATTCAGAGTGAAACAATGAAGTATTCATGTATTAGGAAGGGATACCTAATTTCTATCCATCCTGTATCACGATCCACTTCTCTGCTCGAAGCAGATTGTTGCAACTCCCAACATGTGTACTGATATAGCACTTAGTGTTAACATATTCCTGTTCCTTTCATTTCAAAGCGAGAAATGTATTTGCACATTTTATTCTCCTGCCTGCGGACTGTTGTATAATGCTAATAAGAAGCGCTTTATGTGGGATTAGGTGTTTGCGAGTTAGCCTTAGTCAAGCGTGGGAGGGAAGACGGATACGCTTATTTGTCGGCTGTTCTTTGATACTAAATAATCCGAAACCTGTATACGATTTCATAACTCTAATGAATAAAAAGTAGATGAGAGTCAAGCTGTAACTAATGGCCAGGAAATGAAACTGAAACGAGATCGCTAGGTATTTGCATCACACAGCAAATTCTATGAACAAGCGACCACCGACCCTTCCAGTGGTCTGTTTTTCTTGAATATCTTTAGAGATTTTGTCTTGCTTATTGCCTGTGCCAGTGCAGCTTCGGAGGTGGGCGGGGGGGGACCCATATTTGAACTACAAATGTATGCAAGTAGCAATGTCAAATTCAATAATTTCAAACAAAAACAATTCTTAATCGTCAAGAAACCTCTTCAATGGTCTCCCTGACGTCTCTTCCCCCTTAAACTTCCATGGTATAATCTTCTCCTATTATATTGTTGCCCTGTATTATTATGGATTTTTCCAGTTACTTGGATAATTTTCTTTCTACATTAAGTTTCATCAATTGTAAATTATGATACAAGTCCCCACTTTGTTTATTACCTAAACTACTTATAGAACAACTAAAACAACGGCTGAGAAATTTTTCCACCAGCGCAGGATGCAGCACGACAGCAGAACGCGGGATTAGTTCAAAAATTTTCCAGAATGCGAACAGTCCTGTAGATTTAAGCGATATACACTGCCTGGTTTCTGAATAGGCTATATTTTATTGGTTTAAAATGTTTATTCATCTACTTGCATTGCAAATTATCACCCAAAACTTATTCGTGTAACATCCGAACTGATTCGTTCGTAAAACGTTCAGGAACCCCCAATGAAGCCTCATTGTTTTATCTTGTGTTTACAGAATAATCAGCCCTGTTGTTTAAAAAAGAGAGTATCGAGGGTCACTGTGGGATTTACGAGGCCTTACTTCCTTGACAATTATAAAGGTTTGAAAAATTACTGAAATTAGAGTTACATAAGTTATTTCCTGTCAACTAACTACTATGTGAGCTCGTTTCTTGGTGGTACAGACGTGTCTGAGATAACTGATTGCAACATCAGTATCGTGGGAGTTAGCACCGTTGCAGCAACTATAGGGAGGCCTTAGCCAGTTACGTTTCTGGACTTCTGTATCAGACATAAACACTGGCGATTGCGGAGGCCAAGTCATCAGGTCTTATTTTACCATCTGATGCTCAGGAGAAGTCGTATTGAGTGCGTCATGAATAATGCTATTGTAATGGGGTAGGTGCTAAATCCTGTTGAAATTTTCAGTTTACGTTCTTTGCAACTGCAGAGATGCAAAATTTTCAACAATTTAAAAATTCTGAAGCTTATCAAGATGATGACAAATACAATGTTGTGGGATGTGGCCCAGTGTAATGGTAGAAATTTATTGAAATTTCTGATTAAACTTCTGCCTCCATATTCAAGGCAGACGAGTCAGGTTCGCTGGAAAAATCAGTTTCCGGAACTTCAGGCGAGGACGTAGCTCGACAAGAGAGCCAAAGTGCTAATAGGAGCAGGCAGGAAAGGGTGAGAAACCGGCAACATTTACTGTGTCGAAGAAGCGAAGGATTAAGACATTATTTTTAGAATGTAATGGGGAAACTCGCTGATGCACAGCCGGAAAATTAAGATGGAGGGCTGGAGAAGAGAATGTGCTCAGAGAGTGTAAAGTGGATATGTGAAACTAGTCAGCGTGGATTACTTTTCAACGGTGAAAACGAAGCAATCATATTTCGTCAAAACGTCGATGAACTTCTATCAGACTACACGGCATTACATCCCAGAAAATGGCAGTCTTCATATTCATTGCAGCTTGAACGTCCATTGTCAAGAAAAATATTTGTCGTATTCCTGGCATTGCTAAAAGAAATATGCTGTGTTATGAGGCAGTCCAAACCACACATTATTTTGCAACTAGCACGAACCTTTTATTCGAATTTAATGAAGTAATTTTCTGTGTCTTTTGAACATGCATACAATTTAATGGAGTACAACACAAACTTAGTGACTTTATCGTCAAACTACACATCGTGAATTCAAACATGGGGCATCTTAAGTGCCTCCCCATAAGATTGTGTAATACTTTTAACATACAGCCTGCCACCCACCAAATGTGGACTTTATTTATAAAAATCTTGACAGGACTTTCTTTAAAGTTCTTGATGCAGATGAAATGTACCTATTGCAGTTCGTCATATGACTGAATCTGACAGAACTTGCGGCACACACACACACACACACACAGACATAACGGATACTGCAACAAATATAGAGCATTAAACTTTGGAAAGTTGGCAAAGGAAAGAACGACTTAGTATATACTAGAAGATTAGTCCGAATAGAAAGATATGGGAGAAGTGGGTATGAGCGAGTAGGAAGAGCAATCGCATTCTAAGAAGGCTCTTAAAATTCGAACCTTCACAATTCTGATAGAAGGAGCATGAAATAAAGGGCGACAGAATTTTATTTGCTGTTTACTGCCAAAGTGCATACTTAAGAAACTTTTTTGGCCCATAAGGCAAGTCGATTAAATTTGATGAATCTGCAGTCAGGGAGCCGAAGAAGAAGCATGCAACAGCAACTTGGCTTTGTTAACCATCTCAGAATATGCTTGAAAACAGAGGTAATCCTAGGAGAACTACGTCGAAATAGGCAGTTGCAGGAAATCCATGTAAAAATTTCTAGCCAGCATTTCGGAAAACAAAAGATGCCAATACCCCAAAGTTTAAAGTCCGCCTGTTACCTCAATTATACGAGACATATAAACACCTGTTTCTACTACACTGAGCAGTCTGTAAACATTATTAACTGGATCGGTGAATGATCGCCAGGGAAATAGTATTTAATTTGGGAATAATAGGAAATTAAAAAAATGTACCGTTATAAATTGTATTGTTTCGAAAGTTGTACCGTTTAGTACATGTAATTACTTCAGGGAATTAAAAGCTTATTATTAAAGCTTTTAGTGAATGACACTGAAGAGCAACCCAAGTGTTTTTATAAATAAGGAATTATGAATGAATCTAAAAACCAAACGAACTCTCTAAAGCTTTCAATGCAAGAATGTAATGTGCACTTTCCCAAGTGGAAACCAAATACTTGACCGAATTATAATACAGCCTAACTGTACATGATATTATGCGCGCGTTAATGAAAGATACTAGCGAAAATGTTTCATTTAATTATCGGTTATTGTTTCCTGGAATAAAAACTATTTAGTTATGTATAGACTGTACAACACGTAATTGTTTCCTTCAGTTGAACAGTTAAAAAGCGGAGAATGAATTGTATTCAAGATTGAATTAAACTATGGAAAAGACGGCATTGTTTAATCTTTAAAATTTTTCTAAACACAGCTGAAGGAAAGTAAAGTTCTTTTATTCAAGAAAATTAGGCGTATTGAAAAAACTGCAATTAAAATACGTAAGAATTTATGTACGGAGGCATTTTGGGATGAGATTATTGAGGGATAACATTAATGCAGATAGTGTGAGGTAGAATACAAGAACGGGAATTTGAAACATCTTAAGCTTTTGTATCTAATCCAGTCTTAGGCACGACAAATTGGCAGGATTAAATGAAATGATTTGTTAGACCAAATTGTTGCAACATTTATGATTTGTTGATAAACCAATGACTCAACATGTTTCGGGCACCATTGTGCCCATCTTCAGGAGTGCAAGGCTGTACACTACTGCATATGGTTTTCAGCACTTAAAGTGCTGGCAGGAGTCTTGGGAAGCCGGGAGGCAGTTCGTGTGCACTGTGTAGAGGGTGTTTTTCGAAAAACAGTCTCCACACTGTGCACACGACCTGCCTCCCGGCGTCCCAAGACTCCTGCCAGCACTTTAAGTGCTGAAAACCATATGCAGTAGTGTACAGCCTTGCACTCCTGAAGATGTGCACAATGGTGCCCGAAACATGTTGAGTCATTGGTTTATCAATAAATCATAATTGTTGCATCAAGTTGATCTAACAAATCATTTCATATTAAGGATGCACGGTCACACGAACATAAAAAATTGGCAGCATTAACTTTTTATAATACCGGTAAGTTACTGCAAGGAAGTAAACATACAGATTATTTTAAAGAACTGTTCCTAATTTTGCATACAGTCTGATAAAATTCGAAAATATCTCAGTCCGAGTACGAATTTCTATTCGAAGACTTCCCATATAAAGAGCACAAATATATTTTGTACCTGTTGCAAACTTCTGTAAGTTTTTCCTGGAAGCAAGTTAAGTACCAGTCTGTAATTACAGCACTTAACATAGAATGCCTTCCACGTTCAGCGTGCTTAAATTAGCCGTACTAAGAGAACTCTGGCATAATCTTCAAATATGTTTCATTAAACCACACAGTCCTTCCAGTTCATCATCTCATTTCGTGCAACCATAAATAATTTCGATAGTAGACACAACCTTATAAAATATTCCCTCCTTATTTCACAAATGTGCGAAAAGAATGTTTTAGTTCTTCATTTCTTGAATGGATAAGAACAGTTGTCACGTCAACAGATGTAAAGACCACAAAGTTGGTGCGCAGTGAACGGACACTTCGGTCAGCCACTTAATAAAAATAACCATCAGGTTCTTTTCTAATGACACCGAAACCATTTAACTATAGTATATTATGTGTGATTTATAACCTATGGATTTCCACAATTCCTGTTGTTCTGCTGTAAGAAACAAAAGTTCGGGTGAATCGCCCTGTCTGGCATGTCTACGATTATTGGTTCGTAGAAGGACATACATTTGCTGCTATCTGTTTGGCTTATACTCCGTTAACATTGTGCAAGGCATGCAAAACCGTTCCGAACCAGTTCATTCGGTACGCTGTCTCGCGCGAACTCTTTCCATGGACAGCATCGTGCTCATACAGAATTCTTATGGTTCCTTGTTCCATGTATGTTGAGTAGGAAACAAAGCCCTGAATTTATATCTACAGTTATGTTCAGTAATTATAGTACGATCTTACATGGAATCACAAAAATATTGTACTGCGTTATTGTCGCCATTTATCTTTTATTGTTGTTGTAATATTTCTAAAACAAAGTATCTTTATTGTTCAAACTTTTGGAATATGTTTTACATTATTTCGTGCACAACGATGCTTTAACCACTGAAGGCTATTGGTAATTATATGTGACTCCCGCTATAACAATTATAAATTCTGCAGTAGCCCATACCGTTTATTTATATGCATTCCCATTATTCTAACAATAAACAGCGATTATTTAGTGTTCCACAATTAACTAATTTTCTTCAGGTTGTAGGAACCCTGTATCTGTAACACAGGAACTGAATTTTTAAGAACACCTTACAAGACAGCCAGTCCTGTAACCACCGCTTCTCACCACTCCAACATCTTCGATTCCGTATTACTCCAGTTAGGACAGGCAGCAGAAGCCTGTGAGATTTCCAAATGTGTCATAAGATTTCTCCAATCCACGGAATTAAAGTGATTCTTATTGTTTCCATTAATTTCCTATTCGTCTAATCTTCTAATACTTCTTACGTCTTTCCCTGTATCTCTCATATTCAGCTAGTCCTAAAATGTTACGTGTCTCAACAGCTGAGGCTGCAGTATTACCTGGATTGTCCACTGTGCGTGTGTGCGTACAGCGTCAGTTACTCCTTATAAGAAACTTAAGGGAACACAAATGTCCGCATTACTGACACGAATCAAACACGTTTCAAAATGTTAGTAAACCGGCAGAACCGTTTTTCTTCTGTGAATGCAGGAACTATTTACTGGCAGCATTGTCGTGATTCATTCACCAAATATGTACTGTTATCATCGTTGCATATTTCAGATAATCTCTGTACCACATTTAACCTTCTGGCCATTTACTCCGGCTGTTTCTCGGGAGCATAAGTATAACCACTCACCCCCATAGTGTCTCAACACGTAATGTGTGGAGAATTACATCCGTGCCTCGCGCATATCATCATTATTTTGAGCTGATCCACAAAGGAAGTTGTGTGGGATTCTGAGGATATTTTCTTATTAGGTACAAACACTCTACAAAAAGTCCTGGAAAATGGGAGAAAAGTACAGCTAGCTATCTCTGTGCACGCCATGAAGGCGCAAGAAGAGGGTAGATGTAGCTACTGTGTCCCTTAATCTCGGTCCCAGATGAAGGTGAAACGGTTGCTTTATACCCGCAGATAAAAAACCCATTACCCAAAGAATAAGAAATTGAGCGGGCTTTAGAACACGTCTAGACGTTTCGGAGAAGAGAAAATCTCTTGCTCCTGGCGAGATAATCCCGGATCGTCCAGCCCTTTGTCTAGTCGCTATTATGACTATGCTATACCGGCAGCAAATTTGTGTAAAAATTAATATTTAAGGAAAAGTTTTTGGAAAATTCATCTGGCCTTATGATAATTGTCACCAAGGCGCCCACTCAGATTGAGTAGAAAAGACAGCGGACAGCTGACTAAGGGCTGTTCTCCAATTAATTATCATATTAGCATAAAAATCCATTAAATTTATAACCTATTGTGCTGTCAAATGAAAATTCATATTTGTTTTTTAGTTAACATAGGATATAATAGCATAGCGTTTACTATGCGTGATGACAAGTTAAATCCTCGTAAGAAATCGTTTGTTGGCTGTACTGAATTAGCAACAGGCATTCGTCTTTTGAAGGCTATTCGACCCGGACTTCGCGCACAAAGTGATAACAACATAATGCGACTTTCAATCACATCAGCTTTGAAAGACAGCTTTGGAATAACACATTACTTCCTGCGACTTTATAAATATTACAGTAAAATGGAGGATCATTTAGCGACAAGAAGTTCTGAGCAGTTGACTCTGATTACAAATTAAGTTTTCCGTAATTTTTTTGTGGTTTAACATTTCTTCTTAACACTTCATAGAACTAGTAATAATGCCAACAGTTTATATTAAAATTCAATATTATCCCCCTGGAACTATGGCAGAACAATCCTGCTAACACAACTGCTGCTCACCCCGAAGACAATGACGTTTATTAGGTGAAAATATTTGCAAATTTTTACCACAACACGTATTAAAATTTACAATTAACATAAAATATTAGAGTGCGAAGGGTCATAGTTTCTAATTTTCACAGTAACACCTATGTAGAAGAATGAAGACAGTGGAGTTCAGGTAATATGAACAGCGTGACACGTGTTGTGAATAGCACTTAATCGCAAGCAAATATATTAAGGAACTCGAGTGGACAGACAGACAGATACGCAACAACATTAAAACATCATAGTAACATATTTCCGTAATTAATTATAAAAAGTGGACTAAAATGGGGCATTAAATTCGAGTCACACAACTTTCATATCTCGAACTAATTTACATAACTGGACTCAACTTTCAGATTTTAAATTGGAGAACTTTTTTATTTTAAGATGTAGCCTATCAAAATCAGTAAAACAAAATTATGAAATGGGCGCTGCTGTATAAATTTGCAGTACTCTAAGGCCGAATTTTGCGCGTTTAACTTCGACACGTGTTCCGGCACTCCGATGACAGTACAGCACTGTCACAATCCGTGTGATGACCACAAATGTACAATGTCAAATTAAACATCTTGGCTCTTCGGATGGGTAATATACACCGAAATGAAGTGATGCAACGCGATCAGCTACGAGGCATGATCGTGTACCCATGCTCTGATTATTACATTGCAGTCTTCAGTAAATTTATAGAACTTGTTTTTATCCCTGACTTTTATGTGAGGTAATAAACGCTTTGTGGGTAATGAACTCCCTGCACAATACATGCCAAACACTGGAAACAATAATTTTTCCAAGTGTACTTTTGCTTCAGAAATATAAATTATGAAACGGTCTTTAAAGTAGCAGTAGCCGGAACGATCCACTGAAGATCGTGATCAAGGAGATCGTGTTGATTCAGAGATAGAAGCAGTATGAATGCCGCCTCCGAGATTTCACACTGTGGTGATTTACTGCAAGAGAGAAGGCAAGTTCACACCCTAAACTTCCATTCACTGTGGCGTCTCCTATGATGATAATCAGCAACATCTCAGTGCAGCTGTTACCTTATTTAACCAAGTCACTCAACTTCACAGCTTATGTAGTACTGAGTTGGGGGACGATAATTCATTTAAAAAAGTTCGATTCCCGTTCGTGCAAAGAAATTAAATTCGGATGAAAAAACTTCGTTACCTAACTACCTACCAAGACTGTCTAGCATCCACGCAGAACGACGATCTCACTCAGACCGCGGCGCAAGCCTGAAATCACGCTTTGCCTTACCGGCTTGTGTACGTCTTCAGAGTGATGTGATTGGGTAAACCCGCGGAATGAATGTCAGAATCATGTAGCACATTCCAATACGTAGATGGAAACAGAAAGGCTTTTAAAAAATCGGTATGGGTTTCGCGTAACTAGCCGACCCAGGCTTCCATGACATAACGTACCGTTACAATAACAAAGAAACTGGACTCAGATAATAAAGCTTTTGCTTTGTACATGGGAGGCATGCCTCATTCCAAACTTTGCTGGGATACAGACTCTCCGTGGAAATAGTTGAAGAATAAAAGACCAACATTATGTCACTTGCTATTTTATTTCACTTCTTATGTACTCAACATGTTTCGGACATTAATATATCTATCATCAGGAGCTTGCGACTGTGCTGTTGAATTACCACATCCGTCGTTTTGTTCGCGGTTCGTTGTGGGTTGAAGATTTGGTACGGCTGGGTTTGAGTGGTGTCCGTGTTGCAGGCTGAAGCGGACACCACTCCAAACCAGCCGCACCACCCACAACGAACCGCGAAAAAAACGACGGATATGCTAATTCAACAGCACAGTCGCAAGCTCCTGATGATAGATATATTAATGTCCGAAACATGTTGAGTACATAAGAAGTGAAATAAAATAGCAAGTGACATCAAGCTGGGCTTTTATTCTTCAACTATCACAATGTTGCACGGTCCAATAAACATAAGATTCTCCTTAGAAAGTTTCCTGTGGTCTTAATCAAATTCATAAAACTTTTTGTCGAGATGGTACTTTTAAAAGGGCATGACCGCTTTTTGCATTTCTTTCATTTCTACATTCATTAAGCGTCCCAGCACTCGATGATATACGTGTAGCCTGAGCTACTGTCAACATTGTTAAACATAACATAACACACTAAGCAAGTAATATAAAACCCTTACACAATCTCAGAACAGCACTTCATACGTGTCCATTACAAACCGTCTAAGAACCAATCTGCTTTCCAACTGCATTCGAATAGCTCACATGACCACTATATGTGGCTTCCGAATGAGGGAGCTACTTTTTCTACTGCAACACCTGAGCAGCGGAGTTTTGTAAGCGGGAACCTTTAACCTCTGCAATGTATCAACTTTTGCTTTCTTTTACCTTGACAATAAATATGAATGGATCTATCATTGAAATAAGCGATGGAATAAACGTATATGGATTTCCATTAGCGCAAATAAAATTCTATTAGAAAAATCTGGGGCTATAATTGTACTAATCTCTTTCTCTTCATAACCAAGACTTAAGGCTCTTCGTGAACAGAAGGCATGTGTTTTATCAAGTCGACCGCGTGTCTTGCAACCTGTGTTCTTATTAATATTCATGAATAGTAATTGGCGGAACGGGGTGCCCGAGAGAATATGACTCCTACTCCATATTTCTGCTCCTGATGAAAAATTGAACGTGACTGAGGGATATGAAAGTGGACTGCTCGTCCTTGAACAGTGTGAGCAATAGCACTTGCTTAAACGTCAGATTATTCAGATCGGATTACTAACACCAAACACTGTATCACACACAGCTTTACGTCTTTACTATCAAAAGACACTTTGCCAAACGCTGCTTCACTTAATTACTAAAAACACACTGTGCCAAATTACTAAAAACACACTGTGCCACACACAGATCCACGGCTTTACGATCACACGATACGGTGCCACACACACACACACACACTGTTTCACTTATTTACTGCAAAGCACGCTGGGCCACACACAGATTCACGGCTTTACGATCACACGATACAGTGCCACACACACACACACACACACACACACACACACACTGTTTCACTTATTTACTGCAAAGCACGCTGGGCCACACACAGATTCACGTCTTTACTATCACAAGATACTGTGCCACATACAGCTTCACATCTTTACTATCCAAAGACACTGTGCCGCAAACAGTTTCAAATCTTTTCCGTCAGAAGACACTGCACCACACCACACCAAACTCACACACACCTTCACGTCCTTATCATACCTACAAATTCTGGTCGTGATTTTATACATCATTCTTACAATACCGCCATGACAGTACGCGTGTGTCAAGCCCATACGAATACACACTCCTTGTCTATTCAGTCATTAAACCCACTAACTGCACATGTAAACATAAATGTTTGTTATTTTGAGATATTGTTCCTACATGTAACGACCCCAATAGGATATCAGCAGGGAGGTCCTTTACAAAGGAATGCATTTATAAACACGCATTCCTTTGTAAATGACTTCCCTGAAGATGGCTTGTAGGGCTGAAACATGTAGAAGGAGCAGCACAAAATAACAAATATTTTTGTTTACACGTGAAATTAGTTGGATTAAACACTCCATAGTCAATCAATTGCACGGAATTTGGGTAACGTTAATAACACACTCATTGATTTATGATTTTCCAAATGATGCCTTCGCTAAATGGATTAGGTTATACAACATGCATTGTAGGTTGAGAAAGAAAGTTGAATTGGAACGCAGATGGAATGAAGTAGTTAAGGTCCAGTTTTAGACAGGACTTACGATCCTTAAGTGACTTGAGGGACTCAACAAAACTACAAAAATATGTGAGGTTTACCGATTTCTAGATCGAAAGTTTAACCCTTAACCCGCTAACGTGGAAAATATGGTGAGCTCTTAATAATGCCAGCAGATGGCAGATGGAATTTAACTCGGCGTTTAAAGGGTTAAACTGAGATTTTTTCAAGTAGGAAAATGGAATTGTACCTAAACTGTTCAGTCTCATACAATCCTAAATATGATTTTCTTACATTATGTAACAAATTTTTAAAATAATTTGCTTTTTCTTATACTATCTAAAACCTGTGCATTACAAAGTAAAAAATTTTAATTTTATATGTTGTTTTGTACATACCCCACATTTGGACTCTCACCGTAAGGCAACAGGATAAAGTAAAATAATGTCGCTTAGTGTTTCCCTGTGCACGCCAAGAACACAAGCGTGGGAGTGAAGATATAGGTCCGCGTATTCTTAAAGTCGACTGTCGATGGAGGTGAGTAGTTTGCCTCACGCACCGACCGCTTTACCTTTGAAGAAGCCCCATTACTCACTGTAAAGGAGAATGGGTATTGTCCGTCCATGAGGTTCAGGAGTATAAAAATAGGCAAAATATAAAAATGTTAAGGTATTACAGTCGTGAAGATTTGTATTATGGAATTCCGTGTTTCGACAGCATGGGGCCTGGTCGGTGGAGTCAAAAGTTTCGAAGACATACACTGACTGTTTTCAGCGTGCAGGTGTTGTCTACATTAAAAATAGACGCAATATTTTCCTCCGAAATGTTGTTACCTACTTAAAAAATTACACGGCGTCACACAGACATCTATCATACTGAGGTAAAGCGGCCGCAATATGAAAGTAACCACTTGGTTCTTTCTACGGTTGTTATTAATTTGTCAATCTTTATTTCCAAACCCAAAACATACGTACATGACACGGCGCTACGTTTCCCTGAAGAGAATCACTTCTTGGATAAGGAAAATAAATTATCGTGAATCTGAATTCGATGCCCCTCTTCGTACACTAAATAAAAGCTAAATGAGATACGAGTGCGATGTAGCCCCTGGCTTGATACATTCTTATTGTATCAAATTAATAAGACGCCATTCCCGCAGACATTGACCCCTAGGTAGCGTACACACTGCGGTCATCATTTGCTACTGAGTAATGGCCAATTATAATGGACAGCCGCTACAAGCTGATCGGCTCTTGATGTCGCCCCAGTACGCGTGACGTAGGCTTTGTTATTACGGCTGATAACTGCCCTGAGAACAGATCAGGTTCAACATACAGATTAAAATATAACCGCGTTTAATTCTTGCAAATTAAATGCGATAGACGATCAGTTTTAACAGGCGTACACTTTTCGTCTTAGCTGCACATTTTTGTAGTTTTATGTGTTCTGATCAAAGTTAATTACAGTTGAAGAGGGAATTATTTTCTTAAAAAGTTGAACAAAAACGATCCAGTCCAAAATTCGCTCTCTGAATATTATACCTTTAATTCTTAGTTAGACTTAATGAATATCGAATAGCAGTAATGGTTGTGCTGTTTGTAGTAGCAGCAGTAGTAGTAGTAGTAATAGTAGTAGTAATAGTAGTAGTAGTAGTAGTAGTAGTAGTAGTTGTTGTTGTTGTAAGTAGTAGTAGTAGTAGTAAGTATTTGGGTCGTGGTCTATTCGTGGTCGAAAGCTTAACAAGCGTGCCTTTCTTCGAGAGATGCTGATTTAATACGCCGGAGACTGGCTATCTTGAGGGTCTTCTCGTGGTTACCGAAGTCTAACCACGTAAATTTCTAAAACAAATGGAGTAACCTAACGTATTAGATCTTCCTTTCACAGCCTTTCTTTTTTGGATTTTACTGGTCTTCCTGCTGTTACACATTACATAGTTTTAGCAATGGAAAACAATTTAGTCTTTAGTGCCCGTGCATCCTAAGTATAGGAGGGCATTTAAAACCCCGCCTGATTCGAGCGTCCTATATGTAGGACAGCCAGAGCCCCTGCCATTTAAATATTTTGTCTCAACGCCATGAAAACATACAGAGAAATGAAGTGTATCTTCAGTCATTCTTTAACTACGCAATAAATATAATTTTTGGCCAGCTTAACGCTCCAGTCGCTTTACTCCCTGGAATGAACCCATTTAATGAATCTATGAGTCGGGGTAATGTGGCTAGCTGTGTTCTTTATTTTTCATGGGTCAGTAAGTTTTGGCATGTGTTCTAGTGCCAGCCTAATTGCTGACTGCTTCGCAAAATCTGACCGGGTTTCTACGTATCCATTCCGGCGACAAAAAGTGGAAAGCAATTCATTGCGAAGTGGCTTCCATTTCAAAAACGAGATTTTCCTGCCGG